>JABLTK010054071.1_pt1 | contig 14083 bp, 10 predicted proteins | sample 7160131 | NCBI WGS metagenome assembly JABLTK01 (sample SAMN14651221, study PRJNA627086) | human gut metagenome | isolation source: feces | host: Homo sapiens
TGCGATGGGGTATAACTATAACGGCAAGCTGCGTTCACCGGATCCTTCAGCGCGCTGGAATTGCATTGGCGCAGCGTGCCGATCAGGGCGATCTGGAAATACGCACGTCTGGCCCAGGGCAGCTGCAGATAGTCGCAGGTGTCGGCGATGGGCTGCGTCAGCTTTTTCTCGCCGTAGGCGAGCAGCTGCGATAAAAACTGGCGGCGCAGCGAGACAAGATACTGGCTGTTCTGCCGGCTGAGCGACGCGAGATGCTGCTTTTTGAGATCCTCGGAATCGATGGTGACCAGAAGCGCGTCCAGCGCAGCCTTCAGATCGTCGAAGCGCAGCGGCTTGAGCAGGTATTTGACGACGCCGAGCTCGACCGCCTCCTGCGCGTAGGAGAACTCGCTGAAGCCGGAAATGATGATGTATTTCGTGCGCGGGCTGCGCTGCTTGCCCTCCCGGATGAACTGCAGACCGCTGATGCCGGGCATATTGATATCGACGAACGCGATATCTGGCTGGATACGCTCCAGAAGCTGCAGTCCGTCCCTGCCGTTGGCGGCTTCCCCGCAGACCCGGATGTTGTAATCCTGCCACGGGAAGGTCGTGACCAGCGTCTGACGGAAGAAGAATTCGTCGTCGAGAATGATTATCTGATACATGCCGGGCCTCCTGTCTGCTGCTGGAGCGTGATTATGACCGCTGTATATTCGTTTTCCCTGCTGTCGATCTGGAAGGTGAAGCGGTCGCCGAAGAACAGCTGCAGGCGTTCGATCACATTGCGGATCCCAAACGAGCCAGACGCCTCCGCTCCGCGGCAAAGCTGCTCCGCTTTCTGCCTCGGCATGCCGATCCCGGTGTCCATGATCTCCAGTGTAATGGCGCTGCCGGTCAGATAGCCGGTGATCAGAAGCGTACCCTTTTCCTGCTTCGGCTTCAGACCGTGATAGATCGCGTTTTCGACCAGCGGCTGCAAAATCAGCTTCGGCACGCGAATGGACTGCAGCCGCTCGTCGACCTCAATGGACCAGTCAAACCGGTCCATATACCGCGTGTGCTGGATCTGCAGATAGCTGCGGATGATATTCAGCTCCTCGGCCAGCGTGATGACCTCCTGCCCGGAGCAGAGGCACTGCTTGTAGAATTCCGAAAGCGCGTACAGGCTCTCAATGCTTTCCTCGTAATAGCCGAGCTGGATGAGTGAAATGGCGGTCTGCAGGGAGTTGTAAAGGAAATGGGGCCGGATCTGCTCCTGCATGATCCGCAGCTCGCTCTTGTGCTGCTTGTTCTGGATCGCGGAGATCTGCTCGATATCCTGCTCGACCTTGTCGAGCAGCTGGTTAAAGCTTGCGCCCAGAATGCCCATCTCGCCCGGCAGCGTATCCGGGACGCGCGCCGTCGGATGTGTGCCGTCATATTTCTGCATAATGGACAGCAGGGAGCGGATCGGATCTGTTACCGCGGCGGAGACAAGATAGGTGATGATCACGATGCAGATGACGGTAAACAGCAGGATGATCAGCAGCGTATAGGTCGTGTCCGAACGATTTTCCATGAAGGAGGCCAGATCCGTGCGGAGCACCAGCTCCCAGTTTAGCGTGGAATTGTGGATCATGGTAAGCATGAAGCTGCTCTGGCCGTCCTGGATGCGGATACTGGAATTTTTTTGCAGCTCATTGATCTGTGCGTCTGACAGCTGCAGCGCACCGGAAAGCGGCTGGTAGAGGCAGTTCTTGTCCGTGCTGGAGACAATGGTACCCTTCTGGTTGACCAGATAATATGACGCATTGGTGCTGTCATAGAGGGAGGAAAACGCAGTCTCCTGCAGCAGCAGCGTCATGACGCCGAGATAATGCCCGTTTTCACGGTCGATGATCTTTTTGGACAGACTGATGATATTCCGGCTGAGCGTCTCGTGCCGCGTCTGGTGTTCGTCTACCGTATACAGATCGGCCTGCCAGACAGGGAGCGTGCGCGCGTGGATCTGCTCGAGCTGCTCCGGCGAAAGGATCTGCAGCACGTCCTGCTCGTCTATGCCGGACGGCAGATAAAGAATGTCGCCGTCATAATAAATACAGAGCCCCAGCATCTGACTGGTCGGCGCGAAGGTGCCGCCCAGCGTGCTTGTAACGGAGGCGTTCAGATTGCGCTTGGCAAAGACGTCGGAGTCGTAGCGCGCAAGATAGGTGCGCATGCAGCTCTGCAGCTCCGTGTCGATGGAAAGCAGCCGGATGTAGGTCTCGGAGCGCTCCGCCAGCAGATCAAGGTTCTGGTTGACCAGTGACAGGGCGTTGAGCGACTGCGCGGTATAGGAGTCGAGAAATTCATCGGAGTACATGGAGGAGGAAATGCTGTGGAACGCGATGAGGGAGAGCACGGCGATGAAGACGGACGAGAGGATCATCTTGTTTCGGAACGAGAGCGTTTTCAGAAAATGTTTCACGGAAACGGGGCACCTCCATGCGGCAGTCAAAGCGGGAAGCCGGGATCGTTGTCACCGATATTGTACAGTATCAACAAAAAATGCGCAAGAAAAATAACGAAAATAGGAGAATCGGAAGAAAACGGACAATAAATTTACTGCCCGACCCAATAAATGTTCCTTTACAATTCCGCGGAAAACGGCCATAATCAAGATACAGCAAACCGGTTGCAGACGAAAATGTAAAGGAGAATGAAACATGAAAAAGAGTATTGCCCTGCTGCTTCTGCTGGCCATGATCCTCGGTATGGCCGCCTGCGCAGCAAATCCGACCACACCGGCCGACACATCTGCGGAGCCCAAGCAGACGACCCAGTCCGCAGAGGAAGCCGCGCCCGAAGCTGCGGAAGAAGCCGAGCCCGCGCCCGCAGAAGAAGGCGGCACGCTGACGCTGTTCGTGCAGGCTGCCGACGATGTCCGTATCAGCATCATGGACGACTACATCAAGCCGAACTTCGACGCCGCATTCCCCGGCTGGACGCTTGAAATTACCGTCATCGGCACCGACGCCAACACGCAGGCTGCCATGAAGACCTATAACGCGACCGGCGATCTGCCCGACGTCTACTGGTCTGATGCCAACTGGTCCTATGCGATGATCTCCAGCGGCAATCAGCTGAACCTCATGGATTATATCACCACTGACGGTTTTGCTGACAAATACGGCGGCGACATTGGCCTGATGACATACAGGGGCGGCGTCTACGCGCTGCAGCCCGGCAGCGACGCGCATTACTATGGGCATGGCGCTGCCGGGAAGCGCCTCGAGTCTCGGCGTGTCGGCGGAGAAGCTGCGCGTCGCGGAAAAGACCGGCCGCCGGATCGTGGAGATGGTCGCTGAAAACCTCTGCGTACATGATATTATTACACCGGCTTCCGTGCGGAACGCCATCCGTGTGCTGATGGCCTGCGGCGGATCGACCAATCTGCTCATTCATCTGAAAGCGATCATGCACAGAGCGGGCTTCGATATCGGCCTGATGGAGTTCGACGCCATCAGCAACGATACGCCCCTGCTGGTCAACGTCAAGCCGCACGGGACAAATCCCGTCGGCGCGGAATTCCATAATGCCGGCGGCGTGCCCGCCGTCATGAAGGAGCTGGAGAGCAGGTTGGATCTTACCTGCATGACGGTGACCGGAAAGACCGTCGGGGAAAATCTGAAGGATGTGGATCGTGCGTATGACCGCAGCGTCATTCACTCCATTTCGGATCCCATCAGCCCGGTGGGCGGAATGTGCATCCTGAAGGGCAATCTGGCGCCGGACGGCTGCGTCGTCAAGCGCAGTGCCGCAACAGAGCGCCTGCTGCACCACCGCGGCCCGGCAAAGGTATTTGACGACCTTTCCTCTGCAGAAAAATGGCTGGCGGACGAGAACTCCGATGTGGATGAGAATACCGTGATCGTTCTGCGCGGCTATGGCCCGAAGGGCGCGCCGGGGATGCCGGAGTTCGGAAATTACCTGCCTGTGCCGCCGAAGCTGCATAAAAAGGGGATCGACGATTATCTGCGTGTGACGGATTCCAGAATGTCCGGCGGCTGCTTCGGCTCCGTCATCCTGCATGTTGCGCCGGAGGCGGAGGTCGGCGGCCCGCTTGCCGCCGTGCGGGATGGAGACATCATTCATGTCGAAGCGGATGAGAATCTCATCGAGGTCGAGCTCAGCGACAGCGAGCTCCGCGAACGGCTGAAGGACTTCCGGCCGAAGGGCCACCCGGATATCCGGCGCGGCTTTATCAGAAGCTTCATCGACCACGTCCAGCAGGCAAACGACGGCTGCGATCTGGATTATCTGACAAGAGAATAGAAACCAGGCCGCCCATCAGCGGAGGAAGGGAGAGGGACAATGGCGATTCAATTTGACCCGCAGGGACAGATATTCTATCTGCACACAAAAAGCACGACCTACGCCATCGGCGTTCTGCGTGAAAAATATCTCCTGCACTTATATTACGGAAAACGCATTTCCGCGTATCCCGATTTCATGGCGCATCTGCCCATCCACGCCGGAACGACGTGGATGGGGACGGATCTTCCGGGGCTGGACTACAGTACGGAAGCCTTGCCGATGGAGTACCCGACCTACGGCAGCGCCGATCTGCGCACACCGGCATTCCATGCGGAATACGAAAACGGCAGCGCTGTGACGTGCCTGACCTATTGCGGTTATGCGATCTATCCCGGAAAGAAGCCGCTGAACGGTCTGCCCGCTACGTATGTGGAAAACGACTCTGAGGCGGATACGCTGGAGATCACGCTGACCGATCCGTTGATCGGCTTGAAAATCATCCTCTCGTACTCCGCCTTTGAGGACTACGACATCATTACAAAGTGCGTTCGCGCCGTCAACGAGAGCACACAGCCCATTGATGTGCAGAGTATTTTAAGCAGTACGACGTATCTGTTTGATAAAAACTATGAATTTGTCCATCTGACCGGCGCGTGGGCGCGGGAACGGCATATCCAGAAGCAGCTGCTTATGAACGGCACGATGCAGATCGACAGCAAGCGTGTGGCGAGTGGTCATATCCACAGCCCATTTTTGGCGCTGGCAAGACCGTGGGCAACGGAAAATCAGGGCGAGGTCTATGGCTATAGCTTCGTCTACAGCGGAAATTTCATCACGCAGGCGGAGACAAACCAGCAGGACGTCGTCCGCGTCAACATCGGTATCAATCCCTTTGGCTTCCACTGGCTGCTGGAACCGGGTGAAGCGTTCCAAGCGCCAGAAGTCGTTATGACATTCTCCGATTCCGGCTTCGGTACAATGTCCCGCCGCTTCCACCGCATTTACCGCCAGCGTCTGTGCCGCGGCAAGTACCGCGATAGCGAACGGCCTGTACTTATCAACAACTGGGAAGCGACGTATTTTGACTTCAATGAAGAAAAAATTTTAGCCATCGCAGAAAAAGCACGCGATGTCGGCATTGAGCTGATGGTGCTGGACGATGGGTGGTTCGGCAAGCGAAACAGCGACAACTGCTCCCTGGGCGACTGGACTCCAAATCCCGAAAAACTCCCGAACGGCATTGACGGACTTGCGGAAAAGGTCACGCAGTTGGGAATGCGCTTCGGCCTCTGGTTCGAGCCGGAAATGGTGTCTGAGAACAGTGATTTGTTCCGCACGCATCCGGATTGGTATATTGGCATTCCTGGCAGGCCAAAAACCCCGGCAAGAGGCCCCGGTCAGCTTGTTCTGGACCTGACGCGCCCAGAGGTGTGCGATTATATTGTAGAGGCGTTGTCCACTGTTTTGCGTTCTGCGAAAATCTCCTATGTCAAGTGGGATATGAATCGAAATATTACAGAAATCGGTTCTGCCACGCTGCCCGCAAACCGTCAACAGGAGCTTCCACATCGCTATATGCTGGGACTGTACAGCATTTTGGAACGGTTGGTCACGGCCTTCCCAGACGTGCTGTTCGAGGGGTGCTCTGGCGGCGGTGGACGCTTCGACGCGGGAATGCTCTATTACTTCCCACAATACTGGACAAGCGATGACACGGATGCCATCGAGCGCCTGTACATCCAGCACGGCACGAGTCTCGTCATGCCAGCCTGCACGATGGGCGCACATGTTTCCGCCGTGCCGAACCATCAGGTGCATCGCACAACGCCGCTTCAGACGCGCGGCCAAATCGCCATGACCGGTCAGTTCGGCTACGAGATGGATCTCGGCAAGCTGTCCGATGAAGAAATGGAGCTTGTCCGGCAGCAGATCCGGCAGTACAAAGAAATCCGAAGCACCATCCATTTCGGCGATCTGTACCGCCTGCGCTCCCCATTCGAAGGCGAAAACACTGCATGGGAGTATGTCTCCGCCGACCGGAAACAGGTCGTTTTGGTTTACTGCACCATCCGCGCCCATGTAATAACCGGAATGACGCAGATTCGTTTTGAGGGTCTAAAGGAAAACGCACAGTACCGGAACACGGAAACCGGCGAGATCTATGGCGGCAACTTCCTGATGAACGTCGGGCTGTATCTGCCGGACGACCGGGATCATGAAAGCAGGATCCTGATTTTTGAACAGTGTTGATACCGGCAATAACAAACGCGCGGACGTTCTCCTGGCGGGAACGTCCGCGCGTTTGCTGCCGGCCTGATACGGGCCGGGCAGAAGGCGCAGGCTTAAAACGGATCCTGCGGCTGCAGGTTGATGTAATCCTGAAGGTTTTCACTGATAATGATCCCGACCCGCGTGAAGTGCTCCTTCTGCTTCGGAGGCGTGCCGTCGCACAGCATATCGAACAGCAGATGCAGCATCTGATAGCCCTGCTTGCGCGGCTCCTGATAGATGAGCGCGGAGCAGTAATGCTCCTGCAGCAGCCCGGCCGATTGACTGCTCAGATCGTAGCCGATCAGGCAGATCTGCCCCTGCTGGTAATGCTCCTTCAGATAGGTGCCGACGCCGATCGCACCGACGGCGCTGACGCAGAATACGCCGCGGATGTCGCGGTGCTGCTCCGCGATCTGCTGCATGGCGATATAGGCTTCATCCTCACGGTCATGGTATTCGAGCACATCAAGGATCCGCATATCGGGATGATGCTCGCGCAGATAATCCCGGAAGCCTGCGGCGCGGGCGGAATGCGACGCGACAAGACTGAAGCCGGCAAAGATGGCGACCGTTCCCGTGCCCCCGAGCATTTTGCCCATCAGCTCACCTGCGACGCGTCCGTTTTTATACGGGTCCTCCCCGACATAGAACAGCCGGCGGCTCTTTGGGATATCCGAGTTGAAGGTCACCACGGGAACGCCCTCGTCGATGATGGCGTCTACCCGTTCGGAAAGCACTTCGCTGCCGGCGTTGATGGCGATGGCGTCATAGTCGGAAACGTGCAGCTCCTGCAGAAGCGGAAGCTGCTCCTCGGCGGCCAGCGAGGTCGAAAAGTGAAAATCAAGCTCCAGATTGTAGTCCTGCAGCTCCTGCTGCGCGATCTCAAGACCGTACAGCAGCTCGTCGGTAAAATAGCGCGGGTAGCGGGACATCACGACAGCAATTTTGAAATGCAGCTTTTTCCGCAGCGCGCTCGCCAGGCGGTTTGGCTGATAGCCGAGCGAATTTGCGATTTCGATGATCTGCGCCTTTGTTTCAGGCAGAATGCGTCCGCGGTTATTGAGCGCGCGGTCAACGGTTCCGATCGACACGCCTGCCTGATCTGCGATCATTTTTAACGTTACTTTACCCATAATCAAACGGCCACTTTCCTTGATGCTTCATTGTAATGAAAAAGGGAATAAAAATGCGGTGCGTGAACGATTCCATGCTGGATATATTATACCATATTCCGCGCTTTCGTCAATGCAATTTTTCGGCGGCCCGGCAGGCGTCAAAGCCGGTATGCACAGCACGGCAGAGGGATGCGGGGCACACTTTGTGCGATTTCTACAAAAGAATGAATGTTATTTTGTATAAATGCGGCATTGCGACAACGGTGGGCATGTGGTATACTAAAATCGCGTAAACGATACCGCACAAAAACAACGCGCAAGTTTCTAGAGCTGCGCGTTTCTGTTTCAAAGAATGCGTTATCGTTACCGCGAAACTGGCAAGAGAAATTCCTGCTAAAAATAAAAGGAGATGTACGGAAAATGAAAAAGATCTTAGCACTGGCTCTCGCGCTTGTGATGCTTCTTGGTCTTGCGGCCTGCGCGGCAAGTGAGGAGAAGCCTGCGGCGACCCCCGAACAGACTGCCGCTGACGCACCCGCAGCAGAGGAAACGCCCGCCGCTGCAGACGGCAAAACCTATACCATCGGCGTTGCGATGGAGGATCTGAACACGCAGTTCTGGCTTTCCAACTATCAGGCGATGAAGGATCACGCGGCAGAGCTGGGCAATGTGACGCTCGTGGAAGCCATCGCGGGCGGCGATGCCAACCTGCAGAACCAGCAGATCCTCGACTTTATTGCGCAGGGCGTGGACGCCATCATCTGCGCGCCGAAGGATAACGCGGCGATCGCAACGGCTGTTGAAGAATGCAATGAAGCCGGGATCCCCATCATCATGGATAACCGTCCGGTCGTGGAGGGCTCCTGCGAGCCCGACGCACAGGTCCTGTCCGATAACCGTTCCATGGCGTATGAGGAGATGAAGTGGTTCATCGAGCGCGCAAAGGCAGACGGCAAGAGCTACAAGTGCCTTATGCTCATCGGCAACCTCGGCGACGGCAACGCGGTCGAGCGCCGCGACGGCTATCAGGCAGCTGTGGACGAGTTTGGCCAGGGTGTTGTGGATATCGTTGTCTCCGTTCCGACCGAGTGGGACCATGAGGTCGCGCTGTCCGGCCTGCAGTCCGCGCTGGCGGCATATCCAGACATCGATATGATGATCCTGCCCTCCGATTTCTTGTGGGAGCCGGTCCAGACCGCGCTGACCGAAGCCGGCAAGTGGGCAAAGAAGGGTGAAGAAAACCATGTGGTCTGCATCAGCTTTGACGGCGACGAGACCGGCAAGCAGATGCTTGCGGACGGCTATTGCTGGGCGGACGCTGCGCAGTCTGCCGCGCTGCAGGGTACGACCTGTGTGGATACCGCGATCAAGCTTGCCGACGGCGAAACGCTGGATAGCCGCGATGTCAAGGACTCCGGCCTGCTGGTCACATTTGAAAACTTTGACGAGGTCAAGGATCTGTTCTGATCCGGCCGCGGCCCGTAGCAGCACTTTTCTGGGGACACGGAACTGTCCGTGTCCCCAATTTCCGCAAGGGAGGACTCCATGAACACAAAAGTCAAAAAGTCGTCGGGAATGGTGCAGACATTTCTGATGGACAACGTCATGTTATTTGTGTTCCTCGCGTTTTTTATCTGTGGACTGCTGTTCGTGGATAAGTTCGCGTCCATCTATAACATGAAAAACTACCTCAAGAACTGCGCTCCGCTGCTGATCGCCTCGACGGGTCTGACCTTCGTTGTGCTCAATGGCGGCATTGATTTTTCTATCACCTCCGTGATCTCCTTTGGCAGCGTGATCGCGGCCTATCTGATGGTCGACTCGCCGCTGGCGGGCAGCCCGCTGTGCGTGCCGCTGACGATCCTGATCGTGCTTGCCATCGGTGCCGTGTTCGGCTGCATCAACGGCATTGCCGTTTCGCGGCTGAAAATGCCGTCGTTTGTCGCGACGCTCGCCATGCAGCTCATCGGCTCCGGCATCGCTGTGTGGTTTGGCAGCGTGCTGTTTGACGGCGTTGTCTCGCTGGGCGGCCTGCCGGATTCGTTCCGCGCCATCGGCGGCAAGGGCGCGTTCTGGCTGCCGGTGCTGATCGCCGGGCTGTGTTTTTTGTTCTGCGACTGGCTCAACCGCAAAACGGTGTTCGGCCGCCAGCTTTACGCCATCGGCGTCAATCCGCGCACGGCGGAGATTTCCGGCGTTCCGGTGCGCAAAAACCTGTTTTATCTGTTTTTGATCAGCGGCCTGTGTGCCGGCCTCGCGTCGATCATGTATACGGCAAAGAACGGCGCAGGCGTTCCGACGCTTGGCGATAAGCTGTTCATTGATGTGGTCGGCAGCGTCGTCATCGGCGGCACGAACCCCGCGGGCGGCTTTGGCAGCGTGAAAAACACGCTTTACGGCGTGCTGTTTCTGACGCTGGTGTCCAATATTCTGAATCTGCTCGGCATCGAGTGGTTCTACGTCGATCTCATCAAGGGTCTGCTTGTGATCGCGGCGGCGGTCTTGAACCTTGCGTTCAAGAAGTTTGGCGTGCGCACACGGGCATAAGGAGGTTTTGCAGATGGCTGATACGATTTTGGAGCTTAAGGGCATCCGCAAGAGCTTCTTTGGCACGGAGGTCCTGCACGGCATCGATCTGAGCCTGCGGCGCGGCTCGGTGCACGGCATCGTCGGCGAAAACGGCGCCGGCAAATCCACGCTCATGAATGTGATCGGCGGCGTGTTCCGCCCGGACAGCGGCGAAATGCTTGTCGACGGACAGAGCTATTCCCCGCAAAGCCCCAAGGACGCGCAAAACGCAAAGATCGCATTCGTTCACCAGGAACTGAATCTGTTTTCCAACCTGACGGTTGCGGAAAATCTGTTTATCGAGAATCTGCCGACGGGCGCCTGCCGGCAGGTGCAATACAAGTACATGGCGCAGGAAACGACCAGATATCTGGAGCAGTTCCGCATCCATGTCAATCCGCGCGCGAAGGTCGAGTCGCTCTCCATGGGCGTCCGGCAGTCGATCGAGATCGCAAAGGCGCTCATCATTCAGGCGCGCATCATCATCTTTGACGAGCCGACCACTTCGCTGACCAAGGTCGAAAAGGACAACCTGTTCCGCATCATCGACGAGCTGAAAAGCAGCGGCGTTACCATCATTTACATTTCGCACATTCTGGAGGACGTGCTGGAGCTGTGCGACGAGATCACCGTCATCCGCGACGGCTCCACCATCGACCATGTGCCGGCAAAGGAAACGACGCGCGACGATCTGATCGGCATGATGGTCGGGCGGAAGCTGGAAAAAATTTATCCGACCGTCGACAAGCAGCTCGGCGAGCAGATCCTTTCCTGCGAGCATATCAGCTCCGGCACGATGGTCGCGGACGCCAGTCTGGAGCTGCGGCGCGGAGAGATCCTGGGCGTGTTCGGCCTGATGGGCGCGGGACGCACGGAGCTGATGCGCGCGATTTTCGGACTGGACGCCGTGAGCAGCGGAACGATCACCTACAAGGGCCGGGACTTTACCGCACACACGCCGCTGCAGGCGATCCGCGCGGGCTTTGCCTTTGTCACGGAGGACCGCCGCAACGAGGGCCTGCTCATGCCCAAAAGCGTAGAGGATAATCTTCTGCTCGTCCGTCTGCCCGCGATCGCAAACCGGCTGGGCGTGGTCAATACCGCCGAGGGCGGGCGCCTGAGCGACGCGTCGATCGCCGCGCTGCGCACCAAGGTGCAGAACAAGCGCACGCAGCTCGTGTGCAACCTCTCCGGCGGCAACCAGCAGAAGGTCGTGTTCGGCAAGTGGATCATGAACGAACCGGAGGTTTTGATCCTGGATGAGCCGACGCGCGGCGTTGATGTCGGCGCAAAGTATGAAATCTATACGATCATCAACAAGCTTGCGCAGCAGCAGTCTGCGATCCTGGTCGTCTCGTCCGAGATGGAAGAACTCATGGGGATCTGTGACCGCATTCTTGTGATGAGCCGCGGCAAAATCACCGGTGTGTGCAGCCGCGAGGAATTTGACCAGAACCGCATCATGGAAATGGCGCTGGCGGGAGGAGAGGACGCATGAATAAGGCCATGAAAAAATCCGGCGGTCTTCAGCTCCGCCATCTTTACGAATACGGCGTGTATGCGATCTTTGTGTGCATGATCATCGTGTTCTCCTTTACAAACAAAAACTTTCTGACCGGCAAAAACGCGCTGCTGATCCTGGAGCAGTCCAGTCCGCTGATGCTCGGCGTGTGCGGCATGGCCTTTGTGCTGATGCTGGGCGGTATCGATATTTCCGCCGGCGCAAACATGTATCTGTCGGCAGTCGTCGCGGCAAAGCTGATGGAGGCCTATGCCGCGGCGAACGGCGCGTCTGGCGTCATGCCGTATGTAATCGGCATCGGCGCGGGACTCTTGTGCGGCGCGCTCGTCGGCATCATCAACGGTGTGTTTATCGTCAAGCTCAAAATGGTGCCGTTTATCATGACGCTCGCCATGACGAACGTGCTGACCGGCATCGGACAGGTCATCACCAAGGCGGCGCTGCAGCCGGTGCGGACCTCCGGCTTCCAGCCGAGCTCTGTCAAGCTGGGCCCCGTCTCCATGATCGTCATCATTGCGCTGCTGTTTGCTGCGCTGTTCCATTTCCTGCTCAAGTACACCGTCTACGGCCGCCATCTGACCGCACAGGGCAACAACAACGAGGCCGCGCGCAAGCTCGGCATCCATACGGAGCGCAACGCGCTCATCGCCTATACGATCTGCGGCGCGATGGCGGGACTGGGTGGGATCCTGTCCGCCGGTCAGGTCGGCGCGATCTCCAGTAATTTTGCCAGCGGCAACGAGTTTGATATCATTCCCGCGGCGGTGCTCGGCGGCATCAGCCTCTTTGGCGGCAAGGGCAGCGTTCTGCCCGGCGCACTGATCGGCATCGTTCTGGTCAACACCATCACCAACGGACTGACCATGATGGCGGCGAACCCTTACGTTTATACCATCGTCCGCGGCGTGATCATTTTCATCGCCGTTATGCTGGACAGCATCAATTATAAAGGCGAGCTTCGATAAGCCGCAGAAAGGAACTGACTATGAACAGCAGAAAATATTCCGTTTTTATCGACAACCTCGGCTCCTGCATTGACCGGTACTGCCCGGCGTACGGAAGAAAATTCACGATGGAGGAAAAGTTTGACCGCGCAAAGAGCGTGGAGCTGCTCAGCGCTGTGGACATCGTGCTCACGCCGGAGTTTATCGGCGAAAAGCAGCGCATCCGGGAAAATCTCGCGCGCACGGGCCTGAAGGCCGCGTCCATCGCCATTGACACGTTCGCCGATCCCGTGTTCCAGAAGGGCAGCTTTGCATCCTCCAATCCCAAGGTGCGCGCGCTTGCCATCGAGCGCGGCAAGAACGCCATCGATTTTGCGGCGAGCATCGGCTGCAGCGTCGTGACGACCTGGCCCGGTCAGGACGGCTATGACTATCTGTTCGCGGCGGATTACATCAAAGAGCGGACGCTGTTTCAGGAAGCGATGGCCGAGCTGTGCGACTACAACCCCGACATGACCATCACCATGGAATACAAGATCAAGGAGCCGCGCACGCACTGCTATGTCGGCACGGTCGGCACCGCGCTTCTCATGTGCGAGGCCGCGGGGCGGAAAAATCTCGGCATCGCGCTCGACTACGGCCACGCCGCGCTCGGCTATGAGACACCCGCCGAGTCCGTTGCGATCTGCAAGATGTACGGCGACCGCCTCAAGCATATCCATATCAACGACAACTACCGTCTGTGGGACGACGATATGATCGTCGGCAGCGTGCACACGCTGGAGTTTTTGGAGTTCATCTACTGGCTGCGCCATACGGGCTATGAAGGCTACATGACGCTCGACCAGTTCCCGTACCGCGAGGATGGCCGCGAGGCGATCGACGAGAGCGCAAAATGGCTGGACTATCTGGAGAGCATTGTCGACAGGGCCGACATGGACGAGATCCACGCGACGCTTGCCAAAAACGACGCCATCGCTTCCAGCCGCCTGATGCGCCGGCTGCTTGGCGGAAAGTAAGCGTATGAAGCTGCAACAGACACAGTATAAGGGCTATCCCGCTGCGGCGCTCGAACACGGCGCGTACCGCGCCGTGTTCCTGCCGCGGCAGGGCTGCAAGCTCGCGTCGCTCCGCAGCGAAAAAACGGGCAGGGAATACATCTATCAGGGCAAAACGGAGCAGTACCGGGAAGCAAAATACGGTATGGGCTATCTGGACGGCGAGTGCGCCGGCGTTGACGAGATGTTCCCGACCATTGACGCCTGCTTTTATGACGCGGAGCCGTGGAAGGGCGCGTATCTGCCGGATCACGGCGAGGTATGGGCGCTTCCGTGGCAGACAGAGCTGTGCGAGGGGGAGCTGCGCGCGGCAGTCACGGGCGTGCGGCTGCCGTACCGCCTGACCAA
>JABLTK010116130.1_pt1 | contig 14083 bp, 14 predicted proteins | sample 7160131 | NCBI WGS metagenome assembly JABLTK01 (sample SAMN14651221, study PRJNA627086) | human gut metagenome | isolation source: feces | host: Homo sapiens
AGGCCCGGGCACCGACGACGTCAAGGTTACGGTCAAACCCGGCGACAAGGTCGTGACCGGCAAGTACGCTGGCCAGGAGCTGAAGCTCGACGGCGAAGATTACGTCATCGTCAAGATGGCCGACATTCTGGCAGTTGTAGAATAATTCGTGTTTGATTGAAAGGAAGCAATTCTTATGGCAAAACAGATCGTTTATGGCGAAGAAGCCCGCAAGGCTCTGCTGTCCGGCATTGACCAGCTCGCCAATACTGTAAAGGTCACCCTTGGCCCGAAGGGCCGCAACGTCGTGCTCGGCAAGAAGTTCGGCTCTCCGCTGATCACCAACGACGGCGTGACGATCGCAAAGGACGTGGAGCTTGAGGACGCGTTCGAGAACATGGGCGCGCAGCTCGTCCGCGAGGTCGCAACCAAGACCAACGATATTGCCGGCGACGGCACCACCACCGCCACCCTGCTGGCACAGGCCATCGTCCATGAGGGCCTGAAGAACGTCTCCGCAGGCGCGAACCCGATGGTCATGCGCAAGGGCATGGAAAAGGCCGTTGAGACCGCCATCGATACCATCAAGGCAAACTCCGAGACCATTAAGGGCTCCGACGACATTGCAAGAGTCGGCGCCGTCTCCTCCGGCGACGAGTCTGTCGGCAAGCTGATCGCGGAAGCCATGGATAAGGTCGGCGCGTCCGGCGTGATCACGATTGAAGAATCCAAGACCGCCGAGACCGGCCTCGAGGTCGTCGAGGGCATGCAGTTCGACCGCGGCTATATCTCCCCCTACATGGTCACCGATACCGACAAGATGGAAGCGGTCATCGATGATCCGTATATCCTCATCACCGACAAGAAGATCTCCTCCATCCAGGAGATCCTGCCCCTGCTCGAGCAGATCGTCAAGACCGGCAAGAAGCTCGTCATCATCGCAGAGGACGTCGAAGGCGACGCGCTGGCCACGCTGCTGGTCAACCGTCTGCGCGGCAACTTCACCTGCGTGTGCGTCAAGGCTCCCGGCTTCGGCGACCGCCGCAAGGAAATGCTCAAGGATATTGCCATCCTGACGGGCGGCACGTATATCTCCTCCGAGCTCAACATGAACCTGCCCGACACGCAGATCACCGATCTCGGCACGGCCCGCCAGATCAAGGTCACCAAGGACAACACCGTCATCGTCGACGGCGCAGGCGACGCCAATGAGATCAAGGCCCGTATCGCGGAGATCAAGAACACCATTTCCGTCACCACCTCCGACTACGACAAGGAAAAGCTGCAGGAGCGTCTTGCCAAGCTGTCCGGCGGCGTTGCCGTCATCAAGGTCGGCGCACAGACCGAGGTCGCCATGAAGGAGCAGAAGCTCCGCGTCGAGGACGCGCTGAACGCGACCCGCGCAGCCGTTGAGGAAGGCATCGTGGCCGGCGGCGGCACTGCCTACGTCAACGCGATCCCGGCTGTTGAGAAGCTGGTCGCAAAGCTGTCCGGCGATGAGAAGACCGGCGCGCAGATCATCGCAAGAGCGCTGCAGGCCCCGATCCGCCAGATCGCCGAGAACGCCGGCGTCGACGGCTCCATCGTCTACGACAAGATCCGCTCCAGCCGCAAGGTCGGCTATGGCTACAACGCCTATACCGAGACCTACTGCGACATGATCCCGTCCGGCATCGTCGACCCGACCAAGGTCACGCGTACCGCTCTGGAGAACGCCGCGTCCATCGCCTCCTGCGTCCTGACGACTGAATCTCTGGTCGCCGACAAGCCCGACCCCAAGGCCGACGCAGCCATGGCAGCCGCAGCCCAGGGCGGCGGCATGGGCGGCATGTACTAAGCTGCAGCTCAAAGCCTGAACCTCAATAAATGAAAAACGGTGTCTGCCGTAAAAGCAGACACCGTTTTTTTATATCACACACAAAGCCTGACGCGCGTCTGTGCCGTGAAAGCGCCGCGGAATATTAGAATAGCAAACCCTGCGTGATTATGGTATCATAGCAGTGCAGGGAGATGATGGATATGTATTTTGCATACGGAGAAGCCGAGCTTTCCCGGCTGCGGCAGAAAGACAAGCGGCTGTGCGAGGTCATTGACCGCATTGGACATATTGACCGCGCGGTGGATCCGGATTTGTTTTCGTCTGTCGTGCATCATATCGTCGGACAGCAGATCTCGACAAAAGCGCAGGCGACCATCTGGCAGCGGATGCGGGATACATTGGGCGAGGTCAATGCCGAAACCATTCTGACGGCAGGTGTTCCAAAACTGCAAGGACTGGGTATGACGTTCCGTAAGGCGGAGTATATCGCGGACTTTGCCGAAAAAGTCCACACGGGCGCATTTGATCTGGACGCGGTGGAGCACATGAGTGATGAAGACGCCATCCGGGCTTTGAGCAGCCTGAAAGGCATCGGCGTCTGGACGGCGGAGATGATCTTGCTGTTTTGCCTGCAGCGCCCGGATATTTTCAGCTATGATGATTTGGCGATCCAGCGCGGGCTGCGTATGGTCTACCACCACCGAAATATTGACCGGAAGCTGTTTGAGAAATATCGCCGGAGATTTTCACCCTATTGCAGCGTAGCCAGCCTGTATCTCTGGGCGGTGGCCGGCGGGGCGATCCCGGAAATGAAGGACTATAAGCCGAAAAGCAAATAGGAGTGAGCAATATGGTTTACACGACGGAATATACGTCTCCGCTCGGCCGCATGACGCTGGCCTGCGGCGAAGAAGCGATCATCGGTCTGTGGTTCAACGGGCAGCGGTATTTCGGGAACATTCTGCCGAAACAGACCGTGCAAAAAGAGCATCCGCTGTTCGCGGATGCAAAGCGCTGGCTGGATGTATATTTTTCCGGACGTGAGCCGGACTTTCTGCCGCCGCTGCGCTATGACTCCACGCCGTTCCGCAAGCTGGTCTGCGAGATCATGCTGACGATCCCGTATGGCAGGACCATGACCTACGGTCAGATCACCGCCGAGGCGGCGAAGCGGCAGGGCATGGAGAGAATGTCCGCGCAGGCGGTCGGCGGCGCGGTGGGGCATAACCCAATCTCGCTCATGATCCCGTGTCACCGCGTTGTGGGCACGAACGGCAGTCTTACCGGCTATGGCGGCGGCATTGCGCGGAAGGTGAAGCTTTTGGAATTGGAGCACGCAGACATGCACGGCCTGTTTGTGCCGAAAAAGGACACGGCACTTTAAAAAATGGAGGGAAGCATATGATCGTATCGACCGCAATTCAAAAAATGATCGGGTTCTACAAGGGAAACCATCACGACATCAACCATTTTCTGAAGGTCTGGGCCATGGCAAAGACCATCGGAGAGCTGGAGGGGCTGGACGGGCACACGCAGGAGGTGCTGGAGCTGACCGCCGTGGTGCACGACATTGCCTGTCCGCTGTGCCGGGAGAAATACGGCAATGCAGACGGGAAGCATCAGGAGCTGGAAAGCCCGCCGCTGGTGGAGGCGTTTTTTGCGGAGCTGCCCGTTGAGCGGGCTGATGTGGAGCGCATCTCCTGGCTGGCCGCGCATCACCATACCTACACGGACATCGGCGGCATCGACCACCAGATCCTGCTGGAAGCGGACTATCTCGTCAACGCGGACGAGCATGGCTATACGCGCCCGGCTATCGAGAATTTCCGCGAGCGGATCTTCCGCACGGCATCCGGTATCCGCCTTCTGAACAGCATCTATCTGCAAGAAGACGTGTAAGTGCCCGAATAAACCCCCGGAGGGTCAGCCCTCCGGGGGTGTTTGTTGGCCGTCAGCGCCGCGCCAGGCGGTAAGTGCTTTGCAGCATGAAAAGACTGTACAGGAGCATGACGGTAAAGACGATGTAGGACGGCGCATATCCGCCCGCGAGATCGGCGATCGCGCCGGGCAGGAAGGACAAAACGATGCCGCCGAGGCCATAGGCCCCCTGGAACAGACGGAGCGTCTTTTCATAGCGCTCGGGCGTACTCAGATCGCTTGCCCAGATCGAAACGCCGACGGTATTGAGCGACGCGCCAAAGCCCAGGAAGACTGACGAGGCCAGCATCAGCGCCGTGCTTTTCATCGGAGCCAGCACGCACAGCGCGCAGCCGAGGATAAAGCTGCCGAACAGCAGATAATTTGCCCGATAGCTGCCCAGCTTATCACACAGCGCGCCGCAGACGCATTTGCCTGCCATCAGCGCCAGACCGCACAGCGAGAATGCTGCCGCGGCCTGCATGGCGTCCATGCCCTCCGACATGTACAGGGTCATCAGATGCGTAAAGCCCGCCGAGCCGATGCCGCTGACCAGCAGCACGGCCAGCAGAAGCAGCAGCCAGCGCAGCCGGGACAGGTGCAGTGCGTGCAGCGCGCGCTCCTGCGCGCTCTCCGGAACGGCTGTGCCCCATGGCTCGAGGCCGAGCGCGGCGGGGTCGCTCCGGATGAGGAAAAAGACGAGCACAGCCGCGGCCGCGCAGAACGCCGCCGTCCACAAAAACGCGCGGTCAACACCGCCGGCTTCCGCAATGGCAGTAAACAGCGGCGAGAATAAAACGGTCGCCAGTCCCGTTCCGGCAGAGCAGATCCCGATGGCCAGCCCGCAGTGCGCGCGGAGCCAGCGCCGCATCAGGATCGACGCCGGGACCATCGAGCCGAGCGCATAGCTGATGCCCGCGATCGCTCCGGCAAAATAATAGGCCATGAGACTTTTTGCCGCAGCAAACAGCAGGAAGCTCACGCCGGCCAGCACCGCCGCCAGCGCGCAGCCGGCGCGGTAGCCCAGCTTCCGGTAATACCGGCCGATGGCGAACGTGCCGAGCAGATACGCTGCCGAGCGGACGGTCGTGATGAGCGAGGTCTGCGTGTTGGTAAAGCCGTTTTGGGCCAATATGTAAGGCTGTGCCGCCGAAAAGACGTTGAAGGCCAGACCGCCCGTCACGAACAGCATCAGCGTGCAGCCCGCACAGGACAAGATCGCCCGTCTGAGGTTTTTCTGCATATCTCTTTCTCTCTCCTGTTAAAATAAGCGCGCCGTGCGGCGCGCTTATTTTGTTTTCAGTCTTCTTCCTTTGCCGTGCAGCGGATATGCAGCTCGTCGAGCTGCTTCTGGGTGACCTCGCTGGGGGCGCCCATCAGGATATCCTGCGCATTCTTGTTCATCGGGAAGGGGATGATCTCGCGGATGCAGTCCTCGCCGGCCAGCAGCATGACCATGCGGTCAACGCCCGGGGCGATACCGGCATGGGGAGGTGCGCCGTAGCAGAACGCGTTATACATGGCGGGGAACTTTTTCTTCACATCGTCTTCGCCGAGGCGGACGAGCTGGAAGGCCTTGATCATGATCTCGGGATCGTGGTTCCGGACCGCGCCGGAGGAGAGCTCGATGCCGTTGCAGACAAGGTCATACTGCTGCGCCGTGATGGTCAGCGGGTCAATTTCGCCCCGGATGGCCTTGTCGAGCGTGGCCGCGCCGCCGCCCGGCATGGAGAACGGGTTGTGGCAGAATTCCAGCTCGCCGGACTCGTCGCCGATCTCGTACATCGGGAAATCGACGATCCAGCAGAACTCGTAGCGCTCTTTGTCCATGTGGCCCTCGACGTTCGCGCCGAAGGTCTTGATGAGCACGCCGGTGAGCTTCGTGGCCGAAGCACCCGCTGCGATCACGACCAGCGTGTTGGGCGTCAGGCCGAGGCGCTCGGCCAGCTGCGCCTTGCAGCCCTGCACGAACTTCGCGACGCCGCCGGCAAGCTCGCCGTTTTCATCCATCTTGAACCAGTAGCCCTTGACGCCCGCCTGCACCTCGCAGTCGGTCAGGAGCTTTTCGATCTGCTTTCTCGTCAGATGGCAGTTCGAGATGGGAATGGCCTTGACGGTCTGGCCCTTGAACGGCTCAAATTCGGATTCTGTGAACAGATCGGAGATATTTTTGCACGTCAGGTCGATGCGCAGATCCGGCTTGTCGGAGCCGTAGGTCTCCAGCGCGTCCTTGTACGCGATGCGGCGGAATGGCGCGGTCGAGGCAATGTTGTACTTGCCGTATTTGGCAAAGATCGGCGGCAGCACGTCTTCGATGACGGCGAACACGTCGTCCTGCGCGGCAAAGGCCATTTCCATGTCGAGCTGATAGAACTCGCCGGGGCTGCGGTCGCCGCGCGCGTCCTCATCGCGGAAGCAGGGGGCGATCTGGAAATAGCGGTCGAAGCCGGAGGTCATGAGCAGCTGCTTGAACTGCTGCGGGGCCTGCGGCAGGGCGTAGAACTTGCCGGGATGCTTTCTGGCGGGGACGAGATAGTCGCGCGCACCCTCCGGGCTGGAGGCCGTCAGGATGGGGGTCGTGATCTCGAGGAAATCGTGCGCCATCATGGCCTGACGCAGCGCGGCGATGACATTGCAGCGCAGGATGATGTTCTTTTTGACGGCGGGGTTGCGCAGGTCGAGATAGCGGTATTTCAGGCGCTGCGTCTCGTCGGCGTCGCGGCTGCGGTTGATCTCAAACGGCAGTTCGTTGTACTGACAGCGGCCCAGCAGCTCGATCTTCTCCGGCACGACTTCAATGTCGCCGGTGGGCTGCTTGGGGTTTTTGCTGGCGCGCTCACGCACGGTGCCGCTCACGGAGATGGTCGACTCCTTGTTGATGCCCTTGACGATGTTCATGATCTCCTCTGTCTCGACGACGATCTGCGTCGTGCCGTAGAAATCACGCAGGACGATAAAGGCAAAGTTATTGCCGACCACGCGGACATTTTCCATCCAGCCGACGAGCGTGACATGCTCGCCCGCGTTTTCGATGCGGAGCTGGCCGCAGGTATGGGTTCTTGACTGCATCATAGTGGTTTCCTTCTTTCTTTAATGGGAAGATTTTTTACTTCAGAATTGTGCCCTGGCCGCGAAGCTCGATGTCGGCCAGAATGCGGGCGGCTGCGTCCTGTGCCGGAACGGTGATCTGCTCGCCGGTGCGAAGATCCTTCAGGGAGACCGTTCCGGCCGCGATCTCGTCCTCGCCGAGGAAGACGATGTAGGGGATGTGCAGCTTGTCCGCGTACTGGATCTTGGCCTTGAACTTCTTCTGCTCGGCGTAGAGCTGGACGCGGATATTCTGTGCGCGAAGCTCGGTCGCGAGGCGGACGGCAGCCTCCAGATCGTCAGTCATGGGGACGATCATCACGTCGGCGGGCGCCATAACGCGGTTCTCGTTCAGCATGCCCTGCTCGTTCAGCACATAGAACAGGCGCGTCAGGCCGATGGAGATGCCGACGCCGGGCAGCGGACGGTCGGTGTAGTATTCCGCGAGATTATCATACCGCCCGCCGGAGCAGACCGAGCCGATCTCGGGATGGTCAAGAAGCGTCGTCTCATAGACGGTGCCGGTGTAGTAATCCAGCCCGCGCGCGATGGTGAGGTCAACGGCGAAATTCTCCTCCGGCACGCCGAACGCGCCGAGCAGCTTCGTCACGGACGAAAGCTCGTCCAGACCCTGATCGAAGACCTCGTTTCTGCCGCGGTACTGCTCCAGTGCGGACAGAACCTCGCCGTTTGTGCCGCGGATGGCGATGAAGGTCAGAATTTCATCGGCCTTTGCTTCCTCCACGCCGCACTCCTCAACCAGCAGAACGCGGACCTTGTCGGCGCCGATCTTGTCGAGCTTGTCGACGGTGCGCATGATATCGCCGGACTGCGCAGACAGGCCAAGCATGGAGTAAAAGCCGTTCAGGATCTTGCGGTTATTCACGCGGATCTGGAACCGGTGCAGGCCGAGCGTCGAGAACGTCTTATAGATGATGGACGGGATCTCGGCCTCGTTCGTGATGGAGAGCTTGCCGTCGCCGATGATGTCGATGTCGGCCTGATAGAACTCGCGGAAGCGGCCGCGCTGCGCGCGTTCGCCGCGGTAAACCTTGCCGATCTGGTAGCGGCGGAAGGGGAAGGCCAGCTCTCCGTAGTGCAGCGCGACGTATTTTGCCAGCGGGACGGTCAGATCGAAGCGCAGGGCCAGATCGCTGTCGCCCTTCTGAAAGCGGTAGATCTGCTTTTCCGTCTCGCCGCCGCCCTTGGCCAGCAGCACGTCGGCGGCTTCGATCGCAGGGGTGTCCAGCGGTGTGAAGCCATAGAGGCTGTAGGTGTTCCGCAGAACCTCCATGATCGCCTCCATCTGCAGCTGCGGCTGCGGCAGCAGCTCCATAAACCCGGAGAGCGTATGCGGTTTGATTTGTGACATGGTTTTGTTCCTCTCTATGTGATGCGTTTTTTGGTTTTGGATGGGAGTTGGTGCGGGAAACCAAGTTTGCGTTCAAAATCCGCAAAGCAGTACGACTTCGCATAAGACTTGGTAGGGGCGGGGCTCTGCTCCGCCCGGCGGAATGCACGGGGTTATCGGAAATCCACGGCGAATTCGTATTCATCTGCGTATTTGGTTGTAGGGGCCGATGCCCACATCGGCCCGCTGGGAAGTAACGAATTCGCCGAAGATTTCCGTAAAATCGACATATTCTGCGGGCGGACAGAGTCGTCCGCCCCTACAGGGAGAGCTGAGACTTGTTGTAGGGGCCGACGACTCTGTCGGCCCATTGGGCAGTTGCAAATTTGCCGAACAGTTTTGCAAAAAACAGGTGCAAACTGCCGGGTCGATGTGTACCGGCAAGCGGCAGACCCACATCCGTAACGCTCCTTCGCCGCGAACGGCTGTGACCGGCATCGACCCCTACGAAGCTTATAAGTATAGCGCCAGAAGATTTGAGCTGTTTCAAATATCGCGGGAAAGATCCAAGAAAACCGAAGCGGTTTTCTTGGTTGGTTCAAGGGGGCTCCGGAGGGAAATCGAAATCCCCCCGGGCTCGTTTTCTTTTGGAGAAGCAAAAGAAACAGTGGAACCGCAGTCGCTGATTTGCAGAAGTCTTTCAGCCTTCCCGCAGTTAAATCATCTGCGCCATAGACCAAAAAATATACTCCCGTCCCGGCGTTTTGGGACGAGAGCATACCTGCTTCGTGGTGCCACCCAAATTCGGAGGCTTTTCAGCGCCTCCCTCTTGCGCAGAGAAACGGGCTGCGCAGCCCCGGCGATTTCGGCGCGGTGCGCCTTATACGCATGCTCGGCGGGTGTCCTTCCCGGTGCTGCTGCAAAGGCCTTTCAGCGTGATGGCCCTCTCTCTGGGCAGGCAGATTAGCCGGTACTGCTTCCGCGTCGTCGCAAAAATCGAGGTTATCGGATCGTTTTCTTGTTCTTCATCATCATACGCCAATCCAGATCGCCGCGCTGCAGGCCGAGGATCAGCATTTCCGCCGAGGCCAGATTCGTCGCGCACGGGACGTTGGACGAGTCGCACAGGCGGAGCGTGCGCATGATGCGCTGATCCTCCCAGGGATCGGTGTCGTTGGGGTCGGAAAACATGATGACAAGATCGATCTCGTTATACGCGATGCGCGCGTCGATCTGCTGGTGTCCGCCCTGGCTCTTGGACAGGAAAAGCGTGACGGGCAGACCCGTCGCCTCGGACACCAGACGACCCGTCGCCGCCGTGGCGGACAGCGAGTGCTTGGACAGGATGCTTTTATACGCGGTGCAGAACTGCACCATGAGCTCCTTTTTTTTATCGTGTGCCATAAGGGTGATGTTCATACGCTCAGCTCCTTTATGTACGCATTATCGGGTGATCTTCATCAGCGGAACACGCTGTCCGCACAGCCGCTTGGCAATATGCAGGCAGGCCAGTGCCGCGCCGTGGTAAGTGTATTGTATGAGCGGCTTTCCCTCTGCCGCAGCCAGCGTGACGGACGCGTCGTCCGGCACAACGCCGAGCAGCGGCAGCCCTACGCCATCCATCACATCGTCGACCGTCGAGCGCATGCGGGCAAACAGCTTCGGGACGGCCCGGTTGACCACAAGCCGCGCCGGAATCTGCCGCTCCTGCAGCAGAAGCTCTGCCGTGCGCGCCGCGTCCCGCTGCGACGCAGGGCCGGCCAGCGTGACGAGCATCGCCTCGTCCGCGTATCGGATCGCCATCCGGAACAGGCTTCCCACGCCCGCGGGTGCGTCCAGCAGGATCCAGTCATAGCTGCCGCGGGCCTCGCCGATCAGCCGCCCGAACGCTTCCGCGTCGATCGTCTCGGCGTCTTCGGTCACAGGGGCCGTGAGCATGGAAAGATTTTCGACCGTCGGGTGCTGCGACGCCTGCTGCAGAGAGTATTCCCCGCGCATGACGGACGTAAACGGCAAAACCGCCATATCGGACATGCCGAGCGCGATGTCGAGATTGCGCAGGCCGACGTCGAGATCGACGCACAGCACATGCTGACCCTCCATCGCCAGACACGACGCGACGCCCGCGCAGAGCGAGGTCTTGCCCGTGCCGCCCTTGCCGGAGATGACTGCCAAAACCTGTGCCAAGCCGTGTCCCTCCTGCATGCTGATACTTACTGCATATTATAAACGACGCTGCCCGGAAATTCAATGGGAAAAGTGCAGGCAAACGGTTTTTTCTTTCTGTTTGGCATGGAAACTGCCGGTTCTGTCTGCCGGTTTGCGCGCATATACTGTGATGGGGGCGAAGTATATGAAATACCGCAGCATGGAAAACCGGTTCTGCATGAGTCTGGTGGCGTTTGCCGTGATCGTGCGGCTGCTTCTGGCGACGGGCGTATCGGCGGCGCTGGATTCGGCGGTCGGACTTGCGCCGGCGGCTGGGACAGCGGACGAGCCGGATGTGTTTCTGTTGGAAATTCTCGAACCGGAGACGGTACCGGACGAGCCTGCGCAGCCGCAGACCCCGGCAGAGCCGGACGAGCCTCCGGAGCCGGAGCCGGCCGACCCGCCGCCCGTTTTTTCTCCGGACGAGGCAGACGCGATCACCATCGCGGGGGCCTGCAGCTACCGGCCGGACAAGCAGACGCTGCTGACCCGGCCCTCGGCGCTTTCCATTTCGCAGGACGGCCCGTCCGTTTTGATCGTACATACGCACTCCAGCGAGGCATACACCATGGAGGCCGGCTTTGAATATCCGGAGTCGGATGCGCTGCGGACGCTGGACGAGCGGTATTCCGTCATCCGCGTGGGCGACGAGATCGCGGACATTCTCACGGAGGCGGGCATTTCCGTCCTGCACGACACGCAGCCGAACGATTATCCGAATTACAACGGCGCCTACGAGCGCATGCGGCAGACCATCGAAGGCTATCTGGCGGACAATCCGTCCATCCAGATGGTTCTGGACATCCACCGCGACGCAGCGGAGGACGTGGATGGGAACCCGGTCGCGCTGACGGCGGAGGTAGGCGGGGAAGCCTGCGCGGAGCTGATGCTCGTCGTCGGCACGGACGAGGGGGGACTGACGCACCCGGACTGGCAGGAAAATCTTGCGAACGCGCTGAAGCTGCAGGCGCTTTTAAACCGCTCGGCCCCCGGCCTGTGCCGGAATCTCGATCTGCGTACCGAGCGCTTTAACCAGCACGAGACGCCGGGCTCTTTGCTTGTCGAGGTCGGCGCAAGCGGCAATACGCTGGCCGAGGCGCTGCGCGCCGCGCGGCTTCTGGGACAGGCACTTGCCGTCTTCCTCCGGGGACAGATGGAACCGGCTTGACAAAATGGCTCTACAGATGTAGAATGTGAATATACTACAAATGTAGAGGAATGATGCACCATGGCAGAACGCATTCGGACGCTGCCGGACGCGGAGCTGGCGGTCATGCAGGCCGTCTGGGCCTGCGAGACTCCGGCGAAGCGCGCGCAGATCGCCGCGATCCTGGACAAGACCCACCCGATGGCCCCAACGACGCTTTTGACCGTCCTGTCGCGGCTGGCGGACAAGGGCTTCCTTCGGATCGAAAAAACGGGCCGCAGCGCGGAATATTGGCCGCTGATCGCGCGGGAGGACTATCTTGCCCGGCAGGGGCGGAAATTCTATGATACCCTCTGCGGCGGGAGCCTGCCCGCGTTTGCCGCCGCGCTGTGCGCAAGCGGCCTGACGGCGGAAGAACTCCGTGAACTGCGCGAGCTTCTGCGGGAGGGAACGCTATGAGCATGGCGATGGGGGTTCGGCTGGTGCTCGGCCTGATCTTCGGCGGTGCTCTCACGTGGGCCGTCTGGGACCGATCCGAGCGGGAGCTGGCAGATAGGACGAAGGAAGAAACACATGAGGGCCCGCGTTTCCTGCCCGGCATCAGCAGCTATTATCTGCCGACGCTGATGCTGCTCTATCCGATCCTCGGTGTGATCGTCGGCGGCGCACAGATGGCGGTGCAGCTTACGCTGGGGCTGCTGATTCGCGTATTTCTGGAGATGAGCGTCTATTATGTGCTCCTGATGGCTGTGATGCCGTGGCTGCGCAGGCGGATTTCCGCCCGTGTGTGCGCCATGCTATGGCTGCTGCCGGACTGGCTGTATGTGTTCGTCGGCAGGCTCGACCGGCCCACGGACGGGAAAATGCTCGTCCTGCACGCGCCGGGCGTGCTCGTCTATGTGCTGCTTGGTATCTGGGCCGTTGGCGCGGTGGGCGTGATGGTCTGGAAGATCGGGTCGCACCTCACGTTCCGCCGTCGAATTTTAAAAAACGCCGTTCCGGTCACGGACCTGCAGACGCTGCATGTCTGGGACATCGAACTGGAGCGTGCGTGGATTCAAAAATGCAAGTGGAAGCTTGTGCAGTCCAGCGCAGTCACGACGCCGCTGTCCATCGGCCTGTATAACCGGACGACCCGCATCGTGCTGCCCATGCGCGAGTATACGCAGGAGGAGCTGTCGCTCATCCTGCGGCATGAGATCATTCATATCTCCCGCGGCGACCCGGAGGCGAAGCTATTTCTGACGTTCTGCACGGCCATGTGCTGGTTCAATCCGCTCATGTGGGCCGCCATGCGCAAAAGCGCCGATGATTTTGAGCTCAGCTGCGACGAATCCGTCCTTCTGGACGAGCCGCAGCCCGTCCGGCGGCAGTATGCGGAGCTGCTGCTGCAGACCGCGGGCGACGAGCGGGGCTTCACGACCTGCTTGTCCGCGACGGCGGGCGCACTGCGCTACCGGCTGAAAAATATCATGAAGCCGGAGAAAAAGCGCACGGGCGCGATTCTGGTCGGGTTGGTGCTGTTTGTGCTGGCGATGTGCTCCGGCTACGTGGCGCTGGCCTATGACGCGCAGCCGGGTACGCAGCGGATCTTTGATGGGCAGGACTTAAGCGCCGTGACGGTCAGCAGCGTCGACCCGTGGAACGACCCGCGCGGCAAGGACGGTACCTGCATGGACGAAGACGCGCTGAAAGACTATCTCGCGTCGCTGCAGCCGGAATTGTATACCGAGAAGCTTGACGAATACGCCTCCGGCGAACAGCGGGAGCTGACCGTTATGTTCGACACGCCGCAGGGACGACTGAGCGTCCGCCTGCTTGATCAGGCGGTTCACGTCACGCGCCTGTGGGACGGCCCGGATTTTCATTCGGACAGCTATTATCTGAAAACGCCTGTTGACTGGGACTATCTCGACACGCTGATCGCACCGCTGCCGGGACTGGGCCTCGTTTTCCCGGACGGCGAAATGGACAGTGTCCTGTGCAATTCTCTGACACGAATCGCGGCAGACGAGACAGAAACAGTTCTACTGGAGCCCGAGGAGTGGCGTTATAACGACTATGGAAACGGCGCGCAGGAGGTGCAGCTTCTGTTTTCCCTGCCGCTGGCCGGGCCGTACACCGTAACGGTCGAGCCGCTTGACGGCGGCGCGCGGCAGACGCTCTCACAGGAAGACCTGCCCGACGACTGCCTCCGGCTCACAGGCCCCGACGCGAGATACACCGTCTCAGCAAAGCTGCAGGGCGAAGCCGGCGCGGTCTATGACGCGCAGTATGTTTTCATATTCCGAACGGACGACTCAGAAGCATAAACAAGCGGCTGCCTCATATGAGACAGCCGCTTTTGCTTATGCTTCTTCGCTGAACTGGTCTTTGCCAACGCCGCAGAGCGGGCAGACCCAGTCTTCGGGGACTTCCTCCCAGGGTGTGCCGGGGGCGACGCCGTTGTCAGGATCGCCGACCTCCGGGTCATAGACATAGCCGCAGATATCGCAGACATATTTCATGTTCAAATTCTCCTTTATTCTCAGCCGCTGAGCCGCTCGGAGAGGACTGCCATGATCTTATCGTGGCA
>JABLTK010059998.1_pt1 | contig 14076 bp, 14 predicted proteins | sample 7160131 | NCBI WGS metagenome assembly JABLTK01 (sample SAMN14651221, study PRJNA627086) | human gut metagenome | isolation source: feces | host: Homo sapiens
CCGTTCTGACGCACATGTCGTCAGAGCCGGATTAAACATAAGGGGCTGCGGCCCCTTATCAACCCTGGGGTTTTTTGACAGACTAAAAAGCGGCTTAAAAGCCGCTTTTTTTGACTAACCGTGCGCTATTGCTTCCTTTTGCAAAGGTATCCCTGATACATGAATATCCCCCCGGCGGCAATGGCGGCGGCTGTTATGAATATCACCGCCTTCATCGGCATTTTTCCGGCGTAATCCATAGCGTTGGTCAAAAAATGCCCAAAGGCATTGTGTTCCATTACCTGCATCACCGGCAGCAGCAAAAGCTCCAGCGCAAGCATTATCAATCCCGCGACCGCCGTTATAAAGCCTGTGCGTATGCGTTTTTCCGCAGCGTTCAGCCGGGCTATGGCGGCTATGCTCTCCTTTTCTCCAGCCGCCGCGGGTATGCTCTCAGCCCCCTTCAAAAGCTCGTCTGTGGATATGCCGAAAAGCTCGCTCAATGCGATTATCTTGGATATTTCCGGCGCCGCGTCGTTCAGCTCCCATTTTGATACCGACTGGCGGGAAACGTCGAGTTGCTCCGCCAGCTGCTCCTGCGAAAGGCCCGCCGCCTTTCGAAGCTGCTGTATCCTTTCGCCTACTGTCATTTCTTTCATTGCTCGAGTACTCCTTTGCGGTTTTGTTGGGTATAGCATACTCTATTTGGCGGCTATCGCGCCACCAATCATACTTGGAAAAAGCGCAACCGGAGGTTGCGGGGGCTTGTCGCCCGCCGCTTCCCTAAAAAAAGTGCCCCGGCAATTTCACCGGGGCCGTATTATTATTCGGCTTTATTCGCCCTTGCTCTCTGATACGGTGAGGTTCTCGCCGTCGTAATCCACGGTGAACACCGTGTCGGGGGCGGGGTCGCCTTCGATTATCTTGCGGGCAAGCAGCGTCTCAAGCTTGCTGGAAAGCAGCCGCTTCAGGGGCCTTGCGCCGTACTGAGGATCGTAGCCGGTCTCCGCAAGGTAGTTCTTCGCCCTGTCGGTAAGCTTCACGTCCAGCCTGCGCTCCTTGAGCCTCTTGCGTATATCCTCCAGCATAAGGTCGGTGATCTTGAAGATCTCCTCCTTGTCCAGGGGCTTATAGAACACTATGTCGTCTATCCTGTTGAGGAATTCCGGCCTGAAGCTCTGCTTGAGCAGCAGGTTCACCTGTGCGCGTGCCTCCTCTGTTATCCTGCCGTCCTTTATGCCCTCCAGTATGTAGCTGGAGCCCAGATTGCTGGTCATGACGATGACGGTATTCTTGAAGTCCACCGTGCGGCCCTGGGAATCCGTTATGCGCCCGTCGTCCAGCACCTGAAGCAGTACGTTGAACACATCAGGATGGGCCTTCTCCACCTCGTCGAACAGCACGACGCAGTAGGGATGGCGGCGCACGGCCTCCGTAAGCTGGCCGCCCTCGTCATAGCCCACATAGCCCGGAGGCGCGCCTATCAGGCGGGACACGGAGTGCTTCTCCATGTATTCGCTCATATCTATGCGCACCATGTTGGACTCATCGTCAAACAGGGCTTCCGCCAGAGCCTTGGCAAGCTCCGTCTTGCCTACGCCGGTAGGCCCTAAGAACAGGAAGGAGCCGATAGGCTTGTTGGGGTCCTTCAGCCCTGCGCGGGTGCGCAGTATAGCGTCGCAGACGGTCTGTACTGCCTCGTCCTGGCCTATGACCCGCTTATGCAGTATGCCGTCCAGGTGCAGCAGCTTCTCCCTCTCGCCTTCCATCAGCTTGGCGACCGGTATACCGGTCCAACGGCCCACTATCTTGGCTATCTCCTCCTCGGTGATGCGGTCGCGGAGCAGGCCATCGGCCTTGCCCTTCTCCATGTCCGCCTCCGCCTTGGCCAGCTCTTCCTTCAGCTTGGGCAGCTTGCCGTACTTGAGCTCGGCAGCCTTGTTAAGGTCGTAGCTCCGCTCGGCCTGCTGCATATCGGCGTTAAGCTGTTCTATCTCTGTACGTAGGGACTGAACCTTCTTTATGGCGTCCTTCTCGTTTTCCCACTTTGCCTTGAGCCCCGCGAACTCCTCGCGCTCGTGAGCCAGCTCCTTGCGTATATCCTCAAGGTGCTGCTGGGATATCTTGTCGCTTTCCTTGTTAAGGGCGGCTTCCTCTATCTCCAGCTGCATTATGTGCCGGCGCTTCTCGTCAAGCTCGGTGGGCATACTGTCCATCTCGGTGCGCACCATGGCGCAGGCCTCATCCACAAGGTCGATAGCCTTATCCGGAAGGAACCTGTCGCTTATGTACCTGTGGGAAAGCGTAGCGGCGGCTATCAGGGCGCTGTCCTGTATCTTTACGCCGTGGAACACCTCGTAGCGCTCCTTCAGCCCTCTCAGTATGCTTATGGTATCCTCTACCGTAGGCTCATCTACCATTACGGGCTGGAACCTTCTGGAAAGGGCGGGGTCCTTTTCGATGTACTTGCGGTATTCGTCCAGCGTGGTCGCGCCTATGCAGTGCAGCTCGCCCCTGGCAAGCATGGGCTTTAAGAGGTTGCCCGCGTCCATGCTGCCCTCGGTGCGTCCGGCTCCTACTATATTGTGCAGCTCATCGATGAACAGTATTATCCTGCCCTCGCTGCGCTTTACTTCATTAAGAACGGCCTTAAGCCTTTCCTCAAATTCGCCCCTGAACTTTGCGCCCGCAATAAGCGCACCCATGTCAAGGGAGAATATCTTGCGATCCTTCAGGTTTGCCGGCACATCGCCGGATACTATCCGCTGGGCAAGCCCCTCGGCTATTGCCGTCTTGCCTACGCCCGGCTCGCCTATGAGCACAGGGTTATTCTTGGTCTTTCTTGAAAGTATGCGGATGACGTTGCGTACTTCCTCGTCACGCCCTATAACAGGGTCAAGCTTCTGCTTCCTTGCAAGCTCCACGAGGTCCTGCGCGTATTTGCCCAGCGCGTCGTAGGTGTCCTCCGGGCTGTCGGTCGTCACCCTTGCCCCGCCCCGGACGTCGTTAAGCACCTTCAAAAACCCGTCCCGGGTGATGCCAAAGGTCTTAAACATCTCCTTCATGGCGCCGTTAGGCGCTTCCAGCATGCCTAAAAACAGATGCTCTACCGAGATATACTCGTCCTTCATGTGCTTGGCCTGATCCTCCGCCGCGTTGAGCGCGCGATCCAGCTCAGGGGTTATGTACACCTTTTCCGCCTCCCGGCTGCCCGTCACCTTGGGGAGCTTGCTTATTTCCCTGTCCAGGGCGGCGTCGAAGGCGTCCTTATCCTTGCCCATTCGGGTGATGAGCTCGGCTATGAGCTTCTGGTCGAGCAACGCTTTCATAAGGTGCTGCTGATCCACCTGCTGGTTGGTGTTGCGGCTGGCGATGGACTGGGCATCCTGCACCGCCGCAATAGATTTTTGCGTTAACCTGTTAATATCCATATAAAATCCTCCTCGGACCGATGATTTCGTAAGTAGTATGTGCCATGGTCCTTATTAGCACTCTTACCTTTCGAGTGCTAATTGTAATATAAGACCTTGTACATATCATCATAATAATTTGAAATAATTGTGAAGTGGAAAAAAAACCTGATCTGTTGTATAATAACAGAAAAACTTATGGAGGACGCCCCAATGAAGATCAGAGATATATCGGAGCCTGCAAGCTTTTTTAAGGCCGTAAACACCTGCGCCGGCAGGGTGGAGCTCATGACCGCCGAGGGCGACTGCCTCAACCTCAAGTCCCGCCTGTGCCAGTACATAGCCCTCACCCAGATGTTCGAGGACAAGCGGGTGGAAGGCATAGAGCTTGTACTGAGTGAGCCCTGCGACCTCAACAAGCTTCTGCCCTACATAGACGCGGAGGAATAACGCTGCAAACGCAAAAGGCTTCCTTTAAATTGGGAAGCCTTTTTTCTTTACTTCATTTCCTCTATGTGCTCCTTCGCGTAGGCGATGAACCTTGCTGCCGCAGGGGAAATCATATCCTTCCTTGTAACTCCTATACCTATATCCACATACTGCTCAGGGTCCAGCGGCATGACCCTCACCTCGCCGCCCGGCTCCAGCGAGTCCACGATGAGCTGGTTCATTATGGCTATTCCCAGCCCTGCCTTCACCATCGCCATGGCGGCAAGGCCATCCGGGCAGCCGAAGCGTATATCCGGGGTTATGCCCATCTGGGCGATCATGCGGGAGTTGTCCGTCTCCTCTGCGGGGCGTATGGCTACGAAAGGATAATTGCCTACAGCCGAGAGCGGGAAGGCCGCGCCGCCGGAGAGTGGGTTGTTCTTTGGCAGCACCGCCACCAGCTGATCGTCCTTTATATGCAGCCAGTCGAAGTCGCCCTCGCGGCGGCTCATTACGCAGAAATCCGCCCTGTGCTCCCCCAGCGCCGCCGCAAGCTCGCTGCTGGTTCCCTCCAGGGTGCTTATCTCCACCATCGGGTACTTGCGCGAAAAGCCGGCGATCAAGTGGGCAAGCCAGCCGTAGCAGGCCTCGTAGGTATTGCCTATGGTGAGCTTGCCTATCTCTATGCCGCGTATGGAGGCCGCCTGCTGCACGCAGCGCCGCCCCATGTACACGAAATCGCGTATGAGGGGAAGCATATTTTTGCAGTTTTCGGTAGGGGCGACGCCGCCCCTGTTCCTTATCAGAAGCGGAAAGCCCATCTCATCCTCCAGCGCCGCCATCATACGGCTTATTCCGGAGGGAGTATAGCCGAGGCTCTCCGCCGCGGCGGTAAGTGAGCCCAGCTCCAGCGCCGCTATCAGCGCCCTGCACTTCTCTGTATCCATATCGCGCCTCTATTTTGACTTTTTATCAATGCTGCCATGATATATCCTCGTTTTACTCAAATATATAACAGTAATATAATGATGTCAAACAAAGAAAACGACAAAATGTCAGGAAAGGACAGAAACAATGGAAAGCATCAGCGCAAGGGCAAGGATAGGCTGCCGGGTAAACCCTGCGGAGTTCCTTCTCGCGGGCGTTATAGTTGCGCGCAGCACCTCTCTGCTGCTGTCCAAGGCGCTCCTCACCACTATGAGCCCCCTCAACATACTCTCCGTTCGCTTCTGCCTTGCCTTCGTGATACTCTGCGCCATATTCTTCAATCGGATGAAGCGGATGGACCTCAGGACGCTGCTCATGGGCATGGCGATAGGCGGCGCTTTCTCCGCGATGATGGCGGCGGAGCTTTTCGCCCTCAAGCACACCCTCGCTTCCACCACCTCCTTTCTCGAAAATACCGCAATAGTGATAGTGCCGCTGATGGAGGCGCTGCTGCATAAGAAGCTGCCCTGCAAAAAGGCCCTGCTCTGCGCCGGGCTTACCTTAATAGGCGTCGGCGCCCTCACCCTGCGCTCCGGCAGGTTCAGCTTCGGCCTCGGCGAAGGGCTCTGCATACTCTCTGCCATGCTTTACGCCTTGGCGATAATACTCACTGACAGGCTTTCCAAAAAGGGCGACCCCATGCTCATAGGCATAGCGCAGGTCGGCTTCATCGGCCTGTTCACCACCATAGCCTCCTTCATATTCGAGGCTCCCAAGCTGCCCTCCTGTGCCTCTGAGTGGTTGCCGATATTGGGGCTTGCGCTGGTTTGCAGCTGCTTCGGCTTCACCCTTCAGCCCGTGGCACAGCGCAGGATACCCTCCGAGAGGGCGAGCCAGTTCTGCGCCCTCAACCCCCTTTCCACCGCCGCAATGAGTGCCGTTCTCCTGCATGAGAAAATGGGCGTCATGGGCGCGGTAGGCGCCGCGCTGATACTGGGCAGCATAATGCTCGAGAGCGTCCGCAGCGCAAAGTCAAAGAAAGCGTAAGCACCGTCGTCATTCTTCCCCCTAAAGACGAAAGGATAAGCAAAGCCCCCGCATTCGCGGGGGCTTTGTCATGCCGTTATCTTTTTATATTACCCCGAAGAAATGCAGTATGCTCTGCCATATCGTCATATCGCCGGTCTTGGGGGGTATTACCACCACGGGAACGGGAGCAGGGGTAACCGGGGAATGCCAGTGGCTTTCGCCGCCGGTGGTGCTGCCGCTAGAGGGGAGCACCGTGCCGGGCAGGGCTTTCCACTCTGCAGCATCCAGAGTGAATTCCATAGTGTCCATTTTGTTGCCATCCACAAACAGCACGACTTTATTGGGGACAACATCATCTTTGGGAGTCCAGGGGGTCAGTGCCCAGTTTGCGTCAGCAGTCTCGGTAGCGATGCAGCAGGTCAGGAAATCATGTCTGCCGGGATTTACTCCCTGCAAGGTAGCCGTGGTCAGCAGGGTCTCACCACTGTACAGCTGCACCTGTACGCTGGACTCAAAGTTAACATTCTTCAGATCAACAGACACAGCGTTCTTCAAGACACCGTTAGCATGAGTGATGCCGGCGCGCTCGATGCTGCCGCTATAGGACGCAGTGCCGGGCAAGGCTGCCCATTCTTCGGCATTCAGTGTGAACTTCTTCGTATCCTCCTCGTGGCCATCGACAAACAGGACAGCTTTGTTGGGAACAATATTATCTTTGGGAGTCCAGGGGGTCAGTGCCCAGTTTGCGTCAGCAGTCTCGGTAGCGATGCAGCAGGTCAGGAAACCATGGCTGCCGGGATTTACTCCCTGCAAGGTGGCAGTGGTCAGCAGAGTGTCGCCGCTGAACAGCTTCACCTGTACGCTATCTGCAAATGTAATGTCCTTCAGATCAATGGATACGGCATCCTTCAGATCGCCTTTCTTATGCGTAATAACGGCGCGCTCGATGCTGCCGGGGAGCGCAGTGCCGGGCAAGGCTGCCCACTCATCGGCATCAAGCGTGAAGGTCTTCGTATTCTCCTCGTGGCCATCGACAACCAGGACAGCCCTGTTGGGGACAACATCGTCCTTGGGAGTCCAGGGGGTCAGTGCCCAGTACTCGTCAGCAGTCTGGGTAGCGATGCAGCAGGTCAGGTAAGGATACGAACCAGTTCCCAGCTTATCAGTATTCAACGTAGCCGTGGTCAGCAGAGTCTCGCCGCTGTACAGCTTCACCTGTACGCTGGTTTTGAAGGTAACGTCTTTCAGTTCAACGGAAACAGCATTTTTCAGGACTCCGTTATCATGAGTGATGACGGCGCTCTCGATGCTGCTGTTGCCATTTGCCGATGCGATTCCGGGCAGGGCGCAGACCATGATCAGAACCAACATCATTGCAAGTGATTTTTTCATTTTTTCCCTTCTTTCAAAATTACTTTAATTTGACATTCAGTGAATTTCATTATTGCTTCAATTATAGCATACCCTTTTGATATTGACAATCACTGAATGTCAAAAGGAGAAAAAATGTTCATAAATAAATCTCAGGACGGCTCGAATAATCTATGCGGAAGGAATGTCGCGGCTCTGAGGAAGGGACTGAAGCTGTCGCAGCGGCAGCTTGCGGACAGGCTGCAGGTATGCGGACTGGATATAGATAAGAATGCAATACAGCGAATAGAGTGTGGAAAGCGATTCGTTACGGATATAGAGCTGGTCCAGCTTGCGAATGTCCTTCGCGTTGAAATATCCCGTCTCGTACAGTAAACGCAAAAAAGCCCCCTTTCGGGGGGCTTTGCTTACGCCGCTACACGGCGCAGTCCAGCACTATTATCCTGTTGCTGCCCAGGCTTTCCCTTGTGATGACCGCCTCGCTCTGGCGCATACGGTGTATGGCGCAGTTCTTTGCGTTTTCAAGGAACGGGGCAAGCTCGCCCAGCTCAAAGGCCAGCTTGTCGGCGGCGTAGTGCATGGGTATTACAACCTTTGGCGCTATGGCGTAGGCTATCTCCAGCGCCTGCTTGTAGTCCACGGTGTATATGCCGCCCACGGGTATGAGCAATATGTCTATATGGCCCATGGCTTTAAGGGTAGCTTCGTCAGGCAGGTGGCCTATGTCGCCCATATGGGCAAGACGCAATCCGTCCATCTCGAATACGAATATGATGTTGCTGCCCCGCTTCGCCCCCTGCATTTCGTCATGCCAGCAGGGTATGCCGGTTATCTTTACGTCCCCGACGGTATACTCGCCGGGGGCTGATATTACCTTTACGTCTCTGCCCTTTGCCGCTGCGGTATAGTTGTGGTCGTGGTGCTGGTGGCTCTCGGTCACGCAGTCCGCCTCAACAGGGCCTACGTTATAGCCGGTTTCCGGGTCGCAGGGATCCGTGAGTATACGGGTACCGCCCTCGCTTTGCAGCAGAAAACATGAGTGTGCAAATCTTTTAATCAACATATATTTTATACCTCCTGAAGGGAATTAACCCAAATAAGCCTTGCGGCGCACTGCCCGAAGGGGCCCAGCCGCGCCGCGAGAGCGTCCCTCTCCCCGTCTTTCATTCCGTCGAATATGCCCAGCACAGCGGCTGCACAGCGCCTGTTCAAAGCCACCCGCTTTGCCCCGGAAAAGCCCCCAGCGCTTATGCCGAGCCACAGAGCTTTCTTTATTGAAGCCGTATCCGGTATGCCCTCCCCGCCCTTTCGCGCAAGCATGAGGGACTTTATGAGCGCATAGGATACATCATCGCAGCTTTTATCCGGCATATCCGGCAGCTTGCAGCTTTCTATTATATGATGGGTCATGGCGTCATATGCCTGAATGGATATACGGAACGCCACATGGCCTTTCGCGGCGGTTATGCTCTCTATCAGCGGCACGCCAAAAAGGGACGGCTTGTGCCTGCCCAGTTGGTCAGTGAGCCTTTCCGCCCAGAATTGGGCGGTATAGCCGGTAACGAAGCCCAATGGGGCGGATACCTCCGCCGCGGGGTTGTCCATATCCAATTTTACGCCGGTCTTACCGGCACAGGCGTCTTGCAGGAAACGGCATAATTCGCTGCGAATAAGCTCTGTTATTTCGGTATTTGCCGCCATGGTAGCTCCCCAGCCAAAAAGTGGTTTATTTAGATTACGGCTTTTTTTACGATTTGTCAAGGCAAACAGGGCAATTTTGTATGAAATTTCTCAATCTTTTTCCTGCAAAAGGGCCGTTCTGCATAAGAACGGCCCAAAGCGTTTTTGCTGCTATATGACCAGCTGCCCGTCTTCGCTGTCGATTATCCTGAATATCTGCTCCTCTTCCCCCGTCTCCACGCCTATGTAGACTATATAGGAATCATTGCCCGAGGTACATTTGAACTCGTAGCACAGCCGCTCGGTCTCGGGTGTTATTGGTATCAGCGCAAGCTGCCGTTCCATAACCTTCAGCGAGGAAGCAAGATAGCCCTCCGCCTCGGCCATAGTGACGCTGGCCTCAGGCAGCTCCCTTTCGGTATGGCTGAAGAGATAGTTCCTGGCGTCAACGCCTGTCACCTCATTAGTCTCCCGGTCTACCCAAACCTTGATGAGATCATTATATAATATGACGCCGTTCTGCGTGGCTGCGCAGTTGATAAGCGCCGCCCCGCCGTAATATTGGGCGTAGGTTGCCGTCATGCTCAGATAGCCCAGCTCCTCCAGCTTTTTCAGCGCCGTGTCAGCGTATCTTTTACCCTCAGCATCGTCAGGCTTTCCCTCGGTATTTCCCTTGCATGGACTCATGTACCACAGCAGCTTGCCTCCCTGCTTAGTCACAGCCGCTTCAACCCACGTGCCGTCTTCATTGCTCATACTGAATTGATAGGCAGGAAGCTTTCCGCCCGTCTCCTGCCCCTCGCCAAACGTCACGCCGGCAATTATGTTGGCCACGGTCTTCGCCTGCTCCATGGTCACCTCTCCGCCTGACAGACCCTTGGGTTCGAGTTTTTCGCTGCTTTCCGAGAAGGGGCCGTCGTATATTAGGGTGGGAAACTCCGATATGCCCTCGCTGTCCTGAGGCTTGTTGTCCGCAAAGTAGCCCTCAGCATCTATACCCTCTGTGGGTACGTCGCCCCTGGCGTACTTATCGCCGTATTCCTCCGCCAGCTTTGCGCAGCTGTCCCGGAGCTGTAGTATGGTGTTTGTATCCTCCTCCGTCATTACTCCGCCCCGCACTGCCTTCTTGGTAAGCGAATGTGCGTAATCGCCCAGCCTCACCACGAACTGGTTGAGCTCGGCCGTGTCCACGTGGGACACCGGCAGGTAGGACATGTGACTCACCGCGGAGCCGGACAGCCGCCAAACCTCGTCCAGCAGCAAAACGTATTGTGCGGGGGAATTGACGGCAGTAAGCTTGGACAGCGTGCTCTCCATATCGTAAAGGTCATCGGTAAGCTCGCCGTATGCCCTGACATAGCTTTCCTTTGCCAGGTTTTTATAGCTCTCAGCCAGCGCCTTCTGCTGCGCCGCCCATAGTATGACTCCTATGAGCGCCACGGCCAGTATGGCGGGTATTATGTATTTCTGAAAAGCGTTCTGCGTTTTCTCACTCATTTATCTCACCTCGCCTAAATTAAAAGAATACGTGCTCGCCTATGCTTAGCACCACCTCGTGGGACAGCATCCACTTGTTGCTGGTCTTCTTGGGGTTGTAGTAGTACAGGCAGCCGCCGGTGGGATCCCAGCCGTTCATGGCGTCCCTGGCGGCCTTTATGGATTCGTTGTCAGGGGAAAGGTTTATCTGTCCGTCCGAGACGGCGGAAAAAGCGCCCTTCTGGTATATCACGCCGGATATGCTGTTGGGAAAGGAGGAGCTTTTTACCCGGTTCAGCACCACTGCCGCCACGGCAACCTTGCCCTTGTAAGGTTCACCCCTGGACTCCCCGTGTACCAGCTTGGCCAGAAGATACAGGTCCTTGTCCCCGGAATTGCTCGACCCACCGGAGCTTGACGACCCGCCTCCGGCGCTGCCCGTCAGGGACAGGCCCAATGCCTTGGCTGTGGCCTCCCCTACTATGCCATCCGCCGTAAGGCCGTTTTTCTTCTGGAAATATTTTACGGCCTGCGCCGTTCCGCTGCCGAATATGCCGTCCACATTGCCGTTATAATACCCCCAGCGCTTCAGCTTGCTTTGCAGCATCTTTACCTGCTCGCCGGAGGAGCCCTGCCTTAGCATTGCCGCGTCCGCCATTTCCGGCACCGCGATGCACAGTATAAGCAGCAGCGCAAGCAGGGCGGCTATGCTCCTATTCAGCCCTCTCATTCTTTTTCGCCTCCCTTATAAGCTTCATTATCAGGCTATCAAATTTTGCCTCATCTTCAATTTTTCCATTTTCGTCCTCCAGTATGCACAGTGGCGGGAACATTACGCACCACCAGTTTTTCCCTTTTCCCTCTCCCAGTATCACCCTGAGTGCCTGGTACCTTCCGGCGGGATACAGCTTGCCGTCATACTCCCTGTCAGGAAAGTCATATGTGCCTATGTGGAGCTCGGCGGAATAATCCATGCCCCGCTCGTGAAGCACCTTATCTATGGCGGTGCAGATCCCCCTCCCATCGTCCATGAGTCTGGCCTTTACCTCCTCCGCGCTGCCCACATTCCCCATGCCGCGCTCGTAATCCAATATGGCGTCCCGTACCGCAAGCTTTGTTGCCTGATCCGCCGCGCTGTCGCTGTTAGCTATCACGTGCATTCGGAATATGCCTTCCTCCGGCCTGAACAGCAGCACCGCCACTAACGACAGCAGCACCATGGATATGACGTACAGCAGCTTTCTGTACAGCGTATTTTTCATATTTGTTTCCCCTTTGTGTTGATTTGCATATTTTACATATGAAAAATTATCGCCGCGCCGCCGTTGAAATATACATTTGCCCTATCTGATGGTATAATGCGGATATGGATATAAAGGCTTACGGAAAAATCAACCTTACCTTGGACGTGCTGTACAGGCGGCCGGACGGTTACCATCAGCTCCGGGGCGTAATGTGCGCCGTGGACGTATATGACGCCGTACATATGGAGCGATCGGAAGGCGTCAGCGTTACATTTGATGATGCAGTGCCGCCCCGAAACACCGCCATAATGGCCGCCCGGGCCTTCTTCGAAAAAACCGGCAGAGGCGCGGACATATACATACAAAAGGGCATACCCTCCAAGGCCGGCATGGGAGGCGCAAGCGCAGACGCCGCCGGAGTGCTGCGGGGCATGAACAGGCTGTACGGCGAGCCGCTCAGCGAAAGCGAGCTGTATAGTATAGGTCTTTCCATAGGGGCGGACGTACCATTTTGCCTTATGGGCGGCTGCGCCGTGGCAGAGGGAATCGGCGAGGTGCTTACGCCGCTGCCCGCCCCGGAGCTGAACCTGCTTATAATAAAGGGCAACGAGGGAGTGAGCACAGGCGCGCTGTTCAAAGAGTTAAGGCTGCCCATTGAAAGGCGTCCGGACACTGACGGGGCAATAGCCGCAATAATGCGCGGAGACATTACCGGGCTGATACCCCTATGCAAAAACGCGCTGGAAATTCCCGCCATCGGCCTTTCGCCCGAAATAGCGCAAAACAAAAAACGCCTTCAATCGCTGGGCGCCCACGCCTTCATGACAGGCAGCGGCGCGGCGGTAGTGGGCATATTCAAAACGGTGGAGCAGGCGGCGGAAGCGCAGAAAAGCTTTCGCGATCTGCCCTTCGCCCGCGTTTGTAGTACGGGCGGGTTTGTGATATAATTATCGGCAGTTGATCCGCAATTACATTTTTCCCAGGGAGGAAAATATGACACATATCGAAGGGCATAAAAAAATACATCTCATAGGCATAGGCGGTTGCTCCATGAACGGCCTTGCCCAGATACTCAGGGCCAGAGGATACCAGGTACAGGGCAGCGACAGCACCACCTCCCCGTTCACCGAGCGTTTGGGCGAGCTGGGCATACCAGTCGCCATCGGCCAGAAGGCCGAAAACATAGGCGATGCCGATCTGGTAGTGTACTCTGCCGCAATAAAGCCTGATAACCCGGAGCGGGCGGAAGCCAGACGCCGGGGCATACCCGAGCTTGAGCGCAGCGTTGCACTGGGCCAGCTCACCGAGGGCTACAAGGAGGTAGTAGGAATTGCAGGCTGTCACGGCAAAACCACTATCACCTCCATGCTGGCCATGATATCCGAAAAGGGCGGCGCTAATGCCACGGTACACATCGGCGGCTTTGTGGATTTTCTCCACGGCGGCACCCGCATAGGCTCCCACGATCTGTTCATCACCGAGGCCTGCGAATACGTGGAGAGCTTCCTTACCCTCCGCCCCACGGTAGCCCTCATAAACAACATAGACAACGACCATCTGGACTACTATAAGAACATTGACAATATCGTTGCCGCCTTCCGCAGGTTTATCGGCCTTCTGCCCGAAAACGGCGTGTTCATAGGCTGCACCGACGACAGCCGCGTAAAGCGCCTTTTCGACGATTTCCGTGGAAATAAGATCTCCTACGGCATGAAGGACGCGGACTATACTCCCGCAAACCTCGTCTACGACGGCAACGGCTGCCCCTCCTTCGACCTTATGTTCAGGGGCGAAAACCTGGGCCGCATAACGCTGCACATTCCCGGCAGCCATACGGTGATAGACTCTATGGCGGCCGCGGCTGTGTCCCTTTACCTGGGCGCGGAAATGCACACCGTATGCTCAGGCCTTGCGGCCTTCCGCAACACCCAGCGCAGGTTCGAGTTTTACGGCGAGAGGGATGGCATAAAGATATACCACGACTATGCCCATCACCCTGCGGAGGCCGCCGCGGCGCTGGACGCCGCCAGCCGCATACCCCACAGAAACATATACTGCGTGTTCCAGTGCAACAGCTACACGAGGGCAAAGACGCTGTTCACGGATCACGTCACCTGCTTCAACAACGCGACGGCGGTGCTGGTGCCGGATATTTACCCCGGCCGCGAAAAGGACGACGGTACCGTACACGCCCGCGACATGGTGGCGGGCATAAACGCGGGCGGCGGCAACGCCATTTATCTCGGCACCTTTGAAGAGATACGCAAGTGGCTGGACGCCCACGCCGCACCGGGCGACGTGGTCATCACCCTCGGCTCCGGCGACGTATACAAGCAGACAAAGAAGCTGTTATAACTCACGGCATATAAAAAGGACGGCTCAGCCGTCCTTTGAGACTGTCGAAAAACCCAGGGGTTGATAAGGGGCCGCAGCCCCTTATGACTTTATTCGGATTTGGCGACATGTGCGGCAAATCCGCAAAAGGCGCTTGCGTAGCAAGGCTTTCCCTGCATGAGGTGCTGGCCGCGCCA
>JABLTK010157316.1_pt1 | contig 14076 bp, 20 predicted proteins | sample 7160131 | NCBI WGS metagenome assembly JABLTK01 (sample SAMN14651221, study PRJNA627086) | human gut metagenome | isolation source: feces | host: Homo sapiens
AGCTGCAGGAATCGAACCAGCGACCCTTAGATTGCTGCGGAGCAGCCACTACAGTCTAACGCTCTACCAACTGAGCTAAGCTCGGTCTAATTGGGTTTTGAAGGTAATCCCTATAAAGAGCACTCTCAATTCAAATGAAACGGTCAAGTTGTAAGTGCAAACTCATTTCCCAAAATGGATCGTAGACCTCTCTGTTATCGCTGAAGTGTAGTTCCCATCGTCTTTAACAAGGATCATAATATGAAGGACTTCATCCGAGCTGAAACGGAGTCCGTAATGAACGCTGTCGGAAGCACCGAGTTGGATCGTGAAGGTGTCCGCCTTCTGTTAATAGTGTTGATATCATATTTTGGTGATTTGGTAGAGGCTTCATAATAATGTGGTTCCTAATGAGAGCACAATTGACAGCTTCTTTGTTAATAGAAAGCCTAGAATAGGAATGGAAGAAATTATGGATACTGTGTTTCGGTATGGTGTTTTTGGCCTTGTTGAGTGCTAGCATCCCAATCCCAAATGTAGAAATCAGACCCAATCCAATCTTCCCAAAAGAGCAACTAGAGAGTTGAAGTGTATTCGCCACGTGATGTGTAGTTACTCCTCTATTTTGCCCGGATGTATCAAAGGTCAAATATGATGATACTGATTTTGTCAATGAGAAATCGGGAATGTTGGGTAAAGGAGTAAACGTTCCTCTAGTAACTTATTTGTAGTATAAATCAATCTTTGGAAAGCAATCCCACCTTCGTTTCTGTATTGTGAATAGTGTATTGATTGTTTTTCGTTTTCATTGTAGACAGAGTTTTCCATTTACGAGAAAGCGAATAGAGAGAACTTGAAAAAAAGATTCCCTCTTGGTCAGATCGAAACAATCCAATGTCTTGTATGCATGAAAGATCATCTTGATTATAGGACCACGAAAAGAACGGATTTCCATTTATGATGCGTGCAGGAGAAGCCGAAGTTGTGTTATTTTGTGACGATGAGTCTACTCGAAAGGAATGGGTTTCCACGATTGCTACGTTCTGTCTATTGGAAATGGTATCAACAGACACCGTCTCGAGAGAACGTCTAGAATCGTTACTATTTTTGCCATTCCATAATATTTAGTCTTGTTGGAGCAGGTGCTAATGTTAATGCATGTTACGGGAAAATGGATCCAAAGCCTGTTGTGTATCATTTGATTAAACACCGTCACATGGCTGAGGCAGAATGGTTGCTGCTTCATGGAGCTAGAGCTAATTGTTTGCTTCGTTGGGAGTTTATGGTTAATGAGAGACTAATGACCCCTGAAGAGCTGCTAAGCTTATTAGAACGATTGGTAGAACAGAACTGTCATGATGTGAATGTGTGTATTCGATCAGATGATGGGTTTAAGATGATAATTATGCACTATCTCTGTTATTTTGGGTGTGTTAAGGAAGTAGAACGATTATGCAATGTACCTGAAAGCCAAAGTCTTTTGAATGATGCTACGGATCGAAATGATATTGCTCTGACTATCGCCCTTCTCTCACCCGCAACTTCTCTTGACCAGAAAGTTTATTTGGCTCGCTTACTGTATTCTAATTCTAATCTGGCCATTTGCAATCGTTCATCTCAGAGTCCTGTTCAGTTGACATTGCTAATGGGTCAGATGGGTCTTCTTTTCAGTATGTTACCCCAGGCATTTAATGTTCGATATGACCGTTTCAACAATACTATTCTTCACCTTGCAATCAAAGCTGGACTACCTACAATTGCTCGTTATATCCTACGTTATAATAACTTTGGAGGGTTGGATCATATGGACACTGGTAATGATACCGTGCTGACTCTGGCTATCAAAGCTGGAGTTGAAGATCTGGCATGTGAGATCCTGAAAAGTGGTGCTGATGCCACTCTGGTTTGTAATGATTGGAACTGGCCTGATTCAAGTCGTGACAAAGCTCTTCATCAAGCATTGAAGAGAGAAATGCAAACTTTGGCAAATGAGATTTGTCAAAAATGTGGAGGTTTTTTGGACAAGGATACAAAAGGGGATTCTCCTTTGCATATTGCTTTACAACACCGATTAGATGAATGTGTGCGTTATTTGGTTCAGAGTGAAGATGCAGCGTTGTTTATTGATGAGCGTAATGAGAGTGATCTGGATACACCATTGCACCTGGCTCTGAAGTTGGGCTTCTTTGATCATAGTCTGTTACTCATTCAACATGGAGCCAATGTGAATATTGTGAATCGCTGTGGACTGACTCCATGTCACATCCTTGTGATGGTAGCAAAGAACGATTTTGCTTCGGTGGCAAAGGAGGTTATGTCACATGATCAGATTCGTACTCTGATGCAGGAGTTACTGAACAGGAATCCTGATTTAGAAATACTCTCTGAAAAGGCAGCAGATGGAGGTCGTGAAACATGTGTTCACATGGCAATTCGAGGTGGGGAGTTGACAGAAGAATTAGCTGAAATGTGTCTTAGTACCGAGAAGAAGCTTGTGAATATGAGAGACAGTGATTTGGCAACGCCTTTGTTACTGGCTGTCCAATATCGTAACTTACGATTGGTCAAATTGCTCATTGATGCTAGTGAGAAGAATGTTATGAATGCAGATCGAGATACACCTCTTCATATTGCAGTGAATTGTGGAGATGTCGAAATTGTACTTTTTTATGGAATTCCATGATTTGATAGGTTAAGGTCCTTGTAGCGAAAGAAGCATATGAACGCATTTGGAATGCTGATGGAATGTGCCCAATTCATCTTGCTGTGTTGGCTAATAACCTTGAAGTTCTCCGTCAACTGAAGAGCAATGCTGTAGATCTGAACTTGCGAACACGAATGGGATTCACTCCAATCATGTTGGCTCTACAGCATGGTTGTTTCCCTGTGGCTGAGTATCTGCTTCAACATGGCAGTGATCCCTATCTCCTTGATAACCAAGGTCGTTCATGTCTCACCATTCTAGCAGATGCAATTCGAAGTGCGTCCGAACCTTCCCAGTATGCAGCAATTGCTCGTCGGATGTTATCATTTGCAGAAAACTATCGCTTGGATTGCTTCGGAACAGGGGATGCTGTAGAAAGAGATATTGCTACGCTAACAGATTGTGTCAAGACAGCTGTTGCTAAGGGTGAGTTAGCTGCTCAGGAGGAACCAATGCCTCCTCAGCACTTTGATGATACAGAAGGTCCGAATGAGAAATGGAGATGATCAGTAGAACGATTTAATTATCCTGCAGACTACACGGGTGATTTGGGTTCTTCACCGGTAGCTAGGCAAGCACCAGTACAGTTTGTAGCAGATCCTGTTGATGGAGCATATTTGGCGCAAATGGGAGCTGAGGAGGTACCTCAGTCAACTGCTGCTGCGTATCAGCAACAGCCTACAGTGACATATGAACAGCAGATAGCTGCGACTCCGTATGGGCAATCAGAACAATACAAGACTCCTGTAACACAATATGAACAGCCTAAACCCGAACAGCCTGCGGCTGTATCGTATTCGCAGGCCAGATACGCATCGGAGGCAGAGCCCTCAAGAGAACAGGAGTGTACTCGTGAGGGTGATCAGGTCTCTGAATTGAGGGCCAAATTGGCGTAAGTGCGAAGAAGAGAATCAAATGTAGTCAATTGGAAGCGATTCGTGCTGATCAGCTCCAGGACCTACAGAGTCTGGATAATGAAGAACAGAATGAACGTCAACTTTTGCAGAAGCGTGCGGCAGAAAAGGTCGAGGTTTTTATCCAGTCACCGAAGGGTCAAGAAGCATTGAGTAAAGCTGTTAGCAAATTGCGTGATCGCAATCTTAGTAGTGATGAAGCTTACAGTAAGGCGTACAAGTTCTTTGTAGATCGTATGGTGAAATCAGAGATGGAATCTGTGGCTAACAAGTTTGCTTCCCAGAAACAGGATATGACTGCAAAGTTATCTAGAACAGAGAATGAGATTGTGGAGATAGAAGAGCAGTTAAAGAGTTTGGGAGTTTAATCTAGTTTTTGTGTTCGATTTTGTTTGTTAGTGAAGATGGTTGGATTGGATACATTGGGTCATAGTTTAGAGTGATTCAAAAGCAGCTGCGAGAAATGCTGAGATTGACGAAATATCAACACTTGTTGGTCTTGGGATGGGTATAAAATAATCTGTAGACACAGAATCTATTAAAACAAATGGTAGTTGTGAGAGATGGGAAGTATAGACTAGCAAACTCGATTTCAGGACATGTCAACATCAATTCTAGCTAAGAATATCCTTTTATTCAATAACTATCGTGTATGTCTCTTTCATGTTCAGTTGATGAAATGAGTAGTCGGATTGATGATCTAGAGAAGGAAGTTGATCGTTTAGCAGCAAAGGTCAGAGAAAGATTGAGAGATGATGGGATAGAACGAAGACGTCGCTGCTGCTGAGGGTGAGCTGGACACGCTGAAGAAAACGGAAGAATGAAAGACTTTACCATCATCGTGTTTGTTGATCACACGCCATCTTCGAAAACACGATAATCAAGATCGTTGTACTTTCGACACTAAATATCGAACTAAGATCAATGAGTGCCAATGACGATTTCAGTCAAGTTGTCATTAGTTTGTACGTGTTTTGGTGTGGTAACTACTCAGTTTGAATACATATGAGAAGATATTGGCCGCTTTAAATCGAGTTCAGAGATGCTCCCTCATTACAACAACTCTTCCCTATTCCATCACAGCAAAGAATCTCCAGGTCGAGATTAATAATATTGCTCAGATATTGAATGCATCTAAAGAAGAGTGTGAGTCATTGATCCATGATCTATCAGACATACTTGATCCAAACGGCAATAATAATAGTATTCCAGGTGTATGAAAGGGTGATGGTATCAGTTTGTAGGCTATCACTACGATTCGTTCTCATTTGCAACGACTAACCTCTCCTTTCGATACATCACTTCTTTCATCTGTTTCCAACACTCTGGATATCAATGACTCTCCTCCCCTTCTTCCACAGATCTCACCATCACCTTCATTCCTTACCTTTCCACCTGACGGATCCTTTCCTCTAGATCCATCGGATCTATATCATTATACTGGTGAACTGGACCCACTTAGTCGTTTGAATCAATGGCCCGTTCACTCCGAATCGCCTCCACCACCAACAGAGAACAATTATCAACGCATAGCCATCCCTCCTCCCATCGTCATTCCTCCAGTGGCTACCAAGATGCCTTCACCTTTGAGGAGTCCCAATTCACCGTATGCAGCGAGTATGCATCAACTCCCTCCTATCATCCCTTCCACTGAGGTCAAGACTCTGGTGCGAAAGCCCTCGCTCCAGCTTCCGGAGATAACAACCACAGAGAGACCAAGTCGACATCGACGGCGTGAAAAGACCGAACAAGATGAGTCCTATGATGAGGGAGTTCCATCCACTGAAGAACCAGTAGTGAAACGACGACGAGGACGTCCTGTATGTGTGTTGATGTGTATGAATGGTAGCGAAAGAATCCAGATGAAGAGGAAAGAAGGGTACATCAGAAACCGAAGTGGTGTCATCAATGCAAAGCTCGGAAAAGAGATGTGATTCAGTGTTGTGGAGAAGGTAAACCTCGTGGTGCGAATAATCAAATGTATTGATATGAGAGAGAATGAGATGTAGTTGCTATCGAGCCTATTGTGCTAAATGCTTAAAGAAACACTATAACGAAGATTACAACGAAATCAAGAAGCGAGGGAAGAAATGGCTATGTCCAGGTTGTCGTGACACTTGTAGCTGCGCTGCTTGTGTCCGTAAACGTTATGCTGATCCACGCGACATCCCAGAGAGCCTCCAACAACGAAGAAATTCACGCTTCTTTAAAACAAACAAGCGAATCATTCATCAATTAACATCTGAATTCTCTGTTTACATTGTAACAATGGTACCATCATGAGACAATACAATAGGACCATGATAAAACTCACCAACTCGATTCTTTAGAAGAGTTTCCATCTTATCTCTCACTTCTGGCTTCTTCACTTCATATCGAGCGCCAATATGAATTAGAACAAGCTGTTTGGTGTTCACTTTCTCTGCAAACAAACCAACCATCTCCGCTGTACTGTGCTTCCAAAATGCAGCTGAAGCGATAATCTTATCCCAGCGGGCTTTGGTTCGTTCTTGTGATAATAGTTCATTCTGTAATTTCGGGAGCTTGCTCTCAGGTTGCCTCAAAGCATCACGATCCATATCCGTGATAATAGGTCCATAGCTTAATTCATGAAACAAAATATCACAATTTTGAATCAAATTTACCATTTTGCTAGGGATAAAAGGCAATCAACAAATGTACGAAGAATCACATGTATCACCGAATACTACGATCTTCTTTGGATCATTCTCAGTTGAACTCTCCTGGAAACAGTAACCCCAACAAGGAACCATATGAACGAGAGATCCACTTCGCATGGAGCCAATGTCGTTCTAGAATGACACTTCTAACAGATCTCTACGTTAAAACAGGTCCAGTAACCGTCATCATCAGGATAGATCGCTGATACAGTCACATTGGGACTCTGGAATGAAGATATATCTAAATTTGAGTTAACAGATACAGAGCAACTATCCAATTCTTGGCCTGGAGTCAAGAATTCATGAATGTGAATGTCACAGAGTTGATCCATTTTGCAATAGAAGAGAGTGGGGAGAAACATTGATGCCAGATGATAAGGACCATAAATGTCGACACACCATCGCTCTTTATCATTAGCATGAACTATTTGAAAATAACCAGAAGACGACCTACTTGCTCCCATATCTGCTATTACAGCAGCTAAGCCACTTGCATGATCGACATGCAAATGAGTAATAAAGATGGTTGATAATGAATATCTCCTGAAATTTGTAGCATATTTGATCATTTGACGGAGTGTTCCTACATCAGACTCTTGATGCAAGAAGTACCATCTCCACAATCAAACAACCAACATTGTTGCTTGCTATTGGAGCAAGTGTATGTAAGTCCGATAGAGGTTTCTATATCTAAGTCCATCCCATCACATAAACGGTTCCTCATTTGGTTCACCATCGATCCAGATCCAAACACAGTAAACTGAAAACGATTCATTTGGATGTACAAGTATCTGATTTGAATAATGCGAAATAGAAACAATTTCTGGGATTGAAGATTTGGTATCCATTATTGTCATCTGATCATTTTTAGTTTGCTGTTAGGATTTACTAACAAGTAAGTAGTATTGTACTGTTACCTGAGACGCAGAGGACGAGTAATACCATAGTACCTATTAATGGGTACTTGCTAGAAGGTCTCTGCAAAAGAGGTTGCTTCTATTAGGGGCTATGAAATACGTTATTTTCATTGGCTTAAAGGGGAGGCGTGTGATTTAACTAACAAGTTATAGAAACGTCACAACTCATCATTTATTGGCATATTCTGATCAATCTTCAACATCATTTGAATGATATCGTATATAATCTCATGACCCATGGATGTGAAGAATTCCATATCATTAATGACAGATTCAATTCCAAACCATGCAGTAACAGTATTATCTTCATTTTGAATAACAAGTATCACTGTTTCATTCTTGTTATTGTGATATTCCCACAATACTGTTCCTTTTCCACCATAGTTCAATCGATTGTATCGTTGGATCTGATAATGAATAGAACATTATTTGCTTACTCTCTGAAGTGTCTTTCCCTTGTATCGAAGTGAGGATGTCTTGAATACTGGAGCGATTTGCACTTCATTATCTGTGGTTTGTCGCTTCTCAGAGAGAATCCGAATCGTGCGAGAACAAGAATCACACTTCGAGAAACAGATACAGAGGTTGGGCTGTGCTTCTCCTAATCTCTCATTGGCTGTGACGATGTCCACTGTGAAATGATTGGTGAGTGATTGATACAGACGGAAGTAGTTCGTATAAGCAGATTCACCATTACTGCGGCGTGTATCACCAACAGGTTTCTCGAACCATCGAATCATCTCTCGATGTCTCTTCGAATCACGGTTCAATCGAATTGGAATGATAAGTGAGTTGATAATCAGACCACATACTTGATATGAGGGAGAGATCACTTGAAGAGTAATGAGAGTAACATATGGGAATGACTGATCGATGTGTGTGATGTGGATAGTAGAACAGTTCACACTGGATCTGATGATTGGTCGTAATTCTCTGGAACATACTGTGATTTGAAATGATCGTGAGGTCATTCCTGGTCCTCTTAGCATCATCAACACAGACCACACTTACACTGATTGTAAAAAGAATGGAAACTGTTCTGATGGAATATCTACATAATTGGGAATGGCACAAAATGAAGGTATTTCAGTTTTTCGAAGTCTTCCATTTGGAATAATCCAATCTCCTATCTTCATTTCACTACTTGCTAACGCACAACGAATGAGTCCAGGAGTGACCTCCACTGTCTCGTGAGTAAGCCACTGATGAATCAATGCTATCAGCCCTGCTACGATGGGTGCAGCAATACTGGTGCCAGAAGAAGAAGTGATTCTTCCATTCGCATCCACTATCGGAACTTTGTAGCCAATCATACCCACCTCAGGCACTAATCGTTGAATTGAATGATTCCGATAACCACGAGAACTACCAACAAGGACATGTTTAGAGTCTCGGAGAGATCCAACACTGATAACAGATGGATGATCAGCGGGACTGAGAACAGATCTAGGATTGATGCTCATTTGCACTTCTACCCCATCGAGGGACCATCGTTTCCTGCGGCAGCCACGACTACCACACCCGCTTTTGTTATCTCACTAATGGTTTCCTTAATTGCTGGCTCGTTCATATCCCGACCTCCAAATGGTAATACAGCAATAGAACAGGACTCTGTGACTGCGCGGCGAAGGCCTTGGCAAACCGAAGAAGTCGCAATATCTAACCTTTAGTTACTACTATTTGAACTCACTCTCATCACGACTTACTACCTTCAGTGACACAATATGAACATCGGGAGCAATGCCTCGACAATTTGGATTCTGATTCGCTATAACCTATCTCTATCACGATTTTCAATAGGCCATACTGATATGGAAGCTGTACCATGATTCAATACATCTTCAGATGAAGAATCCGATGAAAGATTGATAAACTCAACTGGATATTTTATTTGGAGATTATCGGAAGGAGAAACACCAGAGTCAAGAATGCAAATCCTTTCACCCTCTCCTATGAATAAGAAATTCAATTTAACAACAACCAAAGAACCCATTATCGTAGAATTCATTAAGATCTAATTCTTCAACCCCAATCCTCTCTTAAATTGATTGATTCGCTTCCAAAATATACCTGCCATGGTGAAGATCATCAAAGGTGTCCAAAATATCAACCACCATATCATTCTTTGAGACTAGCAGTACCTTATCTTTGGCTTCACGTGCCTACAGTCTTTTCGATGAATGACAACCAGCAAAACTGCATCCAATTCAATTTTGGTAATCCGGACTCACTTTCCATCAACTTTACCTAATCAAATCCTGTTTATTGAACGCTGCTAGTCATGGGAAACTGTCATTCGGGACCTGTATGATTGATACTAAATGGTTTGAGATGGATAGAGTCAGTATGAGATTGAACAAAGTAACATCGAGTTGATCTTGTCAAAAAAACGGGATGAATTGACAGAAGAGGAACGAGATATTATTCAGCAATATTTAGATACCTATTCTGATGTGGTTGTTAGGATTCGGACTGCTTTGAGTGATATTGATAAACGATTGAATGGAGTGGATCCTGAACCAGAACCAGAACCAGAATTTGTTCCTACACCTGCAGATAAAGCCTTTGCAAAAATATCAAGTGTAATGAAGAATCTGAAGCGTCAAATGAAGCAGGTAGGACTTGAATCAGCAAATAATGATTAGTATGACATGGCTATTCAACACTATCGTCAACTTGCCAAAGAAAACAGAGCAAACGAAGTAGAAATGTTTGAATTGATTTATTGTAGGATGCCGTCAAAGATTACTTGAAAATTGTTATGTAGTATTCGCCTCTAATTCTGATTCTAGGAATTGCCAAAAAGCAGCTACAGCTATCGACAATCGAATGGCTGTCCTTGAAGAGAAAATCTCGATATTGAAAGAAGCAGACATGACACTGGATCATATTGTTATCATGAATGAGGTTGCAGATAATCTAGAAGCAGTTCAGAAGTCTATGGGAACGGTTGAAGAGTATCAAGCCACAATCGATAATCTTATGGATCTGGATGAAACTTTGAAGGTAGCTTCAGATTCGAGAAGTGAGTCATAGGATATGGATATCCAATTAAATGACGCTGTGGAAGAAGATGACGGCGATCTAGACGATTACATGGCTTCGTTGGATAAAGATCTTTCTACAGAGATGAATGCTTTACCTGCTGCTCCAACAACACTTCCAGTTGTTGAGAAGAAAGTTGAAATTGAAACAGAAACGGAAGAACGGGTAGCTGAGCTGGAATAGTTGGTCTAACGGTTTGTGAGAGTGTTTGTTCAGATTTGGTCTTTGTGGATGAATTCTCCCTGTTTTCTGGAATCCAGACTTGTCTTTGCAAAGGAAGATGGACGCGGCTGCCGAACGGAAGAAACGAATTGAAGAGCTGAAGAGAAAGAAAGAGGAACTCCTTTCACAAGGAAAAGTGAGTTCGACAGAGAACTCGGCAACTTCAACGTAGATCAAATCGTTTGTAATTTGACTTTATAGAGTTCGGTTCCGAAATTATATTCCAAAAGATGATGGATTAAAAGAGAAGATGGATAACGTAGTCGTAGACGAGAAGCCTTTGGATTATGAAAGTGACTTGAAAGCTTCATCAGCGATGCCAGGAGTAGATTTAATATAAATACAATGAATTATAGCGAAATGACGAGATCAACCTTGCTCCAAAGAAGCCAAACTGGGATTTAAAGAGAGGAATTGAGCATAAAATGGAGATGTTGGAGAAAGAAACGCAGAAAGCGATGATTCAAATGTTGAGTTGGTTATTTTCCTATTGTTTTTACGCATAGAAGAGAAGATTGAAGCTGAAGAGAGTGATTCAGATGAAGAGTGATCCCTATAGTTGTTTCTGTGGTAGTTTCATTTGACTTGTTTGTGTCAGAAAGAGTACAATGTTTTCCCGCGATTCTGAAATATCGTAGTTGGTTATAAACGTTTTATCTTGTTGCGTTGGGTTTTAGACTCTCGTTTCTACGCGAGATATCACGGTGTCATTTATTGGATTGTTACATTGGTTGCTACTTGTTTGATAGAAGTGCTGAATGGTTCATTTTCTGACCTTAGCACGAAAGAATCGCGATACTGCCACTATGGAGAGTGTTGCAAGATCAAAATGTGAACGAAAAGTGATGTTTGCGGACGAAACAAAAGAAGACCTTGTTAGAAATGTAGGATTCACTTGCAGGGATTGTAAAAAACTAGAGTTCAATTCCACGAAACGATTCGTTTTCTCATATGTTGATGGAAGGGGTCTCAAAGAATGATATCCCTTCAATCCGTTTGATTCTCTCACACCATTTTCCAGATGGTATGAATGCGCTAATGGTTGCAGCTCGTGATGGCAATCTCTCTGCGTGTCAGAACCTAGTTAGTTATGGTTGTCCTTTAGATTCTCAAGATTTCCGAGGATACACTGCATTGATCTACGCTAGTCGTGATGGGTATGTTCCCATTGTTCGTTTACTTCTCCAAGCTGGCGCCAACGCATCAATCTGCACCAAATATGGTTATTCGGCATTGCTTGCTGCTTGTATTAATGGCTTTGCTGATACTGTTCAACTTTTGTGTTCATATGTCGATCCAAACTGTCGTGATACTGAAGGTTACACACCGCTCATTTGCGCGTTCATGAACAATCATCCAGAGACAGCTATAACACTTCTTGATCATGGTGGTGATCCTACACTCCGAGATGTATCAGGACGAAATGCGATTATGCATGCTGTTGATGGTTGTTGCTGTCAAGTACTTCAAGTCCTACTCGATCGACACATTTACCTAGAGTATACTACGGAGCAGGTATCATATGGTGTTTTGTATCTCTCTGCAGTACGCCATCAATGTGATCTTGTACATTTGTTATTGTTTCAGTCAGATTATCTCCGTGAATTTGTCAAGAATCTAGTTTCTTGCTCTAATGTCACTGCAGAAGCATTGGTTGAGAATGTTCTCCGTTCTGAGAATCATACTCTGAGCGAGTCAAAACGGAAAGAACTGGCTATGACTGTCATAATTGAAGCCAGAACATGTATTATTGAACTGATTTCTACCTATCTGGATCAGATTTCTACAACATATCCATTATCAGGTCTGGTCGAAGCAAGTGTATGGTGTATTCGTGTTCATAAGATTCTGATGGGAAATTCTCCCGCCAAATCACTCGAGTTTTTCTGGTCATTTCTTGAACATGTACTAACTCTATGTAGTAACTATGAATCTATTCAGGAAGGCGAATTGAATTCTAATTCTCCCTCTTGTACAGAAGTTAGGAAGACGGATATGGATTCATTGCTTCCTTCAACTGATAGAAAAATCAAACTATTGATTTCATTCATTGAAATATATTGTATTGGAATGAGTAGTGTATGGAATGGGCAGGAAGAAACCCGAGGGGAGCCCTTACCATCTTCACCACGTCTAAGCACCCTATTCCACAGAAATCTAGCGTTCATTAAGTAACGAGAAGGTATATGGATTGATTTCTAGAAATCTAGTTGCTACTAATTCTTCCGTATACAGACATATGATCTACTTTGCTAAGGCGTTCATGCAGTATTCTAGTTAAAGGTTACTGTACTAGGATGCTTCAATTTGGCAATCGCTCTGTGGAAGCGATTTCATGACAGAATTTTCTGACGTTTATTATTTGGGTGTTTGTTTTAATGAACTCCTCTCCTCTCTTTATTCTTGTCGGAGAGGAAGGTGTGAGTGTATTCTCTCGATTTTTTGGTTTCTTTCAGTGGTTGCAGGATGTAAATGGTGATCCGCTTCTGGACTGTCGATTTGATTTACATAAGATGAAACGGTTTCCACCGATCACACGATTTCATTTGAATGAAATGAAGTGGTTTGAAAGTGAGTCTATTGTGACAAACTTACCTGGATTGTTGTTTGGTAAGATGAATCAATCTAATCAATCCAGTTGTATTGGAGGTGATTTGCTGCGTATTGTGAATAAAGAATCGCTTTGTTTTGAGATCAATGATGATAGTTTGGTTTCAAAAGAAAAGGAAAGTGTTTCATTTTGTTTGGAAGAGATCTGGACGGAGTATTTAGACGAGTTGTTCCGAATGTGGTGCATTCAGAACACAGATATCCCAAATTCAATTATTATTGTTCTTCCCAATTATTGTTCAGAAGATTCGGCGACTTTGATGAAGGAGAGTTGTAACTCAGCATTAACGAGAACTGGGAGTTCTATGAAAATGGATTCTGTGAAGCTGCTATTTATGAAGGACGTAGTTCACTCCACTTCCAGATATCATATCCAGCTTGTATTATCGGAATCTGTTGTATATGCCAGTTTGCTATCAGATCGAACTATTCTAACCAGTATTTGCTACCCAATCAGTGATAGTTCGGATATCCTTACTTCTCTCACAAATCGCATCACTTCTAGTTTCTCTCTATCTCGTTATAATGAATTATTTTTGAAGCGGAGTATCCGGTTACAATGCGATCACTATCTAAATCATCTTTCTAACATAACACTCGATTCATCTGAAAAAGTTTTGTTTTCAGTCACTCTGAATGATCATCTGTGTTCTAAACGATCTTTTGATGTTACTTCTTCTCTTTTGAAAGATTGTTTCTCTATCTGTGAATATGGTGTTCTAGTCAATCAAATTCTTCGCGAAGTCTCTAATTGGATTCGTGACTTCTCATTGGATCCGATTGAAATATATTTGGATGGTGTGTATTCTCGATTCAATATTACACAACAGCGAATCAATCAGATACTTCCATCTGCTAGATTAGTCAATCAGTCGTTATCAGAACGAGGTATTATGATCAGTGAAGTGACAAATGAATTATATCCCTCTATTTGCAATAACTTCGCATTTCTTGATCATAATCTCAATCTGGCAATTATGTTGAATGAGTTCCATTTGCTTCCA
>JABLTK010091819.1_pt1 | contig 14072 bp, 13 predicted proteins | sample 7160131 | NCBI WGS metagenome assembly JABLTK01 (sample SAMN14651221, study PRJNA627086) | human gut metagenome | isolation source: feces | host: Homo sapiens
TTACTTTTGTTCCATTACATTCTGTATGATGATAGCTATATCCACTTTCTGGGAGTGTTTTACTATACTCATAACCACTTTCTGTTTCTAGTTCATATGCTTTTATTTTATTTGGTAACAATAAAATTACTAAAGTTATTATTAATATTATTATTTTTTTATTCATATTACACATCAAAAAAACTACAGTTTTCTGTAGTTTATTTTAGTAAATCCTACCCCCCCCGCAATTGACGTTTGGTTGACAGTTTTTGTGTATTGTCTACTTTTTCTTGACTAATGCAGTATATTGCAAGAAAGAATATTCCATTATAACTCATTTAATTTTTCTAGTGCTTCATCAAAAGTAGATACTTTTAATATTTTTATTTTATAGTTGTGTTTTTCTTTTTCTTGTTGTGCTTCTTTATAATTATCCTCAGGAGAGATAAATACATCTGCATGTTTTTTAACTGCTCCTGCTAGTTTATATTTAACACCATCTATACTTCCAACATTTCCCTCACTATCAATTGTTCCTGTTCCTGAGATTGTTAGTCCTTTAGTTATATCTGTTGGATTAAGTAAGTTATATATTTGTAAAGACGTCATTAATCCAGCTGAAGCTCCACTTTCACTTTTTTCCGTCTCTATTTTTATTTTTGGTTCTGTTTTATATTCATGAAGTTCTTGTAAATATACTCCAATTGTTGGTTTGTTTTTTGTTTCTATAAGTTTTCCTGTAACTGTTATTTCTTTTTCATCACGGATAACTTTTATTTTTATTTTTTCGTTTACATTTTTTTCTTTAATTATGTTTTCAATGTCTGTTAGTTTTTCTATTTTTTGATTATCTATTTTTATTATTTCGTCTCCTACTTTTAAGTTTGTTTTAGAGTCTTCTGTTTTAGCTAAAACATAAACTTTACTATCAGTTATATCTATTTTTTTGTTACTTTTTTTATAAGCTAACATTATTGCATTTTCATTCGCAGACTCTAGAGAAATTTTTTGTCTCTTTATCGCATCATCATATTCTTCTCCCTCTAAAGTAACTTCACTTTTATCTTCAATATCCCATGATGGGATAATTTTTGCAAGTAAATAAAAAGCAACAGTTCCGTTTCTTGAAGTTACATAAGTTGCATTAATTGTACCATCTTTTTCATATGCATCTTCTATTTCTATTCTTTCTTCCAAGTTTAGTAGTGAACCTGGTGAGTAAATTTCTGTTCCCGTCGGGATTAAAAATAAAGATAATACTATTATTTCAATAGTTAATATTTTATAGTTTTGTTTTACAAATGTTTTAAAAGAATTTCCTAATTTTTTTATTTTTTCATATAATTTATTATGCATGTATTCCTCCTATATAATTATAACACAAAGGTGTTGATATAATGAAAGGTTTTATTAAAAAAACTGTTATTCCTATTCTACTAATAGTCTTTACAACATATATAATAATAAACCCATATTGTTTAATTCATAGTGTTGAATATTCAACTGAATTATTTGTATATAATATTTTTCCAACTTTATTTCCGTTTTTTATAATTTCTGAATTTTTAACTAATTATAAAATCACATATATAATAGGTAAAGCTTTAAAAAAAATAATTGGAAATTTATTTAAAATATCTGAAGAAGAATCTTTTGCTTTTTTATTAAGCATATTTAGTGGACAACCAAGTAATGCAAAATATATTAAAGATTTACTTGATAATAAAAAAACATCATTAAATAATGCTAGTAATTTACTTTGTTACACCTTCTTCCCTAGTCCAATGTTTATTATAGGAACTATAGGAATTTTATTTTATGATGATATTAATATAGGTTATATAATTTTAATATCTGTTTATGTAACAAATATTATTTTGGGAATTTTCTTTAGAAATAAAAACGAAGTATTATATAATAATATTAGCTCTACTATTACATTACCTTTTGGAGAATTAATGCAAAAAAGTATAACAAACGCATTTAATACTTTAATTTTAATATTAGGTAGTATGACTATTTTCATAATTTTAACTAATACAATTATAAGTATGTTTAATTTTAACTTTTATATAGAAACTTTTATTAATTCTTTTTTAGAAATAACTGGTGGATGTAAAAAAATAAGTTTATTAGAAATAAGTTTAAATTTAAAAATTATATTAACTTGTTTTATATTAAGCTTTGGAGGATTTTGTATACATTCTCAAGTTAAAAGTATTTTATACAACTATAAATTTGAATATAAAAAAGTAATCTTTTTTAGATTACTTGCTTCAATTATTAGTCTAATTATTTCATATGTTTTGATTTTTATTATATGAGTAAGCTTCAATATTAAAATCAAACTTATGATTATTTTTATTTTCAACTTCTATTATGATTTTCATAAGTCCAGTTGAATTATTAGTAACATACATATCTTTTACCAAATATCCATTTGGCAAGTCTTTGATTATTGTATTTTCATCTTTTGTTCCATATGCGATTTTTTTATCATTTGTTATAGTAATAAATTTTTCTGTATTATCTTTAAATGTAATCTTAGTAATTTTTTTATTTTCATCAACGGGTACAAGCGAAGAAAAATTTTCTGCTTCTAGTTTGTTAATATCACTATTTATAGTCTTTGATAAAGTGGCTTGTAAAACAAGAGCTTTTGTATCAATACCTTGTTCATTTTCATCAGCTTTTAAATTTACAAGTAAACTCATCATAAAAATGATTATAATTGAAAGTAGGGACATACTAACTATTAATTCTACTAAAGTATAACCTTTTTTATTCATTCACATCACCTAACTTTAAAGATGCATAATACATATTATTATTTTCTTTTCTAGAAATTATTATGTATTTTTTGTCATTATCTAAAGTTTTTAAATACTTTTTTAAACTATTTTTATATTCTTTATTTTCACTATTAATTATCTTTGTTAAATCATCTGTTATAAAAACATTTTCAATTTCTAAATCCGTTAGTATTAAATTACAATTCATATCCATATAGTTTGTACAATTATCTTTATTAATTAATAAATCATTAGAATTAGATTTTAATATTTTTTTTACAATATTAACTTTATAAACATCATTAATATTATCATAATATTTTTTATTAGTAGAACTTTTAACAACTAATGAATAACCATTGTATAGAGATAATAAACAAATCATTGTTACAGTAAGGACTATAATAGTTTCAATAAATATATAACCTGATTTATTCATTTTCTAACTCCGTTTTAGCATCATTTACAATATTTGTTATTAGATTATCTCTCACTAAATATGAAGAAACTATCATAAATAAAAGCATTATAAAAAGAATTAAAAAAGAATATACAATTGTTACTGAAAAAAAGCCTTTTTTATTCATGTCATTATCTCCTACTATAATAATTATAAATTAATTTTTTAAAAAAGAAAAGAAAAAAACAGAAATTAATTCTGTTTTATGAATGTTTTAATATTGATTTTATTTTATTTACAATATTTAAGATTTGTTCTTTTTTTATAATTCCAATAGATATTCCTGAACCAACAACTATAAATATTGATGCGATTACATAAATTATAAATGTTTTATCACTATCAGTTATTGGAACATCTATATATTCAAGTTCATTTGGTAAATTAGCTTTTTCTATTTCACCATCTTTTTCAATTGTAAAATAATGTTTTTCAGGATTTAATTTATATCCAGCTGGTGCATTAAATTCTTGGAAGTAATACTTTCCTACAGGTAATTTTTGACATTTGAAGTCTCCGTTTTTATCAGTTATACCTTGGCAAACTTTTTCTCCACCTTCAGTATAAACTCTAATTTCAGCTCCTTCAATTACTTCACCTGTTGAGATGTCTGTCTTAGATATTTCTAAATCACCTTTTTTTATTTTGTTAGTATATGTTTTATTTACAACAATTACTTCTTCATCTTGATCCCCATATTTAAATGTAATAGTTTCTATTGGTTTATCTGGATCAAAATTGTAGTCAGTAGTTATTGGAACAAATTCTTCACTTGAATAAGCAATAGATTTATTAGCTTCATTTATAATTTCACGCATAACAGCATCATCTATTACACTATCATCTTCCTCTTTGTATACTGTTCCATCATCTTTAACATAAACTTTACCTTTAAGAATTAACTTAAATTCAGCTATTTTATCATTTATTTCTTCTTGTGTAAGTTTATCTTCTTCTACGCTTTCAGTTGGAGTCTCTTTTAAAGCCTCATTTACATTTTCAATTACTTCAGTACTTCCACTATAAATTTCAAGTAAATAATCTTCATAATTTTTAGCAATTGACTCTATTTGTTCATCAGTGTATTCATAGTGAAGAACTCTTTCATAGATTGCTCTTTCATAAATATGATACTTTCCTAAATATAATCCATCAATACTAACTTTTCCACTACCATTTGTTTTTACTTTTTTAACTGAAGTTCCTTCTTTAACTCTTAAAGTTCCATCTGGAGTATAAATGTCTTCTGCGGCTATGACTTCAAATTCAACATACTTAAGTGGTTTTGTAGTATATTCTGGAGAACCACTTTCTCCTACAGATACTTCTTCACCTAATTTTATAATATTTAATTTTGCTTTTTGAGGTTTATCTGGGAATTTTACAACTATTGGGTCAGAATAATCATTTACAGCTCCTCCGTTTGCTTGTTCAATACTAGATGCATCAACTGTAAATTCTACACCCTCAGGATTTCTATAATATCCTTCTGGAGCTTGTACCTCTACAATTTGATAAGTTCCATAAGTAAGATGTCCTGGTAACTGTACTGTACCAGTTGCGTCTGTTTTAAACGTATCTATTTGAGATGGTGTTGGTTTACCATCGCTCATTTTTACATATTCGCCAGTTTCTTTATCCTTTATTTTAAATGATATATTAGCATAAGGAATGGTTTTTCCTGTTTCGCTATCAACTTTTATAATCTTTAATTTAGCATGTACATCTTCATTAAATATTGGATATAAGTATGTTTCTTCATGTTCAGTTATTGAAACAGCAAATTTTTCTAATCTAAATGATGTTTCTGTTCCATCAGTTTGTTCTACCCAATATGTTCCATATGATAAAGCTTTTGTTCTAGCATAACCATTTGCAGCCGTTGTTATTGTATCTTTATATAATAATGGAATTCTATCATAAGTCCATCCAGCATCAGCATATTCTTTAGAATAAACTCTAAATACTGCGCCTGGTTCTGGTTTTAAATGAACTGATGAACCTATATCTTCTCCATCTTCATTACTATAATATTTTTGTACAGCTATATAACCTTTTTTAATAAAGTTATGCATATGAGTTGAATTCATTACAGAAGTTGGCGGAATATATCCATCAGCAAATTCTGGATCTTCATATACTAAACTTGTTGTATTCCCTTCAGTTATTGTGAAAGTTTCACTGATTGGTTCAATATATCTATCTGGAAGATCAATTTCAGTTAATGTATAAGTTCCTGGATATATTGCTATTTTTGAACTACCTTTAGTATTTTTCTTTTTAACTTCTGCATTACCATCACTAAATACTAAATTGCCATCATTATCTACTGTAAGAATTAAATCCCCTGCTTCAAGTCCATTTCCTGTTACTTGGAATTTAATATCTTTAAATACATTCTGTATATCATCTTTGTGTTTTACTATATCATCACTTGTTTTTTTAGCTACTAAGTAACCTGGATTTTCTGTTCTAACTCTTGTTGAAAACCAAATATCTACTGGTTTATTTCCGGTATATGCTTCTTGGTATCCTTCTTCCAACCAAACAAGTGGTTGTTCACTACCATTAGTTCTTTTCAAGAAATTAATTACTTTTGTACTAACTTCTGAGTTAGAACTAAAAGTATATTTCCTTTGAGCAACATTCTGAGAAAATGTTACAGGAGAAATACTACCAGATACTGTAAGTGCTTGATTATTTCCGTTAGTGTCAGTCACAGTAGTACTAAAATTATTATTTGTATAAGAATGCTTCATTACAACAATAGGAGAACCTGAACCACCTTTTCCCTCTACACAAAAGCTTGGGACTGTTAAAAAGTCTGCGATTTTTCCTAAAACATAAGAATATCCTCTTTTAGCACATGAATTTAACGAAGCATATTCACCTTCATCAGAATATCCACTTCCAGTTCCTTTTTTACCATAATGTTCATAATGCCAAATAAGTACTTGTGTACCATTGTATAAGTCATACGTTTTACATCCAGATAATTCTGATGGAACTTTTAAACCGCCAAAAGTAGTTGCAAGTGAAAGATGTTTTTCTATCCCTTGACCAACTATATGGTTGTTCCAATAACTAGTACTAGTTGGATTATATGCTGTTCTAAGATAGGCTTGTCCCAATACTTTATCAGTATGGTCAATACACCAACCAGTAAGGACTTCTCCACCGCCTTCAAGTGTCATATAATGACGCATATTGCCTTCCGGATATTCCCAACCAACAGTTGGATTTTCAGCCCATAATAAGCGATAGTTATCTCCGGCGGAAGCTGCATGAGACTCTCTATAGACTCCATTAACTATTAAACCAAGTAAAACAACTCCAATAACTATTAAATTTAATTTTAAAAGTTTTTTTGGATTATCTATGGTTACAAGTTTCTTTAAAGTATGTCCAACTTTTTTTAATTTATCCTTGACCATAAAAATCTCCTCTCTACTATACATACCCATTATATCCCAATTTAAAAGTAAATTCAACACTAAAAATAAAAGACTGATGTTTTTAAGTTCAGTCTGTTTTTACCCCCTCAATTATTAAAGTATTACTAAGTTTTTTTGCCATATTTAATTCTTCTTTTGTTTTAATAGTAAATAAATACAAACTTATATTTTTCTTCCTTATTTTCTTTATTATCTTATCATTTATTTTTTTAATATTGTAAGCAATAAAATCTGGTTTATATAATTTTAGATACTTTAAATCTAATAAAATCCTTTTTATAAATTTTGGTAATCCTGTATTATCTAAATTACCAACTAATACTCCACAAGATATATTAGGAGATTTTCTTTTATAAATATAGGGTATTATTGGATTAAAAGATTTAACCATATAATTATTGTAATTTTTTAATAATTTGTTAACTTCACTAGTTAAACTTAAAATATTTTTGTAATGTTTTATTTCAATATCTAATAATACTTTATCTGAAACTAAGTTTAAAACGTCTTTAAATAACGGTACTATTAAATTAGAATTTTTAAGTTTAATATTTTTTATTTCTTCATATGTTAATTCATCAACATACTTATCTACCCCAGTCATTCTTTTTAAACTTCTATCATGAAAAACCACTACTTTTTTATCTTTAGTAAGTTGTAAATCAAGTTCTATAGCAATATTTTTCTTTAAACATTCTTTAAAAGCCTCCATGCTATTTTCTATAAGATTTTTATCATGTAAACCACGATGAGCAATATAGACAATACTCATTTACTCACTTCCTTAAATTTATAATAACACACACCTACTATTTTCTCTATTAAAAAAAGGACAAATGTCCTCCTTATAAATAAATAATTAGAATAAAATATAGTGGAGTGAGTTATATGTATAATCTTTTTAGGCATAATAGACCAGTTTTTAAAATCATTTGCTTGTTTATTTTAGGATTATTAATTATATGGCAATCTATTTTCACTTTGATTTTACCTATTAGATTAAATGTATTTTTTCTTGTGTTATTAATCTTTTTGTTTATCTTCACTGTCTACAAGATAATATGGTGCTATTAAGTTTGAGGTTTTATATAAATAATCAATAAATAATCTAACATTAAAAGTATTTGTAATTTCATCTTTTTCAAATATAAATTTAGGAGGAATACTAAGAATAATAAATAAAAGTTTTCTTTCTTCTTCTTTTAATTTATATTTTTTTTCATAAAGTGCTAATAATTCATCAAAATTATCAGCATTCTTTTCATTTTGAAAAAATCTATATAAGTCTAAAACTGGTGTATCTATTAAATATTTATCCCAACTTATAAGATAATTCTTATCATTTTTTAAAAGATGTTCATCTTTTAGATTATTATGAACTACGCATACTCTTTCTTTAGTATTATCTTTTACTAATTTATACCAACTTTCTAATTCTTTCTTACAAAATATAATCGCACTATTAATTTTAGAAAAATTTCTTGCGATTAAATAATTAGATGGAGACATATATACTTCATTTTCTATTAATGTAATTAAATCATTATAATATCCCTCAATATATAAAATGTTTTCTTTTAAATTTTCATAAATTTCTGAGAATTTATCATGTCCTACTTCTTTATAAAAGGAAGTTTTAGTATGTAATTCAGCCATAGTATTTATTATATCAACTAATTTTTGTTCCTTTGGTTCAATAACAGAATCTATATATGGAAATTCATAATTTCCTCTATCATTTTTTAAAATATCTGGAAATGAAGTAAAATTCCTACTCCTTAAATACATAAATAATTCTTCTAAATTTCTATTGCTTTTTTTTAAAACGTATTTACCTTCCTCATCCTCTATAATTTTTACACTATTTTTATAACTTAATCTTCTAATATTATTTTTCATCAAAAATATAAGGAATAATTATTTTATCTCCATAATTAACTTCTTTTTCATTATAACCTCTTAAAATATCTTCAGAAACACCAAACTTCATACTGATACTTTCTAAATTATCTTCTTCTTTTGCTATATAAACTTTATATGTAACATATTCATTTTTTTCTTTAACACTATCAATTACAGAATTTAAGTCTTTTTCTATAACTTCTTCTTCTACTTCTTTTTGATTAATGACTTTTTCCTCTATTTCTTCTTCACTCTTATCAGTTTCTTCTGCACTTTCTAAGTTTTCATCTTTATCTATTTCCCTATCCATTTCTTTTTCACTTACCTCATCTATTATATCCATAATTTCTTCCTCCTCTTTTTGTTCGATTATTTCCTCATTTTCTTCTGTTTCTTCTTCACAATTTAATAAAAGACTGATATCTAATTTTAAAACGTCTCCATTTATTATTTCATAATTAAAATCATTAATTCTAAGTTCTATACTTTCTTTTTTAACATCTTCCCCAATAGCAACCATAAATGGTATTTGATAAAAGAAATCCTCATTTATTACACTTGCCTCAGTCATCTTATAACTTCCAGATAAAATGAACTCTCCTTCTATCATATCTTGCATTATTTTATAATCATGTTCAACACTAATATCTGTGATTTTACTAATTCTAGTTTTAAAAAGAATTTCCTTTTTAAATGGTATTATTTTTTCCATTTGCATCTCCCCTCATAAAATATTATGAAAATATATAAAAAAAAGACCAATAAGGTCTAAAATGAACTAATATTTATTTTTATTTTCTTAATACCATCATTATATGCTTTTGCTTGAATAATAGTTCTAAGTGCTTTTATCATTTTACCACTTTTTCCTATTACTCTTCCCATATCTTTTTCACTTACTAAAATTTCTAGTATAACTTCATCTTCACTATCAAATTCTTTTACCTTCACAAGCTCAGGAGAACTAGTTATTTTAGTAACTAATAATTCTGCGAAATCTGTTAAATTCATTATTTTTTACTCTTTTCTTCATGAAATTTTTTTAAGATACCAGCTTTACTAAATAAATTTTTAACTGTATCTGTTGGAACTGCTCCATTTTTTAACCATTTTAAAGCAACTTCCTCATTTATTTTAATACTTTCTTCTTCAAGAGGTGCATAAGTACCTACTAATTCTATATATTTTCCATCTCTTTTTCCTCTTGAATCTGCAGCAACTATTCTATAAAATGGTCTTTTTTTTGCTCCCATTCTTTTAAGTCTTAATTTTACCATAATACACTCCTTTCTTTCACCAAAATATATTTTACAATCTAAAACATTATATGTCAATATTTTTTTATTAACACAAAAAATAGACAATAAAAACATAATATGCTAATATATTTTTGAAAGGAAAAGAATATGAAAAAATACCCTGTTTTAGAAATTGATTTAAAAAAACTAAAAGAAAATATAACAAACATCTTAAAAAAATCAAATGAAAAAAATATAAATATTACTGGTGTAATAAAAGGTGTTAATGGAGATGAAAAAATTATTAAATGTTTTATATCTTCGGGAGTAAAATCAATCGCATCAAGTAGATATGAACATCTAAAAAAAGTTAAAGAAATAAGTAAAAGTATTACTACTATGATGATTAGAATTCCACTCCTAACTGAAAAAGAAGAAATTATAAAATATTGTGATATAAGTTTAAACTCAGAATATAAAACTATTAAAGTTTTAAATGAAGAAGCAAAAAGACAAAACAAAACACATAAAATAATATTAATGGTTGACTTAGGTGATTTGCGTGAGGGTTACTTTAATTATGAGGAGCTTATAAATGATGCAGTAAAAATAGAAAACGAGCTAGAAAACATTAAATTAATTGGAATTGGAACTAATTTAGGTTGTTATGGTTCAGTTAAACCAACTGTTAAAAATTTAAATCTACTTGGAGACATAAAAGAAAAAATAGAAAAGAAAATAGATAGAAAGTTAGAAATTATTAGTGGTGGCTCTTCAACTAGTTATGAACTTATTTTAAATAATACTATCCCAAAATGCATAAATAATTTAAGAATTGGAGAACATATTCTTCTTAGATACGACCTACCTACAATAAAAGACACAGAAATCCATAATGATGCATTTATCTTAAAAACTACTGTTATAGAAAAGAAAGTAAAACCAACTTATCCTATCGGAGAAAGATATAAAGATTCTTTTGGAAATATAAAAGAATATGAAGATTTAGGAGAAAAAACGAGAATAATCCTTGGAATAGGAAATCAAGACATAGGAAGCTATACTAAAATAAAACCAATTAATAAAGATATAAAGATAATTGGGGCTAGTAGTGACCATTTAATTGCCATAACAGATAAAAATATAGAAGTTGGAGATGAATTATCTTTTTTACTGACCTATGAATCACTTCTTTTTTTAACACAGTCCCCATATATAGCAAAAAAATATAAAGGAAATTAACTCTTTATATTTTTATTTTGCCTCATACCAATCACTACCATAATCTACTTCAACTTTCAAAGGAACATGAAGTTTATAGGTGTTTTCCATTATATCTCTTACTAATTCTTCTAGTCTTTCTTTCTCTTCTTTTACACAATCAAAAACTAGTTCATCATGTACTTGAATAATCATTTTGCTTTTAAATCCAAGTTCATTTATCTTTTTATCTATTTCTATCATTGCTTTTTTTATAATATCTGCACTTGTACCTTGAATAGGAGTATTAAGTGCAATTCTTTCACCTTGCATTCTTATTATATAATTAGGGTTACTTAGTTCATCAATTACTCTTTTTCTATTAAATAGTGTTCTTACTTCATTTGTCTCTTTACTCTTTTTTACTATTTCATTCATATAAGTTTTAACTCCAGGATAAAGATCCAAATATTTATCTATGTACTTTTTAGCTTCATTAGCATTTATATCTAAGTTTTCTCCAAGTCCCCAACTACTAATACCATAAACTATTCCAAAAATAACTGCTTTAGCACTTCTTCTCATATTTTTAGTTACAGCTTCTTCTGGAACATTAAAGATATCACTTGCAACTTTAGTATGAATATCTTCTGAGGAGTTAAACGCATTAATTAAATCTTTACAATTAGAAATGTGGGCAAGAACTCTAAGTTCTATTTGTGAATAATCACTTGTTACAATATAATCATACTCTGGAATAAATGCTTTTCTTATTCTTCTTCCTTCTTCATTTCTTATTGGAATATTTTGTAAATTAGGTTCAACTGAACTAAGTCTTCCAGTTCTAGTAACAGTTTGTTTAAACATAGTATGAATTTTACCATCACTTTTTATATAATTACCTAAAGTATCTAAGTATGTATTTTTTAATTTAGTTAACTCTCTATATTCTAATATACACTTTATTATTGGATGTTTTCCAATTAATTTAACTAACTTATCATGAGATGTACTATAACCATTTCTTCCTTTTTTCTTTCCTCTAAAAGGAAGTTTAAGCTTTTCAAACAAAATTTCTCCAAGTTGTTTAGGAGAACTTATATTAAATTCTTCTCCTGCGTAATTATAAATTGTTTTAGAAATAATATCTATTTTTATAGACATTTCTTCGCTCATTTGTTCTAATTTTTCACGACTTACTTTAATTCCATTTATTTCCATGCGAGCTAAAACTGAAATTAATGGATGTTCTATATTTTTATATAAATCAAGTAGTTTTTCTGATTCTAAACTCTCAAATATTTCTTCTTTTTTATCATAAATAAACTTACTTTTTAAACAAATATTATTTATTTTATCTTCTTCACTTGCTTTAAGTAAATTTTCATAAAACAATATATCATAACCCATAGTATTTGAAATATAAGCTATATCATCTCTAACATTATAATTAAGTAAATATGCTCCAATTAAATAATCTAAAACAACATCTTTAACTAAAATATCATATCCGTTTAATAATATATAACTTTTTTTAAAATCATAAGTATATTTTTTACCTTTTTTAAAGAAATCTTTATTATTTATTATAAAATCTTTACTTAAATAATAACAATGCTCTCCATCATATAAACTTAGTCCTATAATTTCTCCATTATGATAGTTTTCATTATCCACTTCTAAGTAAAAAGCATATTCATCTTTTAAAACAATGTCATTAATATCTTCTACTATTTTATAATCAATATTCTTTAATACTTCTTTTTGTCTATTTTTAATAAACGAATAAAATTCTAATTCTTCATATAAATTATATAACTTTTTTTCATCTATTTCTTTTCTTTTTAAATCTTCAAAAGAAATATCAAAATCAATATCTTTATAAATAGTCGCAAGCTCTTTTGAGAAAAATGCATTATCTTTATCAGCTATTAACTTATCTTTTAATTTTCCCTTTATATTGTCAATATTATCATAAATATTTTCTAAAGTTCCATATTCACGTAATAAATTTAAAGCGGTTTTTTCTCCTACACCTTTTACACCCGGGATATTATCACTTTTATCTCCCTCTAAAGCTTTTAAATCAATAATTCTAATTGGTTCAATTCCATATTCTTTAAAAAAAGTGTTTTTATTCATCATAATGTAATCTTTTTGTTTAAGAAGTTTAACATCTACATCATCACTTATTAACTGTAATAAATCTTTGTCACTACTTATAATTGTAGCATCATAGGCTTTATCTAAATCAGCCATTTTAGCAAAAGTTCCAATTATATCATCCGCTTCATAATTATCAATTTCTAAAGAAACAATTCCCATATATTTTAATATCTTTTTAGCAACAGGAAATTGGTCTAATAATTCCTTTGGTGTTTCAATACGTCCAGCCTTATAATTATCATACTTCTCATGTCTAAAATTTTTACCCTTATCAAAAGCAACCATTATATATTCAGGATTTTCTTCATTTATTATTTTGTTCATCATGTTAACAAAACCAAATAATGCATTTGTTGGAAAACCCTTAGAATTTTTCATTGTATTTCCAGTATATGCAGTAGCATAATAACTTCTAAACAATAAATTATTTCCATCAATTAAAATAGCTCTTTTCAACATACTACACCTCTTCACTATAAATAGTATATCACATTGAAAAGAAAATGAAATTAAATTATGAAATTCTCTTCCATATATAAACTGTTATGTATGGATTAAGTATTGACTGTGAAGTACTAAGTTCACTAGTTGTTCCAGGTGAAGATGCTGTAGTTTCCCCATGATTGTGAGCTTCTCCAGAACCAGTATAATTTGTATCTACTGTTCCAGTATAGTTAGAAGAGGTAGGTATTCTTGTTGATGTAGGACTGCCAGTAGTTCCTCTTTGCACATTTTGGTAATCAAGAGCATGCTTGTGTCTTGGCATTTCTGCAATTGTAAGAGCGTGATCTTTTGTTGTATGGGTATGTGAGTTTACTGTATGGGAGTGTGCTAAGTTTATACTCTTACTTCCTCCTGTCTTACTTGATACATTAAA
>JABLTK010116360.1_pt1 | contig 14070 bp, 8 predicted proteins | sample 7160131 | NCBI WGS metagenome assembly JABLTK01 (sample SAMN14651221, study PRJNA627086) | human gut metagenome | isolation source: feces | host: Homo sapiens
AATATTCCATATAGCCCAAGCCGAAGGTTTGGTGGTATCCCCATAAATTTCATCGTATCGTAAATCGCCATGCCGGCTGTCAGAGAGCCTCCGGGGCTGTTGATATAGATGTGAATGTCTTTTTTGGCGTCTTCCATTTGGAGGAAAAGAAGCTGCGCGATTACCGCGTTGGCCACACCGTCGGATATGGGCGTGCCTATAAAGACGATTCTGTCTTTAAGAAGACGCGAGTAAACGTCCCACGAACGTTCGGTTCTGCCGTCGCGTTCAAAAACTGTAGGTATGTAATATTCTCCCATTTTGTTTCCTTGTTTTTTATTCTAAATCGGCAAACGCGACTTTTCGCAAAATGGAAAAATCGCGTTTTGTCAAAAAAAGCGCAAGATTGCGTCTTTATGCCTTGATGGAAACTTCCGCCTTTTCGGCGATAAAGTTTATGGCCTTCTGCAAGAGGGCGTCGGAACGGAGGCGGTTTGCGCGCGCCCTGTCCTTCTGGATTTGCTTGATGAGCTCTTCCGGTTTCGTATGCGTGCGCATGGCTTCCTGCCAAAGCATGCGGCTCATGTCTTCGTTTTCGATTTTAAGATCGTTGGCTTTTGCGACGCGGTTGAGGAATACGCGCATTTTCGCGCGGCCTTCGGCTTCTTTGCCCGCGCTTTCAAAGAGCGCTTCCTTGTTCTTTTCGATGTCCTCGCGCGAAGCACCCTGCGACATAAAGCGCATCATCATCTCTTCGAGAATGGAATGGCGCTCGTCTTCGATTGCGCTTTCGGGAAGCGGGAATTCGCATTTTTCCATCAGCTGCTCGACGGCGAACTGGCGTTTGAGAACTTCGTTGTTCGACTTCTTTTCGTTGGCGATGCTTTCCTTGATTTTTTCGCGGAATTTTTCGAGAGAATCGACTTCAAAGCCCTTGAAAAATTCTTCGTTCAATTCGGGAAGCTCCTTTTCGCGGATATCGAAAATTTCGACTTCGTATTCGGCGGTCTTGCCCGCGAGCTTGTCGTTCTTCACGTCCTTCGGGAATTCGTGCGAAACGGTTTTCTTTTCGCCCTTCTTCATGCCGACTATGCCCTGCACGACGCCTTGTATGCCAGGGGCGTCCTTATTGCCCGCTTCCTCCCATGTCGATTTCTGGTCGGCGTATATCGGGAGTTCCGGCGCGAGTTCCTGAACGGATACGCCGTCGATTTTTCCGAAATAGGAAAGGCGCACAAAATCGCCCGCCTTGATTTCGCGGTCGACTTCGTTGTATTTTGCGCGCTGGTTGCGGTGGAATTCAACCGCATTGTCGATTTCGCCGTCCGTGACGTCGGTGGATTCGAGTTCCACCTTTGTGGCGAGGGATTCGGGAAGCTTTACTTCCGGATAAACGTCGGCCGTGAAAGACAAGTCGATTCCGCCGTCCTTATCCTCCTTGTTGATGTCGACAACCGCGTAAACTTCAAAATCCTTGATTTTGTTGAGTTCGTCGATGGACTTGCTTGTGATTGCGCGTTCAAGCTGTTCCTTTATGGAATCGGCGTACAGCTTGACCACCATGTTGACGGGGGCTTTTCCGGGACGGAAGCCGGGAATCTTGGCGTTCTTAACGAAATCTTTCGTTACTTTGTCATTTTCTTCGGCGACTTGCTTGGCGTCGAAAGAAAATGTAATCTTCTTACGGGTATCGTTTATGTTTTCTATGTTGGTTTTCATAATTTTTAAAATTTTAAAATTGGGCAATCGACGATTCGATAAATAAACGCGTGAAAGCACAAAAAATTAAGATGTTTTATGATGAACTATAAAATATGCTCGTCAAGCAACAAAGTAAGAAAATCGCCACAATTTTACCGCCCAGAAAGCCCCTTGCGACCTCCTTCGAACATCTCCGACGCGCTACCTTTTTGCCTTTACAAAAGCCGCGGAAAATATAGAAATCGGGAATCTTAAAGCGAAAAGTTCCAAATGAAAAACATACTTATTTTTTTAGCCCTTATTTTTTCGTTCGCCGCCGCGGCAAACGCCGACGACGGACGCTCCCCCAACAGGCTCGGCAATCAAATTTACGTCACCTTCGACAAACCCCGCAATGTCGACCTCAAAGAGGGCGTGAGATACAGCCCGAACTGCCCCGATCCCGACGTTAAACTCGATTTGTACTATCCCAACGCAAAAGCCGGATTTAAGAAACCGGTTCCCTGCATTCTGCTTATACACGGCGGAGGCTGGGCTATGGCCAACGAAAAAAAGTTCGCCATGATGGCGGCGGAATACGCCTCCCGCGGGTACGTCGTGGCGAGCATAACATACAGGCTCGTGCCGAAATATTCAATGGAAGACTGCGCAAGCGACGTTTGGATGTCGCTTAAATGGCTGAAAGAGCACGCCGCCGAATTCGGCGGAAACCCGGAACTTGTCGGCGCGATGGGCGGCTCTGCGGGCGGGCATCTTACGGCTCTGCTGGCTACCGCGCACAACTCGAGAATCTGCAAAAAAATATTTTCGGACGGCACAAGCCCTAAAATACAGGCCGCCGTGCCGATGGCGCCCCCCACCGACATCTCAAAACGTAAATCCCGATTTTCCCAAACAAAAGACTGGGAGATTTTGGGCAAAGAACTTTCGCCCATAAACTGGGTTTCAAAAGAATCCGCCCCGATGCGGATTTTGCACGCGCAATCCGATCCCGTCGTTCCTCTGCGCGAATCTACAAACATAAAGGCCGTCTACGACAAAGCCGGCGCAAAATGCGAAATTATAGCGTATCCCTCGAAAGAGCACGCATTCTGGAACGCGTCGCACAAAGGCCAATACCGATTTCGCTCGTGGGAGGACGGCATCGCCTTTTTCGACCAAGTTCTAAAAAACGGGGCGATTAATTAAAGCCGCGACGCAAGATTAAGCCGCGTCGGGTTTTTATTTTGCGCGGCGTGCCAGCCTTGCGGCATCGAGAGTCTTTGAGGGAGTCCAATCGGCGTCTACAATGCGCTTCAAGAGCCATAAACTTTCAGGCCTTTCGGCGTTGTCGATATGGTTGAAGCCGCTGACGACAAGCGTTCCCGCGCCGACTTTTGCTCCGAAAAGAAGCGAATAATCCCCGAGCATAAGCATGCTTGAAAGCGACCTCACGACATTTTCGACCTCCAAATTGGCGACATCGTATTTTACCGCATTGTGCATAATTTTCACGCAGGCGATATCGCACCATTTGTCGGGCATGAATTCGCGAACCAACGGATTGCGGCTGTCGACAAAAGTTCCCGTCTGGTTCGAGCTTTCGGAATTTCCCGCCCGCCACCAACTCGACTTGTAGGAAATTTTAATCGGCTTTGCGATTTTCCCCGCGTCCAAAAGCACCACGCGCGCGCCGCCGACAAGAGCCTCCATTAGCGGTGGAGTCAAATCCGACACCACATAAACGCAATCGACGTCGCACTTTCCTCCCGAAACGGGCAGTGCCCGCCAGTTTGGAGGAAGAAGCTGCGCGCACTTTTTATCGGCGCGGATTTTCTTTGCGGTGTCGGGCTTTATATTTTTCGGGAACAGCCAAGCGTTCCAACGGTTGCCGCTTTTGCCGTCCGTTGAAAACAGCGATATTTCCAGCCTCTCGGGCCCGACGACCTCGGGCAGCTTTTCGACCGACGCCGCGCCGATTTTGCCGAGTTCGCCGTGCGCGACGGTTTTTGTTTCAAAGATGGAATTAATAAGCGGTTTCCCGCCGACTTTTATTTCCACCGCTATCGGGGAAGAAAAATCTTCGCCCGAATAGTTAGACAACATTGCCTCGAATCGGAGAGCGCCGCCCGAAACGTAGGTGTAAGCCAAGCCTTCCTGCAACAGGCTTGTCCGCGCGTTGATGTTGGCGATTTCGTCTTTTGAAATCCCCTTTTTGAGATTGAAATGAGCGTCGAAAATTCCGTCGCTCGAAGTCCAATAATCTTGAATGAGCCACCAATGATAGCCGCTGATGTCGTTGTTCTTGCGTATAGCCTCGATATTGTATTTGTGCAAAAGAGTGTAAAGCTTTTCGGAAGAATCCGCCCATTCTTCGGCTATTTCAAGCTCGCCGCGTTTTTCGAGCTTTTTATACGATTCGATTAGCCAAAACGGCTTGAAGCATGAGGTCTCGAAAAGCCGAACCTGAGCGGGGCGCGAAAACGTCGTGTAATTTCCCGTCTCGTGCGATATTACGGGCTTTAAGGGCGGCCTGCCGCCGGAATATTTGCGGGTGTCGAATTTTGAAGGCACGCGCAAGGCGTCGGCCCATTCGTTAAACAGCACATAATAAATGTCGAGGGAATCCCTGTCGTTTTTTTGCGACAAAATATAATTGTCCCATTCCCCGTCGGTGTCGGCAAAAAGGCGCTCCGAATCGACGCTCTTGGCAATTTTTTTGAAATCTTCGGCCAAGCCGTTTTCCCTCGGAAAGAAATCTTTGCCCATATAAAATTCGTTTCCGCCCACCCACGAAAATATGCATGTATAGTTTTTAAAATCCTCAACGGCGCGACGAAAACGTTGGCGGTAAAGCGCAAGCGTTTTTTCCGAGTCGCCCTTTCCTTTCGTCGCCTTGCTCCACGCTTTTGTCAAAGGCATTTGAAGCGGATAGCCGATGGGAAATTCGGCGTTTGGAAGCATTCCGATTTCGTCGCAGGCCTCGAAATATTCGGGCGGCATAATAACGCTGTGGTGGCGCACGTGGTTGAAGCCGAGCTCCTTTATCTTCCGCAGTCTTTCGAGATGCAAAGACTTGTCGGACGGCATCGCGACATGGTCGGGATATATATGGTCGTCGCCGTACCCGAAAAGATACAGGCGTTTGCCGTTTAAAAATATCTTATGGCCGTCGGTCGCAATTTCCCTGATTCCGACGCGGGTTCTTAATGAATCGACGCGCTTGCCGTTTTTAAAAAGGGAAAGTTCCGCCGCATATAGATTGGGCGTGTCGGGCGTCCACAATTCGGCGGACGGAACTTCGCAAAAGATTTCCTGAATTCCGCCGTTTTTACGGGCGGCGGCTTCCGACGCTCCGACAAGCCTGCCGTCTTTGTCGAAAACCTCCAAAACAATCTTCGCGTTTTCATAATCTTTCATATTGACGAGGGCGCGGGCAAAGACGCGCTTCGGGGAATATTTGGAATAAACGTAGAAATCGTCAAGCCGCTCGTGCGGACGCGCTTCAAAAAACACGCGCCCCCAAAGTCCGCCCCAGGGACATTCCATATAGTCGTTCAACTGCGCCGTGCCCAAAATTGCGTCGGTTTCCATTCTCTGGCGTGAATCGACGTCGACCCTCACGCGCATTTTCTTCCCGATTTCCACAAAATCGTCCACGACCCATCTGTGCGAACCTACCAAACCGACGGCCTCCCCGCCTATCGACTTGCCGTCAATCCATACTTTTGCGTAGCGCGATATTCCCGAAAGGACAAAGGATATCCGCTTGCCGCGAAACGATTCGGGCATGACAAAGTCGCGTTCGTATCTGCCGACTCCGACATGTTGTCGGCGCAATTTATCGCCTTCCTTTCCGTAGCCCTGAGCCTCCCACGGAGAGGGAACCGATATTTTTCCGCTTTGCGCAACGCTTCAGTCGCTTTCAATCAATTTGAAATCCCATTCGCCGTCCAGCGAAAGCCTCAGCGCAAAGGAGAAATTTGCGAGGGCGAAAAGAGAGAGCAAAAGACAGTATAAACCAAGCTTCATAAGGCTGTGTATATTCCGCAAAACAGATAGGTCAAGTTTCGCGGCGGGCGATTTTATCAAACAGTTATATTTTTAATTTCCGAAAAAGAAATCCGAACCGCGGCGGACGATTCGGATTTTCGGAAAAATATCGCGATGCGGTTTTATTCAAAAAGCTCAAACAGCGCCGTATCGGGGGTTTTGAAGTCGTAAACGAAAGAATCGGCATTTTCGGCCACGGTTTTTCCGCTGTAAAGCTCAACTATTTTCGAGTATTTTTTCGGAAGCGATATTGCGCGCTTGCCGCCCTTTGCCACGTGGACGGACACGAGTTTGTCGTTGGCGTATACGGGCGTCTGAAAATCGGTGTAAAGCTTTGCCCCGCTTTTTTGGGCGAGTTTACGAAGAACGTCGGCGGTTACGTCGTCGTAGTCGCAAATATAAATTCTGGTGTGGTCGGCGAATTTCTTTTCGTTGATTCCCTTTGTCTTGTAGGGAAAGCCCGTCAGCTTTTCCACCCTCGAAACGTCGAGCGTTTTGCCGTCGGATATTCCAGCCGCGTCGATGAACAAAGCCGTTTTTCCTTTGCCGAATACGTGCTTTTGCAAGACGTCGAGCCTTTCCTGCGGGGCGTGGAACATTGCGGGAAAGATAAAAAGCTTTATGCGCTCCATATCGATTTTGCCGATATCGTTGAAAGAGTAGACTTCAAACGGAGCTCCGAGCGCGTTAAGCTTTGTGCGCATTCCGACAAACGGCTTGCCGCATTTGCGATTGTTGTCGTTGATGTAAACCGCGCTTTGCGGGTCGACAATCAGCGCGACCTCCGCCATGCTCGCCGCCTCGATGTTCGCGTATTTTTGCCAAAGTTTTTTGCTGTCGCCGATGACTTTCATCGATTCGGGGGAATCGAAAAATCCGCCCCACATATCGAAGCACCAAAGCGAAGTCTGGTTTACGATGGTAAGCGCGAATTCGCGTTTCAGCCCCGCGTCAACTTCCGCCTGATTTTTCCAGCCGTTGGAAAATCCCGCGACCTGCAAATGGGGCACGCGCGTTGTCGGCGTGCGGTGGTCGATTTCGTGAAGCCAGCCTTTTTTGCTTCTAAGGCGCGAGCCGTTGGGGCACATAAATCCGCTGCCCTGCCCCATATCGCGGTCGTAATAGCTTCCGGGGCTTACGAAATAGTCGATATTCGGGGAGGAAAATATGCGCTCGTAGCTCAGATGTCCGCAGGCTACAAGGCGGCCGCCCGTCAACTGCACGATATAGCCGAAAAACATTCCGATTTGTTTGTCGGCGGATATGGATTTTCTGGTTATGGCCGCAAATTCTTCGATGGTGTCGGCTATTATGTCGCTCGAAAAAGTGACGTAGTCTATGATGTCCGATTCGGAGCGGGGGTCGCGGATAAAGTTCTCAAAAGTCGCCGTGTCAATGCGCTCGAGATTCGGAACTGGGACTATTTCCTTTCCGTGTTCTTTCAGCCATTTTTTCCATGCCGCCGTTTTAAAGCGCGCGGCGGAAAAGCGGCTGTAATCCATCCACTCGTCGGTCTGTCCGCAGGCGAGAAGGTACGATTTTATTTTCTTGCCGTACTTTTTTTCGGTATGTTCCAAAAACTTTTTCAGATATTCGCTTACATATTTGCGCCAATTGGGATTGGCCACCGTATTTGAAAGCTGCGTAAAGCTGTCGCATTCCATCGACTGCCCCCTGCTCGACAGTTGGCGCGCAAGCCACAACGGCGTGTTCAAGTCGACAATGCAGACAAACTCCGCGTTCGGATTCGCCGCGAGAATGTCGTCGAACTGCCTGTCAAGCACATCGAAGTCGTAGGTGTCGAACCACGACCATACGTTCGGATATTTTGAATAGGGGTCTCCCAGCGAATTGCAGGTATTCCCCGGCAGAAATGCGACGGTGTTGATATCCTTGTCGGCGAACCGTTTCATTGCCTCGAATTCCGGCCAAAACGAACGGTAGGAAAATATCTTTTCGCCCCCCGTGAGATTTGCGGCCGATAAAAGCAGAGCCGCAATTAAAAACGCAAGTTTTAATTTTTTCATATATATAATTATTGTGTGTCGTTTCCGAGAGCAGGCCGCAATTAAACGCAATGTCCGATTGCACATACCGATATGGCAAACGCGCAAAAACATGTAAAGGAAAAACGGGAATAAACAAACTTTTCCGTCTTTTTCCGTCGGCGAATTACGATTCGTCCTCGACAAGATAGTAAGGCACGCCGAGCTTTTCGCATTCCGATTTCAGGCTGCTGTCGCGGCCGCTTAAAACAAAAAGCCTGTCGCCGACATGAAGGGTCGTAGAGCCGTTCGGTATGAAATACGAACCGTCGCGCTTTATGCTTATGACAAGCGACTGTTTCGGCAGGCGAAGAGCCATCAGCGTGTCGCCGCTTTCGAGCAGCTTTTGCGTAACGTCGATTTCCGAAAGAATCGACTTCATCTCGTCGGGAATTTCAAAATCCAAATCGGATTTCTTGTTTTCGTTTTTCGCGGAAACACCGAGCCAATCCGCCATTTTCGTCACGGTCATTCCCTGCGCTATAAGCGACATTATGGTTATGAAAAACACGACATTGAACATAATGTCCGCGTTGGGAACTTTCGCCACGAGCGGATAAGTCGCAAAGATTATCGGCACCGCGCCGCGCAGGCCGACCCACGAAATATACGCCCTTGCGCGGTTAGAATAATTTTTAAAGGGAAGCAGGCAGACTATTACGCTCAGCGGCCTTCCGATTAAAATCAGGAACACGCCGATTGCAATGGCGAAAGATGCCACCGGCAAAAGCTCGCGCGGATTGACCAAAAGGCCGAGCGTCAGAAATATTATAATCTGCCACAGCCATGCGAAACCCGAAAAGAATTTCTTTGTGTTGCGCATATGCACGACTTTCAAATTGCCGAAAATCAAGCCCGAAATATAAACGGCAAGATAACCGTTCCCCCCGAGCCTGTCGGTTATGGAAAATATCAGAAACACGCACGCCACAAGCAGGACGGAATATAGCGACACGTTGTCGAGCCCCGCCTTGTTGATTATCCAGCCGCAAAGGTATCCGAGAGCCACGCCGAGCGACGCGCCGAGAATTATCTGCACGATAAATATGTAAACCGACGCGCCGATAGACAACCCTCCGTTGATATAGGAAATCAAAACAATCGTCAAAATATATGCCATAGGGTCGTTGCTTCCGCTTTCCAATTCGAGGGTCGCGCGAAGATTTTCCTTGAGGAAAAGCCCCTTGGAGCGCAACAGCGCGAATACCGACGCCGAATCGGTCGAAGACATCACCGAAGCCAAAAGCATCGATTCCGCCAAGGATAGCTCGCATTTAAACAGTCCGCCCACAAACCAGATAAAACAGCCGGTCAGAAAAGCGGTCGATATAACCCCAAGCGTCGCCAAGACCAAGCCCTGCGACAAAATCGGACGTATCTCCGAAACGCGGGTGTCCATGCCGCCCGAAAACAAAATCACGCTCAACGCCATTATGCCTATAAACTGGGTAATCGCCGCGTTGTCGAAATGGTAGCCCACGCCGTCGCTGCCCATAACCATGCCTACAAGCAAAAACAACAGCAACGACGGTATGCCGAATTTGGAGCTCATTCTGCCGGCAAATATGCTCAACAACAACATACTTGAACCTACAAGTAAAATATTTTCGGGGGTTATGAGTTTCATAAAAAAGATATTTGCCTATATTTAATCGGAAATCAATGTAAGATTTTCGTTTTTATTTGATAAAATCCGCATAATCCGTAGCGTCGACAATTTAAAGGCAAAAATTTATTCCGCCTCGCTCGCAACCGCCGCCGCGCGGCTTGCAAACCGAAAGCGGAAGAATAAAAAAACAGATATGAAACATACGAAAATACTCGCAATAGCATTGTTTTTGTTCGCGTCGATATTCGCTTCGGCGAACGGCGAAAATATAGAATTTGTAAAGATAAACAGTCCGTCGATGAAAAAAGACGTTCCTGTCACCGTAGTGTTGCCGGATTCGTACGCAAAAAATCCCGACAAGTCGTACCGGGTTGTCTATCTTCTCCACGGTTGCGGCGACGACTACAAGGGCTGGGTTACAAGGACTAAACCCGACCTGCAAAAAGTGGCCACAAACTGCGACATCATTTTCGTATGTCCGGACGGGGCAAAAAGCTGGTATTGGGACGCCCCGAAAAATCCCGAAAGCAGATACGAAACTTTTGCTTCAAAAGAGTTGGTCGAGGCAATCGACAAACAATACCGCACCGTGAAATCTCCCAAAGGCCGAGCCGTCAGCGGATTCAGCATGGGCGGACACGGCTCGCTATGGCTCGGATTCAGACACCCCGACGTTTTCGGCGCTTGCGGTTCAATGAGCGGAGGCGTCGATATCCGCCCCTTCCCCGAAAATTGGAATATGAAAGCCTCGCTGGGCGACTATGCCGACAACAGGGAGATTTGGGATTCGCACACCGTCATAAATATCGTGCATAAATTGAACCCCAAAACAATGCCCGCCATTATCATCGACTGCGGCACTTCCGACTTTTTCTACGAAGTCAACGAAGCCCTGCACAGAAAGCTTCTATATCACAGAATCCCGCACGACTACATCACCAGACCGGGAGGACACAGCCACCAGTATTGGAGAAACGCAATAGACTACCACTTGGTGTTTTTCCTGAAATTTTTCAACTCTAAATAGAAACCAAATATACAATTATGAGAAAATCAATCATAGCAATACTTGCGCTTTGCGCCGCAACATCTTCATTCGCCCGCGAGAAGTGGACAGAAGCCCAGGCGAATTCCTGGTACGCCGCCCAGCCCTTCTATGCCGGCGCAAACTTCATTCCCTCCAACGCGATTAACCAAATCGAGATGTGGAGCTCAGACACGTTCAGCCCCGACGTCATCGATCGCGAACTCGGCTGGGCGTCGGCAATCGGATTCAATACAATGCGCGTATTTTTAAGCGATGTGGTATGGAACCACGAAGGCGAGAAATTCTTCAAAAATGTGGATAAATACCTCGAAATCGCCGACAAGCACGGCATTAAAACGCTGTTTGTAATTTTCGACAGCTGCTGGACGCCCGAATCGGCCTACGGCAAGCAGCCCGAACCCAAACTTTGCAAACACAATTCCGGCTGGGTAAAATCGCCCTCGTTTTCAATCATAAAAGACCAATCGAAATGGGGAAATCTCGAACAATACGTCAAGGCGGTGGTTTCCAAATACGCCAACGACAAACGCGTGCTCGGTTGGGATATCTACAACGAACCCGGCAATGTTGGATACACCGTCATCGACAACGTGGAAAACCAAAACGCGGAAGTATTCAAAAAAACGAAACAGCTCTTGGAAAAAACCTTCCGCTGGGCGCGTGCGGCAAACCCCTCGCAACCCATAACCTCGGGGATATGGACCTCCGACAAACACATAGTCGGCAAAAACTATAACGAATTGCAGCTGTCGCAATCCGACGTGGTGTCGTTTCACAATTACGGAAACCCGAAAGCCCTCGAATCGCAAATCGCAGCCCTTAAAAAGCTGAACAGGCCGATTCTCTGCACCGAATATATGGCGCGTCCGAACAGCCTTTTCAATCCCTCGCTGGGCATCATGAAAAAGAACAAAGTGGCGGCCTACAACTGGGGGCTTGTCAGCGGCAAAACGCAGACAATCTATTCGTGGGAATTCAACAAAAAAGAAGCCACTCCCGATATGCTTAAAGTATGGTTCCACGACGTATTCTACGAAAGCGGCGTCCCCTACTCTCAAAAAGAAGTCGATTACATCAAAAAAGTCATGGGCAAATAAGGCGGAAACCGCTATCTTGACAAACGCGTCCGACAAATATTTTTCGGCCGCGTTTGTTTTTCCGAAGGCGCATAAAAATCAAAAATGAAGGTTTTAAATATAACCGATTTTACAAACAAGACAATCAACGCGCTCTCCGCGCTGTTTGTATCCTTGGCGGTTTGCGCCTGCGCGGGCAACCCCGAAAACTCGGCAAAAGACGAATCCGCGACCAAGCCCGTCAAACTCGTGATGGGCGAGGAGCACGTGGTTGTACGCGGCATAAGACCCGAAGAGCAGCTATGGGGAGCGTACCAGTTTCCGCGTCCGTACAATCTGGGAGACAGAATCGTGGTTGCCGTGCACGTCAAAAAAGACGACGTAAAAAATCTGGGCAAAACAAACAAATGGTTTGAAAGTCGGGACAAGGGAAAAACATGGAGGGAAATCGACGATTCCGTCGAGGCGCATTGCGGACTTCTTATGCAAAACGGCGACAGGATTTATTTCCCGCTGCAACCCGGAACGGAATTGAAAGGCTATAAGCTTACGCCCCAAGATATGCTAACCCCCGCCTACGACTTCTCCAAAAAAGCCGAAGAGGGAACTTTGCCGATACCCGACGGCAGAAGATCGGACGGCGGCTGCGTGATTCTCGCCTACAACGCCGACAGACTCCCGCCCAGCCTCTCGAAAAAAGAATGGCAGGCGCTGCGCATTCCCGCCGGAAAAAGCGAACCGGTAAAGGAAAACGTAAAGGTCGATTGGCCGTTTTTGACCCGCGTCGTTTTTACGGGGGCGTATTATAAAAATACGCTCAAAGCGATTTGTCCGCGGGGAAATCCGAAAATCGGGCCGGACGGCGCCGTCTGGATTTGTTCGTTTTCGGGAGAGGGACATATAAATCCGGAAAACGGCCAATACAGCCCCTATTATTCCGCCGAAATGTTCCGCTCGGAGGATTTCGGAAAAACTTTCAAGCTGTACGCGCATATGGAATACGAAGCCGACGGAAAAAAATATCCCTATCTCAGCGGCGGATTCAGCGACAACGATTTTGAATTTATGCCGGACGGCTCAATCGTATGGTTTTTCCGCACCGCGTGGTACGGAAGCACGGGCGTGGAATGGGCGCCCATGTATATGTCCCGTTCCGTCGACATGGGAAAAACATGGTCAAAGCCCGAAAAATTCGCGCATACGGGAGTCTTCCCGATGCTTTGCAAACTGGAATGCGGAGTCACGCTCATATGCTATGCGCGCCCCGGAATTTTCGTTCAGGCCACTGAAAACGACAGCGGAACAAAATGGAGCAAGCCGCTTGTAGTAATGACGCCCGACGACAGAAGCGGACTCGCCAACGTCGTGCGAAAACCCCCGCGCTTCCACGACTGGGACGGCGCATGCAACAATCCGGAAATCGTGCCGCTCGACAGAAACAGCGCGCTTCTGTTTTACAGCGACTTTTATTATCCCGACGAAAACGGCGTTAAGAGAAAAACCATTCTCTGCCGAAAAATCACGGTTGAACGGCAATAGCGCCCGACGCCGCCGCGGATTATTTTTCCGGCGGCGTTATTATATGGAACGACAGCGTGCGGTCGCGCATCACTTCCACAAGCGTCTTTTTGGGATCTTTGCAATATTGTTCGTACGCCGCCCTAAGTTCCGCCTCGTTGGAAACTTTTTTGCGGTTGACCGAAATAATTATATCGCCCTTTTCTATTTCGGCATTCGAGAACGGAAATCCGTTGCGGAGGCCAATCACCATCAAACGCGAATCCGTTTCGATTTTCGACTCGCGGGCGTAGGCTTTTGTGATGTCCCTCATTCCGACGCCCCATTTTTCGAGGGTGTATTCCTTTCCGATTCGGCTTTCAAGGCGCTCGACCGACAAAGTCTTGGAAATTTTTTTGCCGCCGCGGAGAATTTCCATTTCAATTTTACCGCCCGCTTTTGCGTCGGCGATTTTGTGCATTATATTCGGAAGTTGCTCCGGAAAGCGTCCGTCGATTTTTTCGCCGTCGATTTGCAATACGATGTCTCCCGCCACGAGTCCGGCGACAGCTGCCGGAGACAAGGCGTCAACATTCTGGACGAGAACGCCCTTGTTCATGTCTATGTCGAAAAACTGCTCCATATCCTGAAGGGGCGCAAACGTGATGCCTACGTAGCCGCGCTCGACTTTGCCGTTTTTCAGAATTTCGGACATCACCGACTTTGCGACATTTGAAGGCACCGCAAAGCCCAGATTGTTTGAGTTTGTATAGGCGCGCGTATTTATGCCCACAATTTCGCCGTTCGGGCGGACAAGCGGCCCGCCGCTGTTTCCGGGGTTTATCGCGGCGTCCGTTTGAATCCATGTATTGAAAGTTCCGGTTTCGTATCCGCTATTCAAAATCGTCCCCTCGAAGAAGCGGTTTGTGTTGGATATTATTCCGCGGGTTGCGGTTCGCGCAAAGCCGTGCGGAGTTCCGACCGCGTAAACGACGTCCCCCGTTTTGAGCGTGTCGGAATCGCCGAGAACGGCCTTGGAAAACTTCATATTTTTTGCCGCCAATTCCGCCTTGTCGAGCTGTA
>JABLTK010138361.1_pt1 | contig 14068 bp, 7 predicted proteins | sample 7160131 | NCBI WGS metagenome assembly JABLTK01 (sample SAMN14651221, study PRJNA627086) | human gut metagenome | isolation source: feces | host: Homo sapiens
AATTATGAAATTATCAGAGGTTTTAAAAGGTATTGAAGAAATTGAGGTAAGGGGAGATTTGGAAATTGATGTTCCAAGTATTGCTTATGACTCAAGAAAAGTTGAAAATGGCGGTATGTTTGTTGCGATTGTCGGTTTCAAAATGGATGGACACAATTATATTGAATCTGCAATTCAAAGTGGTGCAAAAATTATTGCAATGCAAGAAGGTGCTTATGATGCAGGAATGATTCCGGAGGGGATTACAGTTGTGTTTAGTAAAGATACAAGAAAATTTTTGCCGATGGTTGCTTGTAACTTTTATGGTAATCCAACAAGAGAATTAAAGGTTGTTGGTGTAACTGGTACAAAAGGAAAAACAACAACAACATATATGATAAAGTCTATACTAGAACATGCAGGTAAAAAGGTTGGCTTAATTGGAACAATCGCTAATTATGTTGGCGATAAATGTTATGAGTCAGAAAGAACATCACCAGAGAGCTTGGATTTGCAAAGAATGTTTAGAGAAATGGTAAATAACAAATGTGATGTGGCAGTGATGGAAGTTTCTTCTCACTCGCTTGCATTAGACAGAGTATGGGGGATAGATTTTGATATTGGTGTATTTACTAATTTGACACAAGATCACTTAGACTTCCACAAGACATTTGATAATTATTTAGCCGCAAAAGCAAAATTATTCACAATGTGTAAAGAAGGATTTGTTAACTGTGATGATATGTATGCAAAGAAGCTTATGGATATGGCAACTTGCCCTATTACAACGTATGGCATAGATAATAATCCTTTTGTATCTGCAAGAGATATAATTATTACTAATAGTTATTCGGATTTCAAAATGCCATTTAATAAAGTAATTCAAAGAATAAAAGTTGATATACCAGGAAGATTCACTGTATACAATGCATTAGCTGCAATTTGTGTTTCAATAAGACTTGGTGCAGGAGTTGAAGATGTTTTAGCGGGTCTTGAAAATGTCAAAGTTCCAGGAAGATCAGAAGTTGTTCCTACAACAAGAAACTTTACTGTAATTGTAGACTATGCCCATACACCAGATAGCTTAGAAAACATTTTGAAGGCTTCAAAAGTTTATACAAAAGGAAAAATAATTTGTGTATTTGGATGTGGAGGAGACAGAGACACCGCAAAACGTCCTATGATGGGTGAAATAGCAGGTAAACTTGCAGGATACACGGTAATTACTTCTGATAATCCAAGATCAGAAAAACCTGAAGAAATAATTAGACAAATCGAAGAAGGAATGAAAAAGACAAACGGAAAGTATAAAGTAATAGTAGATAGAAAAAAGGCAATTGAGCATGCACTTAGAAAAGCTGAAAAGGGTGATTTGATTTTAATTGCTGGAAAAGGTCATGAAACGTATCAAGAGATAAATGGTGAAAAACATCATTTTGATGATAGAGAAGTTGTAAGAGAGCTTGTGACAAAGTTGCCAGCACCAAAAGATAAAACAATGTATGCTTGGTAATTTTCTAGGGGGGAACATGGTAGATATTATAAAATCTTTATTTATGAATACAGGAGTTGAAGTAGAAGGACTCATTGCAAGTTTTATATTAACAATAATTTTAGGTATTATTATAATTCCAATATTAAGAAAACATAAAGTAGGTCAGGTTGTTAGAGATGATGGCCCTAAGGAGCATTTGAAAAAGAGTGGTACACCTACAATGGGCGGAATTATAATGCTTATAGCTATAATCGTAATATCAGTTGTAGTTTCATTTAAATATAAAGGGGTGTTGCCAGTTGCACTTGTAACACTCGGATACGGACTGATTGGCTTTATAGATGACTTTATAAAATTAGTATTAAAAAATACTAAAGGCTTAAAGCCTAGTTTGAAAATGTTTGGATTAATAATAATTGCAACAGCATTTGTAGTATATTTAACATATATAAATTTTGGAACAGAAACATATATACCAATACTTAGAGAATATATTACATTACCAGTTTGGGTGTATATACCTTGTGCAGTATTTATAATACTGGCATGTACCAATAGTTTGAATTTGACAGATGGATTAGATGGTTTAGCAAGTGGAGTTACTGCAATTATAATGATGTTCTTTGTAATAGCATCTATAAAATTAGGTAATAAAGATATGTCAGCATTTTCATCAATAGTTTTAGGAAGTACAATTGGATTTTTATTATTTAACATGTATCCTGCCAAGGTTTTTATGGGTGATACAGGTTCTTTAGCACTTCGGAGGTGCATTTTGTAGTGTAGCTTTGATGTTAAAAATGCCACTTATGTTAGTTGTAGTTGCAGGCATTTGTGTAATTGAAGCATTGTCTGTAATATTGCAAGTAACATATTTCAAGGCAACTAAGGGAAAAAGATTATTTAAGATGGCACCGATACATCATCATTTTGAGTTGTGTGGGATTAAGGAAACTACAATAGTGCCAGTTTTTTGGCTAGTTAGTGCAATTCTTGCATGTATCGGTGTTATGATGATATGAGTATAAATGAAAATATTAGTCTGTTAATAAGAGGTGATTAAAATAGCAATAGCAGAAAGAAGTCTGATAAAAAAAGCAGAAAATCAAATAACGAAAAATAAAAAGAAACGTTTAGATATTGGCTTACTTGTAACAATTTTTATTTTACTTGCTCTTCGGTCTTATGATGGTGCTTAGTGCAAGTGCACCAAGTGCGCTTACATACGAAGGCGATAGCTATTTCTATTTTAAAAGTCAAGCAAAGAATGCGTTAATAGGAATAATTCGGAATGTTTTTTATTTCTATGATTGATTACAGAATATATAAAGGCAGAATTGCAGATATTGGAATCGTTGGCGCAATAATATTGCTTGCTTTGGTATTTGTACCAGGATTGGGTGTTACAAGAAATGATGCTACTAGATGGCTTAATATAGGAATTCAATTCCAGCCTTCAGAAATAATGAAGGTAGCAATAATAATTTTCTTGTCTGCAAAAATATCAAAATATCCAGAGTCGATAAATCGTTTTTGGAAAGGTATGTTGCTGTATTTGCTTTTATTAGGAGTAATAGCAGGATTGCTTTTATTTGAGCCCCATATGAGTGCTACGGTTATAATACTAATAATATCAGCATCTATAATGTTTTCTGCGGGTCTTAGTTGGAAATATATAATTCCAGTTGGTATCGGAGGTGTAGCAGCATGTGTAGTACTTGCGTTAACTGCAGAATACAGAATGAAAAGAGTAATGATATTCTTAGACCCATGGCAAGATAAATTAGGAGATGGATGGCAGATAATTCAGTCAATTTATGCAATAGCTTCTGGCGGGCTTTTTGGTGTAGGATTGGGAAAGAGTACTCAAAAGTATATGTATATACCAGAGCCGCATAATGATTTTATATTTGCTATTTTGTCAGAAGAATTAGGATTTATCGGTGCACTTGGAGTAATAGCGTTGTTTGCAATATTTATTTGGAGAGGAATTGTTATTGCGATGAAAGCACCGGATATGTTTGGAACGCTACTTGCTGTCGGAATAACAACAATGGTTGGAATTCAAGCACTACTTAGTATAGCGGTTGTCTCGTCGGCAATACCAGTAACAGGAATTCCACTACCATTCTTTAGTTATGGTGGAACAGCCCTTATAATACTTTTATGTTCATGTGGAATATTACTTAACATATCCAGAAATGCCGTAAAATAATAAATTAAAACGAGTATAGCGAAAAATATAAAATTTCGCTATACTCGTTTTTTAAATACATTTTGCAATTTCTTTTGCCGACATATGAAATTCATCTTCTATTTCGGACGTTTCACCATGTCGTATAAATTCATCAGGATATGCAAAATATCTTGCTGTAATCCCATTTTCGTTAGAAATTAAGTCTTTTATGCAAGATGAGATTCCACCGTTAATTACATTATCCTCGATAACCACTACATTCTTTGTTTTTCTTATAGATGTTAAAATTGTTTCTTTATCAATTGGTTTAAAAAATCTTAAGTTTATTATTTCAAATGATTTGTCTTTTCTAATATCAGCTATTTTTGTTGCAGTTAAAACAGTTTTCCCAAAGGCGATGATTGTTATGTCGGAACCTTTTGTTAGAATTTCAGCTTTTCCTAATTCTATTGGCATTTCTGTATTTGTAAGCTTTGAAACATATCCATCTCGTGGATATCTTATTGCGATTGGTCCGTTGTATTTTACTGCAAACTCCAACATTTTCGAAAGTTCTATTCCGTCTTTTGGTGCCATAACAATGAGGTTTGGAATATGAGATAAATAAGATAAATCGAAAATACCATGATGTGTTTCGCCGTCTGAGCCAACTATTCCAGCTCGGTCTATTGCAAATATCACATGTAATTTTTGAAGTGCAACATCAATAACAATTTGGTCGTAAGCACGTTGTAAAAAAGTTGAGTATACGGCAAAGACAGGAATTAAACCTTGCTTTGCAAGACCAGATGCAAAAGTTACTGCATGACATTCGGCAATGCCAACATCGAAAAATCTATTTGGATAATTTTTTGCAAATTCATTTAATCCAGTACCATCTGGCATTGCAGCAGTGATTGCAACAATTTTTGAATTGTCTTTTGCAAGTTCGACTAAAGTATTTCCAAAATCTTTTGAATAAGAACCTGCCTTTTTGGAAATAACCTCACCAGTTTCTTTGTTAAATTTAGAAATTGCATGAAATTTATTTGGATTCTCCTCAGCATATTTATAACCTTTTCCTTTTTTTGTGACAACATGAACAAGTACAGGTTTTTTTACTTTTTTTGCACGTTCTAAAATAGATATAAGTTCATTTATATCATGTCCATCGATAGGACCAAGATATGTAAAACCAAATTGTTCAAACATAACACTATTAGGTAAAACAAATTCACGTATAGCATTTTTTATACTTTCGATAAGTTTTATAAGAAGTTTTCCAACAAGAGGAACGTGACTCAAAAACTTTTTGACACTTTCTTTAGTAGAAGTATAGAGTGGGTTCGAACGAATTTTATTTAAATAAGCAGAAAGATTTCCTACACTTGGTGAAATTGACATTTGATTGTCATTTAAAATTACTATTAAATTTGTATCATCGATTTTTGCATTATTTAATCCTTCAAAAGCAAGACCACCAGTTAATGCACCGTCGCCAATTACTGCTATTGCATAATTATCATTTCCCTTAAGTTTGTTTGCAACTGCAATACCAAGTGCCGAGGATATAGATGTGCTGCTGTGACCTGTATCAAAAATATCATGAATACTTTCGCGAGCTTTTGGAAATCCGCTTAAGCCACCAGTTTTTCTTAAAGTACTGAATTTGTTTTTTCGACCAGTTAAAATTTTATGCACGTAGCATTGATGACCGACATCAAATATAATTTTATCATCTGGAGAGTTGAAAACATAGTGCAATGCCATTGTCAGTTCAACAACACCAAGATTAGGTGCTAAATGTCCACCAGTTTCGGCAATGTTATCTATCAAAAATTTTCTTATTTCTGAGGCGAGCTCGGGTAAATCTTTTTTCTCTATCTTTTTAAAATCTTCTAATGTGTTAATATTATCTAATATGTTTGACATAATACTCCTTCTTAATCTAAAAGTGTCTAAATTATATCATCAAAATGCACTCTTTTCAACTCACCATTGTACAACGCGTGGTTTTAGTATATAATCCCTATAAGGTGATTTTATGGATAGGGATTTTGTTCATTTGCATGTGCATACTGAGTATAGTTTGTTAGATGGTGCAAATAGAATTAATGATTTAGTTAAAAAGATTAAAGACTTAGGAATGAAAGCCTGTGCAATAACCGACCATGGCGTTATGTACGGTGCTGTTGAATTTTATAAAGAATGTGTAAAGAATGATATTAAACCAATTATAGGTTGCGAAGTTTATGTGGCTCCTAGAAGTAGGCTAGATAAAGAGGCAGGAATAGATGATAAGTATGGTCATCTAATACTACTTGCTAAAGATAATGAGGGATACAAAAATCTTATTAAACTTGTATCGCTTTCTTTTACTGAGGGGTATTATTACAAACCGCGTGTTGACATAGAGATTTTAAGAAAATATAGCAAAGGACTTATTTGTACAAGTGCCTGTATTGCAGGCTTTGTAAGTCAGGCTTTAATAAATGATGAATTTGACAAAGCCAGAAAAGTTGCAAGCGAGTATATTGATATATTTGGCAAAGATGATTTTTATATCGAGCTTCAACATAATGGCTTAGATGTTCAAGTTCTTGCAAATCAAAGGCTTATAAAACTTGCACGTGAACTTGGCGTAAAGATTATCGCAACAAACGACGCCCATTATTTAAATAGAGAAGATAGTTATAGTCATGAAGTTCTACTTTGCGTTCAAACAGGCAAGAAGATGATAGATGAAGACAGAATGAGATTTGGTACAGATGAATTCTACATAAAATCTATAGATGAGATGTATGATAATTTCAAGAATATGCCAGAAGTGTTAGAAAACACGGTGGAAATTGCAAATAAATGCAATGTTACATTTGAATTTGGACACACGATTCTTCCAAATTATGATACGCCAAATAATATGGACCACTACGAATATTTGAAGCAAGAGTGCTTTAAAGGTTTAGTCTCAAGATATAACATTGATGCAGAGTATAATGATGAAGAAAAGATAGAGAAATTAGAGCCTAAACTTTATGAAAGGCTTGTTTATGAATTATCAGTAGTTAAAAAGATGGGATATGTTGATTACTATCTAATAGTTGCAGATTTTATAAGATATGCAAAAAGTGTAGGTATACCAGTTGGCCCAGGTCGTGGAAGTGGAGCTGGAAGTTTAGCTGCATATTGCATGACTATAACAGACATTGATCCGATAAAATATAGTTTAATATTTGAGCGTTTTCTAAATCCAGAAAGAGTTAGCATGCCGGATTTTGATGTAGACTTTTGCTATGAAAGAAGAAGCGAAGTTATTGATTATGTCTGCAGAAAATATGGAGATGACCATGTTGCACAAATAATAACATTTGGAACCATGGCAGCTCGTGGTGTTATAAGAGATGTTGCAAGAGTTTTGAATATTCCATATAACAAGGCTGATACAATTTCTAAAATGGTGCCAATGGAACTTCATATGACACTAGATAAAGCAATTGAAATGAATCCAGAACTAAAAGAAATGTATGAGACAGATGATGAAACAAAAGAGATAATAGATATTTCAAGAAAATTAGAGGGCTTGCCAAGACATGCTTCAACACATGCAGCGGGAGTTGTAATCACAAAAGCCCCAGTTGATACATATGTGCCACTTTATAAAAATGATAACATAATTTCAACACAATATACAATGACAATACTAGAAGAGCTTGGGCTTTTGAAAATGGACTTCTTAGGACTTAGAACTCTTACAGTAATAAAAGATGCAGTAGATTTAGTAAAGAAAAATAGAAAAGTAGATGTTGTTTACGATAAAGATATGAATGATCCAAAAGTATATAAGCTTTGGGCAGATGGAAACACAATAGGAATATTTCAGTTTGAAAGTGCAGGAATGACAAGCTTTATGAAAGAGCTAAAGCCAGACTGCCTAGAAGACTTAATAGCTGGTGTATCACTTTATAGACCAGGTCCAATGGATCAAATACCAAGATATATAAAAGGAAAAAGAAATCCAAAAGAAACAGAATATACACATCCGGCACTAGAGCCAATACTAAATGTAACATATGGTTGCATGGTGTATCAAGAGCAAGTCATGCAGATAGTTAGAGACATAGGTGGATACTCATTAGGAAGAGCTGACTTAGTTAGACGTGCAATGGGAAAGAAAAAACTAGATGTAATGGCAGAAGAAAGAAAAAACTTCATTTATGGAAAAGAAGATGAAGAGGGAAATGTAGTAATTCCAGGAGCTATACGAAATGGAGTAGATGAAAAATCTGCAAATAAAATATTCGATGAGATGGCAGAGTTCGCAAAATACGCATTCAACAAATCTCATGCAGCATGTTATGCTGTTGTTGCTTACTATACTGCATATTTAAAGGCATATTATCCAACAGAATTTTTTGCGGCTATGCTAAATAGTTTCATTACAACAATGAACAAAATATCTGTGTATATAAACGAGTGTAAAAGACTGAACATAAAAATAGAAAGACCAGATATAAATAAAAGTTATAGCAAATTCACGGTAGATGGCGATAGTATAATCTTTGGACTTTCAGCTATAAAAAATGTGGGCGATGCAGCCGTTGAAAATATAACAAAAGAAAGAGAATTAAATGGACCTTATACAAGTTTTATAGACTTTTGTAAACGAATTGCATCAGAAGATGTTAATAAAAAATGTATTGAGAGTATGATAAAAGCAGGTGCATTTGATAAACTAGAAGCAAATAGAAATACACTTTTGCAGTCTTATGAAAATGTTATAGACACGATAAGTAGTGATAACAGAAGAGCCTTAAGTGGACAACTAAATATGTTTGATACAGGCGAAGATACAGTAAAAAGCGAAACATTATATAGACTTGTTCCACAAAAAGAACTAGACAAAAAGTATTTGTTATCAATGGAAAAAGAAGTGTTAGGATTATATGTTTCAGGTCATCCACTAGATAGTTTAATAAATGATATAGAAAAAATATCAAATATAAAAAGCACAGATTTATTGCCGATGGAAGTAGATGAAAATGGAGAAAAAGAAAGCATTACAAATCAGGCACTAGATGGAAAACAAGTAAAATTTATAGGAATAATATCAGGTGTTAAAACAAAGATAACTAAAAACAATGAGATAATGGCATTTGTCAGCATAGAAGATTTAGAGGGCACAATAGAAACAATAGTATTTCCAAAAACATATGCGGGATATAAAAATGTGATATTTGAAGACAATATAGTAAAAGTAGATGGAAAAATAAATGTGCGAGAAGATGAACTATCAGTGGTAGTTTTAAAAATTGAAACATACGAAGCACAAAAACAAACAGAAGAAGTCCCTCCAAAAGAAACTAAAAAAATAATAGTAAACATTTCAGAAAGCTTAAGTGAAGAGGAAAAAACAGAACTTAGAAACTTTATAAAACTAATAGGAAATAAAAAAACAAATGCACAAATAGAAATAGTAAATAAGGAAGTAAGCAAAACATTAAATGTATTTTTAAATGAAAAAATACTAAATAAATTAAAAGAACTTGCTGGCGAAGAAAATGTAAAAATGAATTAGTTGTAAAAATAATGAAAATTAAATTTAATATGGTATAATGACATTAAAGAGGAGGATTGATGTATGGAAAATAATGAAGAAGTGCAAATGATAGAAAAAAAGCAAAAGAAAATTCCAGTAATAGCAATAGTAATACTTGTAATTTTAATATTAGGTGTGTTTGTTTGGAAATCAGAAATATGGAAAACTAACGGCGTGAAATTCGTTGAACTAATGACAAAAGATCAATATGCAGTGGATATGCTATCAAGCAGAGTAAAAAGCTTTAATAATAAAGGCGAAAAGATATACACTGCAACTATAAAAAACAATCTTTTATCAATGATAGATTCAACATTTTCACTAATAGATGGCGATTTTGTAGTAACAGCTGACGTAATAAGAAACGGAAAAAATATTGATGCTTCTGGAGAGATTAGTCTTGGAGAGTTGAAATTACAAACATTAGAACTAGTTAAAGAAAATAAAGAAGTAGCTCTTAGCGTGCCAAATTTGTATGAAGGCTTTTTATCTTGTAACATAAAAAATATAAATGATGTCACAGATAAATTAGAAATTTATTCTGGCGATAAAGAAGGAGATTATAAAGAAGAATTTGAAAAAATCATAAAGAAATATGCAATATTATTAGCACAAAATATAAATGATTATATAAATGTCACAAAACAATCAGTAAGCATAAACCAAAAGGAATTGAGTGCAGAAAAATATACATTTTCATTAGATAAAAAAGAAATGAATGCATTAGCTATAATTCTATTAGAAAAATTAAAAGACGATGATGAAACCATTGAATTTATAACAAGATGCATGAATGAGAATGAAAGAATAGCATTACTAATAGATGGAGAATATACAGCAGATGAATTAAAAGGTGAGATATCAGAATTATATGAAGAGATGAAAGAAAATTATCAAACAGTAGATGCAAGTGGGGATATTATAACAATTAATGCGTACGCATTTAATGGAAAAAATGTAAAAACAGAATTGCATTACAGTGGAGACACAAGAGCATATGGACTTTCATTTGAAACAGTTGGCGAAAAGGAAAAAGATTATGCATTATTAACATTAAATATAACAGACTTGGCACTAAATATAGAATTTATAGGCAATAAATTAGATGACAATTATACTTCTGAAATAACTATTGGTACAGACGGTGCAACAGTTTCAGTAGCTGAATTTAATATTGTTTCGAAAGAAAATGAACAAAGAAAAATAAGAAAAATAGCAGATATAAATGCAATTTCATTAGATAAAGCTACAAACGAGGAAATAGAAAAAATAAAGAAAGAAATAAGAGAAAATTTTGGAATAGGTGAAGAAGAAATATCAGGAGTATATGAGAGCGGAGAATTTAAACTTGCAGATGAAAATAATGTTTTAAAAGTATTAGATATTTCAAAAGAAAAATATCAAAAGATAAATCCGGGTATGAAGAGGGAAGAAGCAGTAGAAATGCTAGGCGAACCAAACATAACGTATGGAACAACAGCTAATGGATATCTTGGATGGTACTTGGAAAACACAAGTAATGTATATTTAGTTTCAGTTGCGTGTGAAAATGACATAGTTTATGCAGTGTATAACGACGTTGCTTCAGATATGTATAACAACATACAAATATCTGTCGAGCTAGGAACAGAGCTTGCAGATTTAAACGAAAAATATGACGAAATAAAATTAGAAATGAAAAAGTCAGAAATAGAAGAGATATTAGGAAATAAATACCTAGAAATGTACAAAGATGAAGATAAAAACGTTGCAATGAAATGGTATGACAAAAATGAAAATAGTTTGATTATTGAATTTAACGAAAATGAAGAAGTATCATATATAGATAAAGTACAAAAAGATATATAAAAAAAGTAGCCCGATGGGCTACTTTTTTTGGCTCCCCTTGTAGGACTCGAACCTACGACCTGCCGGTTAACAGCCGGACGCTCTACCAACTGAGCTAAAGAGGAATGTGAACGAATTTAATTATATATTTGTAAAAAATATTTGTCAATAAAAAGATGAAAAAATAGTAAAAATTTTTATAAAGGACATAATATATGTATATTAGCACATTGGGAGGTTTTTATGGAAAAAGTTGAAACAGGCAGAAAAAATGAAAAGATTATTTTGGCAATAGTAATAGTAGCAATAATATTGATTTCGCAAATAGCCATAATTTTGGTAAATGCAGGAGTTTTTAATAACTATGGGGAAAAATTTATATCTTTATTAACAGAAAAGCAATATTTTTGTTCTATGATGAAAAAGAATTTAGATAATTTCAGTGGTGACGGAGAGAAGAAATATAAATTTTCACTTCAAAATTCAACGTTAACTAAAGTGCAAAAATTTTTAGGTGTAAGCAAATATAAATTATTAAATGGAAGTGTTGAAGTAGAAGGAACAGTGGTTACAGAAGATAAAAACTATGATGTGAAAATGAGCTTAAAAAATAGTGTGAATAGTGAAATTATTCAAAACGGTAACAAATTAGCTGTTTCAATGCCTAAACTATATAAGAAATATATTGTAGTAGAAAACGCAAATATGGAAAGAGATATAAAAAAGATACTTGATATAACGTCTGATGAAAATAGCAAACAACAAATAAGTAGAATAAAGAAAAAGTATGAAAAGTTGTTAGCAAGTAGCATAAAAGATGATATTGAAACTGAAAAAGATAAAAATATAGAATTGAACGGAAATAGTTATAGCACAACAAAATACGAGCTAGACTTAGACAGTAAAAAATTAACGGAAATCACAAAAAAATTATTAAAAGAATTAAAAGACGATGAAGAAACGCTTAATTTCATATCGAAAAAAATCAATGGATGCAATAAGTTAAAAAGTGAATATGCGAACATGAAATTAGAAGGGAATATAACAAGTGAAGATATAAAAAAAGAAATTGAAAACATAAGTAATAATTTAAAAATAGATGAAAATATCGAACTAGAAATAAAGGCATATGAATATCAAAAGGAAAACATAAGGACCGAATTAGAATTAAAGCAGAAAGACTCGGAATATTCATTCATATTAGAAACACAGCCGACAAACGAAAAACAAACTTCTACACTTACTATAAAGAAAGGCAATGAAACACTTCACATTCAGTATGACGGAACGTTAGAAAAAGAACTTTATAATGGAAATGTAACTTTAAATAAAAATAGTGCGCTTGGAAAAATGAATATAACAATGTACAAAACTCCCACAAGAAGTGTAAGAAAGATTGACGAGTTAAGCAGAATAGAAATTGCAAATGCAAGTGACGAAGAAATAAAAGCTTTGCGAGAAGAAATAAAAAACAACTTAAAGGTAACACCGAAAGATAATATAGGAAAATTTGAAATAAAGAAACCAGCAACAAGTGGTGATGAAATAGTAAATGCAGAATTAGCATATAAGCGAATAAATCCAATAATGACGAAAGATGAAGTTATAAGAATTCTTGGAAAACCAAATAAAACAGTTTCTGGTGAAAACGAGACAGAAGAATATTTATCATGGTATCAAAGCGAAAAAACAAAATTAATTTCAGTAAAAGTTGAAGGAATAAAATTGTATGAGGTAATAAATGATATTGCACAAGATTCTAAATATAACCAAGAAATTTATAAAAGTATTTCAGGAGATATAGAGGATTTAAACAAGTTAGTAAATCAAATACGAAGCGGTGATACAAAAGAAAATGTAATAAAAATATTAGGAGACAAAAATGTTGAAGTATTAAAAAGCAATTTAGGATATAAGGAATATATTTGGTATGATAAGAACGGAAAAAGTGAAAAAATAAAATTTGATGAAAATGATAAAGTGCTAAAATAGAAAATGAAAACCTTGCCATAAATTGGCAAGGTTTTGCACGTTAAATTTAATGACAAAAGTTTTATGTTATGGTAAACTTAACATAAGGAGGCGATGCAAATGACAAAAAGTACTTTGCACCAAAACAAGCCGAGAAGAAGCATTATAAGGAAAATGATCGCCGTATATATAGGAATATTAATTGTAGTAACAAATATGGGAATGAGTCTTGCAAATGATTATGAAGGAGAAACTGATATAGGTTCGACAGCTTGGTCTAAGGCAAATGGAAATCAAGAATGGGTAGTAACAGAATATGATAAAAACTGGAATCATGTAGGAGCAACTGGAACAAAAGTTACAGTATATGTAGGAGGAGATTATGGTACTTCGAAAAGTGTGTATTATGATCAAGGCGAAGGAGTAAGTGGAACAGTATATAAAGGATATGATTGGTCATCATGCACAGGAAGAGATGCTCCACCATCAAATGGCTTTAACACAGATACAAATCAAATGAAGAAGATGGTAGATACAATAGGTTTTGATTCTGAAACAAGTAAGAGAATAAAAAATGGGGAATTTGTAACTATCCTATCAGAGCCAACAGTAAGAATAAAAAATACTAAAACAGGAGAAATAATAGAAGGAACTGTAACAGAAATATTAGCAGCATGTAAAAATGCGGAAGCAAACGGAGTGAAAAACGGACAAGGAATAAGATATGTAGAAAATTATACAAAATCGATTTTAATGAAATTAAAAGAAGAACAACCAGCATTGTATACGACAATATTAGCAAATGCAAATGGTCAAGGACAGGCAGTACATCAAGAAAGATTATATCCAACACCAACTCCAACATCAAAAACTACCACACCAACACCTAAGAACAATACTCCTACACCAGAAAAACCAACACCAACACCAGACGAAGAGCAAACACCGACACCAACTCCAAAGCCAACACCTGCACCACCAGAATTACCACCGGAACATTCCTATACTTTTTAATTATATTTTC
>JABLTK010040130.1_pt1 | contig 14067 bp, 14 predicted proteins | sample 7160131 | NCBI WGS metagenome assembly JABLTK01 (sample SAMN14651221, study PRJNA627086) | human gut metagenome | isolation source: feces | host: Homo sapiens
AATTAGTACAGAAACAGCTGCTCATGTCATTGAAGGAATTTGCCGGCGGTTTCGTTGCCGTACACAAACCTGCCGATTGGCTCGCCGAGCGCCGCGAACATGGGCACGAACAGCGCGGCGATAATTATCGCAAAACCCGTCGCGCTCTCTATCTGACCGTTCACGCGCGAGAAGTCGCCGCGTCCTACGCCCTCGGACACGGTGGGAATCATCACGAACGCCAGCGAACCCACGACGGTTATCGGTATGTAGAGGAGCGGCAAAGCCATGCCGACAGACGAGCCGAACAGCCCTAGCGCGTCGGAATCCGAATATCCGCTCGCAATCAGCAGCGACGGCACAGCGATTGCGATTAGCGAGTTTATAAAGCTGCTCGCCGCGCGTGAAACGGTGATGGGAGTAGCCGAGCGCAACAGCGGCGCGATTTCGCCTTTCGGCGAGCGCAGCCTGCCTTTTGCGACAAAGAACAGCACGGTCACCGCGACGGTGCTCACGAAACAGCCGATCGACAGCGAAGCCGCCGCCGAATAGAGCTTGTTGCACCCCAGCGCGAACAGAATGATGCACACCGCAATCCGCGCGATTTGCTCGATGATTTCCACCGTCGACACGGCGAAGTAGCGTTGCCGCCCCCAAAGATTGCCGCGAAAAGCCGAGTACACCGACGAAAAAGCCAGCGCAGGCAGGAAGAAAAGCAGGGTAGTCGCGCTCTCGGGCGAAGTAAACGCCGACTTCATCGGCAGGTACAGCAAGAGGCTTAGCCCGATTATGACGGCGGCGACCGTCAGTCCCGACACGAGCGCGGCGGCGGTCAGCGCACGCTCGCGCCTTAGCTCGCCGCTCAATCGGTACCGCGCCGTCAGCTTGCTCACGATAAGCGGTATGCCGCTCGTGGTGGCGGTCAGCAGCACGAAAAAGAACGACAACGCCACCTGATAAACGCCCAGAAGCTCCGCGCCCAGCTCGCGCGACAGGTAGATTTTGAAAACGAACCCCAACGCTCTGTCGACGACGGTAAAAACCGACAAAGTGAATACCGCCGAGAATATGGTTTTCCGCATGATTTTCTCCGAAAAATACGATAACTTTACTCAATATTTTATGTCCGGCAAACAGACGCTAGAACCTTGTTAAAGCCACGTCAAAACGGCGTAAAAAATAAGTGAACGGAATTTCGGAAAAGTTAAATTATTATTAAAAAGCGCTATGGCGGCGCGAAAAAAGTTGTAAAAAGGCGAGAGTGGCGGTATAATATAGTCGAATATGAAAAATCTCCGTAAAAAACTGAATATAACGCTTATCGCGACGTTGCTTGCGGCGATACTCATCCTCGGCTCCACGGGTTGCTTCGGCGTGTCGTGCTCGACCTCGACCGCCGTCCGCTTCGGCTTCAAGGAAACGGAAAAATCGATGTACGTCGGCGACAGTAAGACATACACGGCGGACGACTTCTCGTTTGAGTCGGGCTCGTCCTCGGGCTTTGTTTTCAAGCTGTCCTCGTCTGATGAGGAAGTGCTTTCCGTCAGCGGTGACGCAACCGTCACGGCGAAGTCGGTGGGCGTGGCTACGCTCACTGCGACCGATTTAAGGGGCAGAACCGCCGAGTGCAACGTTTCCGTCGTCGCCGAAATCAAATCGTTTTCGGTCAGAACGCGCTCACGCACCCGAAAAGTCGGCGAAAACCGCGAAATCACCGTATACGCCGTGATAAACGACGGCAAGAGCGTGGCGAAAAATTACGATATAGATTGGAGCGTAAACGGCGAAAGCGTAGACTACACCGGCGCGGCGTACACGCTGCCGCCGAGCTCTGTTCCGGGAATAAACAAAGTTTCCGCTTCCGTCACTGCAAAGGACGGCACCGCGTTCACCGACGAAATCACGGTGGGGTGGGTGTCGGACGTTGCGCCCGAGGCTTCGGTGAGGCTCGTTTCGGGCGCGACCGAGCAGGTTTACGGCGCGGTTTCCGCAGTCAAGTACGAGCTTAGCGGCGTCACTCACGGCGTCGACGGCATAATCGGCTGGTACGTCGACGGGCAGGAATCGGGCGAGGGCAACGGCTTCACGTTCGTGCCGAAGTCCGTCGGCAAGCACGTTATAACGGCGGCGGTAAACGGCGTAATGCTCGAGGACAAAAACTACGTCACGGTCACGGGCGCGGTTACGCCCACGGGGCTTACCGTCGATTTCGACACGTTCTACCCGAGTACTCGCGTCTATTGGAGCGAGGGCGGCGAAAACGAAACGTTCGAGCTGGAAGTGTCCCCGTTAGCCGGCGGCGAAGCGAAAACCTATACCGTCACGGGCAGCGAGAAGATGTTTACCAAAGCCGAGCTGGATTTTGCGACGGGCGGCTACTCGTTCCGCGTGCGCTCGAAAGGCGACGGGGAAGCTCGCGCCGAATCGCAATTCTCTTCCTCGGTAAAAGTCGACAAGCTCGCCTCCGAAGCGATAACGTACCTTGCGAAAACCTGGCACGGCGGCAACTATTACATAAGCTCGGACGAAGAATTTTACGCAATCTACGACTACTTCATGCTGTACAGAACTCAGCCCACTTCGCGCACGACAAGCGCGACCTACGCGGTGTACATGGGCTACGACTCCGCATACACGGCTTCGCGGCTGTCGCAAATCGCATTCAACCGCGCAAGCTACACCGGCTCCTACGACATCTCGGCGACGATGAAGGGCAAAGTCTGTACCCTCGAATACGACTTTTACACCGTAAGTACGCCTTCGGTAACGCACAGCGTGGAGAAATCGAGCGAGCGCGCGCTCAACGGCATGGACCCGCATGTGAGCGCGACGGGCAGAGCGGACGACCACGTTTTTCCGCTGGACAAGGCGGAGAGAACGGCTGAAGTGACTACCACCGATCAGCTTTATCGTGCGGCAGAGCTCGGTTACGCGCCCAAAGCGAGCGGCAGAGCGGCGACGTATTACGCCTACGCGAAGGAGCTCCTCAACACTATTCTCGACGACGGCATGACCGACCTCGACAAGGTGCACGCCATCTACGATTGGATAATGTGGCGTGTGCTGTACGACGATAGCGCAAGCGAAATCGAAGAAGTTTCCGACGCTGTCAAGTACGCCGCGTTCTATATCGAGGGCGTGCTCACGGATAAAAACTACCTCGCCGTTTGCGACGGCATGAGCAAGACGTTCTCGCTCCTGTGCAATATGGAGGGCATACCTTCGGTGCGCGTCACCGGCATGGCGTTCACCAACGGCAGCTACGGCGGACACGCCTGGAACAAGGTGAAAATCGACGGCGAATGGTTTATCTGCGATTGCACCTGGGGCGACGTCCGCGTGGGCGTTAATTACAAAGCAGGCAACGGCTTAACCGCATCGACGTATTCGGCTTCCTACGAGTCGGCTTCGCACATGTACTTTATGCTCACCGACAGCGAAGTCGCCGGCACGCACGTCGAGGACGAGGACACCGTATATCCTGCGACCACGTCCGTGCCATACGATTGGTACGCCGAAAGCGCGCAGTCCTCGCTTGCGCCCTCGCTCCACGGCTTGGTGCACACGGGCACCGACCTCGATACCTACGCCGCGACGATTGCCACGCTCGCAAAAACAGCGCTCGGCACCGGCAAGCGCTCTTTCACGACAAAGGGCGGCACGACGACCTCCGACTACTTCGACTTTGAAATTAAAATCGCCGATTCGGCTGTCGGCGAAGTGAAACCCAAGCTTATGAGCTCCGACGCCAAGGAAAATCCGCTTATCGCCGCGCTCACGGCAAAAGGACTGTATTACAATATCGTGTCTCGCGACGACTACATAATCGTCATAGCAAGCAAAAACGTGCGCCTGTCGGCGTAGAACACAAAAAGCCTGTTTCGTTATTGCAAATCGATGGAGGGATTATATATGAACTACCGCAAAGACAAAAAGAAAATTATTCGCGAGCTGTTGCATGAGTCGGATAAGGAGCTTACCGACGACGAACTCATTGCCGAGCTTCTGGAAACGGGCGTGACTATAAGCTCTGAAAAAGCAGAAAAAGCTTCGTTCGGGCAAAGAGCCGCCGACGCTGTTGCCAGGTTTGCCGGGAGTTGGGCGTTTATTTTCAGCTTTATGGGAGTGATGATTGTTTGGATGACTATAAACGTCTTGCTTGCGACCAAGGCGTTCGACGAGTATCCGTTCGTATTGCTGAATTTGGTATTGTCATGTATCGCCGCGGTGCAAGCTCCGCTTATAATGATGAGTCAGAATCGGCAGGAAGCCAAGGACAGAAGTCGCGCCGAAAGCGATTACAGAATAAACCTTAAAAGCGAGTTTATTATTGACGAGTTATACAAAAAGCTCGAACAAGTTTCGGAAACGCAGAAGAAAATTCTCAAAATTCTGGAAAATCCTTCACCGGAAGCGAGCAAGACGAGTTGCGACGAGAAGACTGAAAACAATTTGTAATAACAAAAAAAACGGCGACAGTGTTTTCTGTCGTCGTTCTTATATCGTGGAAAGTCTATTTTACGACATAAGTGCGTAAGCCGCCCTTGACCACCTTGCAGTCGAGGGAAAGATTGCGGTAGATTTCACCGTCGAGCTCGATGGGGTAGTCGCCCTCGACGTGCACCTCGTCGCAAACGAAATGTTTGGTGATTTCGAGGTCCATGTGCTTGCCCTTGACAAACTTGGGGAGCACCTTCATGATTTTGCCGTCGGAAGGAGTGGACATAACGATTACGTCCAGCTTGCCGTCGTCCAGCACGGACATGGGAGAAAGTCTGATATTGCCGCCGAACGCCACGCCGTTGCAAACGCCTACCATTATACAGTCGTAGGTATGCTCCTCGCCGTTGACCTTGACGGTGAGGTGGTAAGGGTCAAATTTTCTCAGACAGTTGACGAGCGAAATGAGATAGGAAATCTTGTTCGTTTTACCGGCGACGAGCTCCAGCACTTTGACGTCCAGACCCGTGCCGCAGACGTTAAGACAGCGAGTGCCGTTGACGTCGATGTAATCGATATTGCGCGTTTCGCCGCGGAGTATATCCTCCAGCGCGCGAATGGGGTCGAGCGAGCAGCCGGCAGCGCGCACGAAGTCGTTGCCGCGCCCCGACGGAATAAAGCCGAGAGTGGTGTGCTCGATGTCTGCGATACCGTTCAGCACCTCGTGAAAAGTCCCGTCGCCACCGAGAGCGACTATTTCTCCGCCGTGCTCGGTCAGCGCCGCCGCGAGCTCCGTCGCGTGCCCCGGCTTATTGGTGATGTGCAGCGAGTAGGGAATATTCCTTTTCAGACAGTATTCCGCGACCTTGCGCACGTTTTTCATTCCGCGGCCCTTGCCGCTTTTCAGATTAGCGATTATATTCAGCATTGGCATTACCCCGTGTGATTAGCATTGTAAACCTCGGAGCGTTCCGACTCCACAATCTATTATATAATATTCTGCGCCGAAAAAGCAAATCTTTGAAACTAATCGCGCGAAATAAATTGCAAAAAACAATACGGCGTGTTATAATACAGGTATGATATTGGAAATACCCGAAAGCTTACGCAAATTAAACAGTATGTCCGCGTGCCCGATTTACGCGGTCGGTGGTTTTGTGCGCAATAAAATCGCCGGACTTGGCGATACCGACATCGATATTGCCGGTCCCGCCGCGCCCGAAGCGCTGGGAATCAGCCGCAGATACCAGACCAAAATAGTCAACTACAAGCTCGGCACCGCGATTATTCGCTACGGCGACGACAAGTTTGAATACACGCCGTTCAGAGTCGAGCGTTACGCCGACGGCGGAGCGCACTCGCCGATAGAAGTACGCTTTACCACGGACATTCGTCAGGACGCGATGCGCCGCGATTTTACGTGCAACAGCGTCTACTACGACGTGACCAACGACAAAATCGTCGACCCGTTGGGCGGCATCGCCGACATCGAAAAGAAGATTATCCGCAGCTACAATCCGCAGCGCACGTTCGCATCGGACGGACTGAGAATCCTCAGAATGATTAGGCTCGCCGTCGAACTCGGCTTCAAGATAGACGGCGAAACCGCAAAGGCGGCTCAGGCAAACGCGGACAAACTCCGCGACATATCCGCCGAGCGCCGTCGCGACGAGCTCAACAAAATACTGCTCGCCGACACTCGCTACGGAGTGGAGTTCGCGCACTATCGCGGCTTGCGGCTGATTCAGCAGCTGGGACTATGGAAGTACCTTATTCCGCAGCTCGAGGACGCAGCCGGGCTTATGCAGAACCCGAAGTACCACAAGTTCGACGTTCTGGAGCACATAAACCGCACCGTCAGGTATTCGCCGCCGGATATTCGTCTCGCCGCGCTCATGCACGACGTGGGCAAACCGTACTGCATGGCTAAATTCGGCAATATGCACGGTCACGAAAGCGTTTCCGCGCATATCGTGCGCTACACTTTGGGCGAGTACGGATTAAAGTACCCCAACGACGTAATCGACGAGGTGGAATGGCTGTGCCAGAATCACATGTACGACATGGCTCGCAATACGCGCGAATCGAAAATGCGCATTTTCGTCGCCAAAAACTTCGATAGAATCGACAAGCTCGCAGAACTGATGGCGGCGGACGACAAGGCTCGCGGCATGGACGAGCCGCCGAGAGAAATCCGCATCGCGAGGGTCAAGCAGGAGCTTATCGACGAGAATGCGCCGCTCACGCTTTCCGAGCTCAAGCTCGACGGCAGCGTGCTGATCAGAGAGGGTATTCAGCCCGTCAAAATCGGCGGAGTGCTGGATGAGCTGTGGCGCGCCTGCGTGGTCGAACCTCGCCTTAACAATGAGGAATGGCTGTTAAAGCAGGTCAAAAAGTACGCCGAAACCGAAGAAGACTAATCGCGGCTTGCCGACTCGCCTTAAACGGCAACAAGCGGCAAGGCTAAGCGAACTCGAAACGACGTACAAAGCCTGCAAACGACGATATAAATCAGGAATTTAACAAAGACAAAGGACGCGCTTATCGGCGCGTTTTTTTGTTTTGCATATTTTTTGCGAGTATTCAAAGCAGCGAAAGGGCGGAGTGAGCTACTTATTTTTCCGCGCAAACGAACGGCTTATAAAACCCGTTATAAAGCCCGTTATCTTTCGCCGTCGGTATTTTTTGCTGTCAATATTCGTTCGTCAGCCCCGGAATGTAATCCGCGCGTACGTCGAGCAGTATGCAGAGCTTAGAAAGAGTATCCAGCGCAGGAAAAATATTTTGCTTCATATATTTTGAAATCGTCTGCGCCGAAACGCCGATTGCCTTAGCAATCTGCCGCTGCGAATATTGCGATTGAGAAATGCATTCCCGAAGCCGTACCTGAATCTGAGCCAATTCCATAGTTGGTTTTTCCTTTTTGTGTTATTTTTAGAAAATCGATACTTTCTTATTAAGAATTATCGCATATTATTACCAATAAGCGCGTCGTGGGCAAGGCGGGTATTCTGAATGTAGATACAATCGACTTCCCGATTGAAAAAGTCGATAACGTAACCTACAACGCAAACATTGCCGGCAACATTTTCAAGTGTTACACGGTAGTAGTCACCGGAACGAGCGGCGACAAGAAGACCGTAAAAATGGTTGCTAACGCTTTGAACTTCAAGAACGCGGTAAACGAAGCTATCGAAAGACATGCGGAAGAAGCGAGAAAAGCTCAGGCGTCGGAAATAGCGGCTGCAATGAACAACAAAGCACAGATGTAAGGCTACATAAATAAAGCGGGAATGTGGGTTTACAACGAAAATCGCGCGGTTCTTTATATCGGAGCCGCGTGATTTTTTCGTTTCGCACGCAAAAAACGAGTTATGAACGGCATTTTCCTTGCAAAATCGCGCAAATTATGCTAAAATCATATAAAGCCCGTCTTAATCGGACGGCAAAGTTAAATCAATCCGTGGCTACGGGAGGACTATGATGAAGAAGAGATTATTGTCGCTGATGGCGGCTTTCATGCTGCTTTTGACGTGCGCTGTCGGACTTTCGTTCGGCGGCGAGGCACGGGCGGAGGAAACCGTCAAACCGATAGATTTGTATCTTGTCGGCGGACAGAGCAACGCCGCAGGGTGCTCGAAAGCCGTCGGCGTGGACGGGAGTTTTGGCAACGTAATGTACGCAGGCGAGGTCGAGCGCACGCTTGACGGCAGCGGCGTCAAGCATTGCTATATTGATTCCTTCGCCACCTATCCGAAATCGATGAAGGTGGGTTGTGGCATTTATTCCGACAGAATAGGACCTGAGTTCGGCATTGCTAAGGCGATTAATTCCGTGTATGCCGGCGAGAAAAAGGCGCTGATTTTCAAGTCTGCGGCAGGCGGAACCTCGCTGCGCGACGCGAGGACGGAGCTTGACCTTACCTACGGGAATTGGTATCCGAAATCCATGTGGGCGAGAGGCTTTACGCCCGATCCGAGCGTGGGACCCACGGGCGTGCAGTATCTGCGCTTTGTGGAGAACTTCAAGAGCGTCTATGGCGAGCTGAAAGCTAACGGCTACGCGCCCGTCGTCAAGGGCATGGCGTGGATGCAGGGCGAGAACGATTTGGGTGAGCCCGGCGCCTACGAGGTGCTGATAAAGGCGTTTATATCGGATATTCGCAAGGATATTGCCGGCATAACGGGCAACGACGACGATTTGTCGATGCCGTTCGTTATCGGCGAAATCGCAACTTCGATAAGCGAATACAACAATCCGCTTGTGCCGACCTTCAACGAAATGCAGCGCAGAGTGGCTGGCTCCGTCAGCGGCGTGTACACGGTGCCCACCGCCGACCTTATCATCGTCGACGAGAACGGCAAGCAGGCGAACGGCGACCCGTACCATTTCAGCGGCAAGGACATGGTGACCTTGGGCGTTCGTTTCGGCGAAAAGCTGCTGGAAGCCGCCGACGAAACGATTGTGGAGCTCAATACCATCGGCAAGAACGGCGGCGCTCGCTACAAGCTTTCGCAGGACAAAAGCAAAATCACGCTTACGTTCTCGCCGAAAGACGGGTATAAAACTTCGTCCGTCAAGGTCAACGGAGAGGAAAAACTTGCAGACGTAAAGGACAACGTGCTGGAAATCGCGACGAACGGCGAAAAACGTTTTTCGATAACCGTGCGCTTTGCAAAGAAAGCCGCCCTCGAGGTAAAACTCGACTACAATCGCGAACACGGCAGAGCGGAGCTGACGGAGGAAACGTACTACGAGGGCGATAAAATCGCGGTCAAGGTCACTCCAAACGACGGCTACAAGGTCAAATCGGTGGCAATCGGCGACAAGCAGTTGACGTACAATTCGGAGCTCGGCAACTACGAAAGCGAGCCGATGAGCGAGAATTGCACGGTTTCCGTCGAGTTTGAGGCAATCGTGACGGAGGCCGAGCCCGAGGACAAGGGCGGCTGCGGCGGTAAATCGGCGCTAGTCGCGTCGTTGCTCGTGGTTGCGCTCGCGGCAGTCGCGCTGAAACGCGGATAAGGCGGAAATAAACGCTAAACACGGCAAAATCACGGTAAAACTAAGTAAATCCGCACGTTATAATCAAATCGAAAAAAACGCGATTCCGCTTTGGAATTGCGTTTTTTTTGATGAAGTTCGACCGCAAAAGAACAAGTCGCAAAAGAACAAGTCGCAAAAGAACAAGTCGAAAAAGAACAAATCGCAAAGGAACAAGCCGCAAAAGAACAAGCCGCAAAAGAACAGGTTTTCTCAGGCGGTTTTTTCCAAAAGTTACCGCGACGGCTAAATTACACGAGCGCGACGCATAATAAAGGTATGAAGCAATCCGCGTATAAGTACATAACGCTTGTTGCGACGGCGATAATGCTCGTCGCCGTTTGCGGCTTGTTTTGCGGAAACGCCGCGCATGCTTCTGCGGCGGCTGCGCCCGACGACGGCATAGTCACAATCGGCTTGACGTTCGGCGATTACCGAGCCGAGTACCGCGACGAGCCGCTTCGCGCTCCCGATTTTACGGTTATCGAGGAAATGCACGAACGCAGAATAAACGCGCCCTACGATGAAAAGCTACAGTGCGTGGAGGAGTGTCTTGCGCTCGGCGCGTCGCCCAAAGCCGCGGTTTTGTATTGTTTTCCCAGGTTAAAGGATGTCGTTGACGAAGCGATAAAAAACGTTGAGCGCGAGCCGAAAAACGCCGTAACCGAGTTCCGTCCGTACTCGTCGCCCATGTTCTGCATCACGCGCGAAAAGGTGGGCTATTCGGTAAACGAGCAGCGGCTTTATTACGACGTCTATCTGGCTCTCCGCCGTGGCAGAAACGTTACCGTTCCCGTCGCCGCCGACGAAATTCTGCCCGAAATTACCGCCGACGAATTAAAGCAATACACGGTGCTTCGCGCGAAATTTACCACCGATTATTCTTCGTCCGGCGAGAACAGAAAACACAATATAAGGCTTGCGCTCGGCAAAATCAACGGCAAGCGCGTAGACGACGGGGTGGAGTTTTCGTTCAATAAGACGGTGGGCAGGCGCACCGCCGCAAACGGCTTTCAGGACGCAAAAATAATTGTCGACGGCGAGTATGTGGAGGGCACGGGCGGCGGCGTTTGTCAAGCCTCCACCACGGTGTACAACTGCGCTCTTCTCGCCGACATGCGAATAGTGGAAGCGCGCAGTCACTCGCTGCCGCCGTCATACGTTTCGCCGTCGTTCGACGCCATGGTAAACTCGGGCGCGAGCGATATGCGGTTTATCAACGAAACGGGCGGTCCCGTCTTTATCAAGGCTTACGGCACCGACGAGCAAGCCGTCGTGGAAATCTACGGCAAAAAGCCGCAGTACAAAATCGTCCGCGACAGCGTTATCACCAGCAAAAGCGCCGTGCCGCTCGACAAGACGATTGTGGACGATGAGGGGAAATACGTCACCGACGACATGCTCCCAGGCGACGTCAAGCGCGTTCGTTACGGCGTGGCAGGACTCGCTTCGGAAGGGTATTTAATGTATTACGAGAACGGAAAGCTTGTAGACCGCAAGCTTGTGAGAAGGGACGTTTACCGCTCGGTGCAGGGCGTAATCGCCGTAAAACCGTAATTCACGCGGTTTGTAACGCGTTTTTGTCTTTTTGTTCGCATGTTTTCTTTAAGTCGTTTAAGATTCGGCTCAAAACTTATAATTTATGATTTTTGAGTCCTGAACCGCCAAAATATGTATAATTGTCGCAATTTGTCGCAATTATCGAAGTACTATGCGTGACATAATCGCCCTTTTGCGTGTCCCCATTAGGGATTATAAAAAAATCAATTAATTTAATGGGGACACCTGCAAGTGGCAAAAGACTCGAAGTTTCACAACTTCGAGTCTTTTGTTATGCTAAATAGTGCCGCAAAAAGGAAATTTAATTAAATTTCAAAATTTTAATATCAAAAGCCCTTGACAAATCAATTTTCTTGTGGTATGATATTTATGTAAATTTCAAAAAGGATGTGTGTCAAGTGAAACTACAATCTCTCGCAAATATAATTCAAGGTAACATTCCGACACGAATAGAAGTTACAACAGGTCAATCCATTGAAACGATTACAATGCAAGAACTTAACTACATTGCTAACGTTTCAGACGATTTGCCTATCGCAAAATATATAACCATTCAAGGCGATAAAATCGGGACGTATTCTTTAACCAAAGAATACGACGTAGTTGTCGGATTGAGTTCGGGCAAAGCAATCGTGATTGAAAGCAATCGTGCCGACAAACTAATTCTTTCAAATCTTGCTATCATACGGATAAAGGATATATCGGAAGTTGATCCCTACTATCTATGTTGGTATATCAACAATAATACAGCGGCACTTAAACAACTAAAAAAGTTAAAGCAAGCCACAACCGCCGTTTCTATTATTCCGCTAAGTATGCTGAAAAGTTTTGAAGTAATCTCACAGCGGTTACCGAAAATGACGTGCAGGATTTTGTCTTGCATAAGTTAAACGGAGGACTTTCGCAAAAAACGATTAAAGATATGCTTATCGTTTTGCGGATGATTCTCAAATTCGGGGCAAAGAAAAACTATTGTGTCTATGCTCCGATTGACGTTATTTTCCCGACAGATCGGGAACGGCAGGAACTTGAAGTGCTATCCATTGCAAACCAAAAGAAAATTATGCGGTTTGTAGAAGATAAAATGTTTAGAAAGATAAAGAATACTTAAAGCGAAACGGGAAGTTTGATTTTATCAGACTTCCTGTTCTTTTATGAAGAAGAAAGAAGTTTTTGCGTTGAAATATCTAACATAAATGCGGGAAAATCTAACCAGCCAAAGTTTGTCCTATGTGAAAAAATTATGAATTTTTTCAAAAACACCCCAACAAACGGCTTAAAACTTTCCAATAATAGTGAGGGGGGTATTTCAAAGTGTCCGAATAAGTATCAAGGCGTGCTTATGGCTTATTGTCTATAGAGGATAAAAAAGTTTTAAAAAACCTTGTATTCATTGCGACAACTTTCCAATTATAGTGAAGGGGGTTTAGAAAAACTTTTGTAAAATACCCTAACAAAATGGCTTTAGAATGTCCATATTTAGTGAAGGGAGTTTGGAAAAATTCTTGTAAAATACCCCGCCAGACAGTCGGCAACTTTCCAATAATAGTAGAGAGAAGTTTCTCGGCTGTTGCTCATAAAGGGATAACAGAAAAAAACAAACGAAATAAGGAGCGAAAACGATGAAACCAAACACAAGTTAAAGAATTATCAAAGGATAATAACACGAAATCAGCAAGAAAATAGTTAGTTATCCGGCGTCAAAAAACAAGCAGGATAAGGATTTTCCAAACTATCGGAAAATCGCAGGTTTGAACAAGTCGGAAACCGACTTTTCTCAAAACGAAAAAAATCACTATCCTAAAACAAAAATTTTGCACTCTTTATGCCTTTGTTCACAGAAAAGAGCTTGACTTCGATAAGAGAATACGATAAAATAATATTGTCGTATAGATACGATAATATCTAATGAGGAGTTTGCTATGAATAAAGACGAAATTTTAATGAAAGTCCAAAACGATGAAGGCTTAACGGTTGAAGAAATCAAAGTGTATCAAAGTATTGTAAAGCCGGTAAAACACGTTTACGGCAAATACGGTACGCTTGCCAAAATCTATTTGCAGGAGCATAATGTCGGAAAGTATTGGGCGCTCGGCGGCGATCTTCCCGATTATCTTCACGGAATAGACAGGCAAGCGGAAGAAATTTATTCTGTTATGTACGACAAATTGTCCAAAGATGAAAAATACAAACGGACAGGCAATCTTTTAGAAGACGTTAGACGAATAAAAGAAATGCAAGACCGTATTGAAGAAGAAATCTTAAACGAAATCGTTTACGCATAAGGAGTATTGCAATTATGAAAAGAAAAGAAGACTCATCAAGACGCATAACCCGCAGGAAGTATGAAGAAAAGCACAAGGAAAGAAGAAAACAAACGAGCGGCAATTTTGGAACGATGATTCCACGTGCCCTATATGATGAAATAAACGAGTTTCTTCGGGTGAACAACATAACGAAAGTTAGGTTAATTGTGGAAGGATACGAAGCGTTAAAGCGAGAATTAAGTAGCATAACGCCAAATAAGTAATCTTTCCCCTTCTTAGCGTGTTTGCGTAATAAAATCTAAGGAGATTAAATTACGGAAAACACGATTAAAGAAACAGTATATGATAAGAAAATCGGCAACACGGTTTATACTGTCGTTGTCAAACCAAGCGTAACCGCCAAGACAAATATCTTTGATATCACAAAAAGGATAATAGAATCCTATGTAGAAGATATGCTGTCGGTTAAATATAACGAACTTGCAGAGTGTTCTCAGAAGGAGTAAACTATGAGAACACAAAATAATATTCAAGAAAAAATCACGGCATTATATTGTAGATTAAGCCGCGATGACGAACAAGAAGGTGATAGCAACAGCATCGTACATCAAAAAGAAATACTAATGAAGTATGCGAAAGAACATAAATTTCGTAATATTGAAACGTTTGTTGATGATGGCTATTCAGGCACGAATTTTGCTGGGGTTAGATAGCGATACTTTTTACATCTACCATGTTGCGGCGGTCATGGTTGACAACTTGCGTCGGCTCCTGCTCG
>JABLTK010061334.1_pt1 | contig 14064 bp, 19 predicted proteins | sample 7160131 | NCBI WGS metagenome assembly JABLTK01 (sample SAMN14651221, study PRJNA627086) | human gut metagenome | isolation source: feces | host: Homo sapiens
AATTAAATTTATCTTTTAATAAAACTATAAAAATGTTAAAATATATCCGTATGTGATATAGGAGGTAAAATATGAGTAAATTAAAAACAGGATTATCATTAATTGTTTTAGGTAATGTTTTATATTTAGCATATACATTTTTCACTAAAGGTGGAAATAGTTCTTTTGGGGACTTTGCTAGTGGAGTATTACTTGGCATTTCAATAGGGGTAAACTTAATAGGAATAGTTTTATCAGCATTATATGTATCAAATGAAAATAAAAAAGAAAATGAAAGTAAAAAAGAAAATGTAAAATAGTGTTAATTTGATAACACTTTTTATTTGTTTTAGAAATTATATAGTAGATGATATAATAAAGTAGGGATATAATGTCAAATGAAAATAAAAAAAGATTTCAATGATATGATAAATAATAAAAAAGATTGCTTATGAAACCGCTGGTGAAACGGGTGCTGACATATTAGAATTAAAAATAAAAGAAAAAAGTTTACTTCGATTTGTGTTAGATTTTGAAAAAAGATATATGAAAAAGTAATAAATTGATATTTTAAAGTTAATCTTTAAAAAAATAAAATATTATGATATGTTTATACTAGGAGTATTTGTTGCTTATAATATCCTTTTGTGGGAAAGCTACAGATGGAAGCTCAAGAAGGAACAATAACATGTATATGTGTGTCTACATCAATATTTGGGACTATGACAGTCATTCTTAATAAATTGTTATGGGAAGCATATACTGGAGATTGGAAAGAAATTAAATAAATAGGAGAAAAGTATGGAAGTTAAAACTAAAGCAATTTATAAACATTTTAAAGGAGATTTATATTTTGTAGAGGATATTGCAATTCACAGTGAGTCAGGAGAAAAATATGTTGTATATAGAGCACTATATGGAGATGCTAAACTGTATATCAGGCCATATGATATGTTTATTTCTGAAGTAGATCATGATAAGTATCCAGAGATTAAACAAAAATATAGATTTGAGTTACAAAATATAAAGTCTGTAAAAGAAAAATAACTATGACAGCCATCATAGTTTTTATATAAAAAAATATTATAAGTATTGTACAAAATTTTACATATCAAATATATAAACATAATTCAAAAAAATCGAATCATGTTATACTTTATATGGAGAGTGATAAAATGACGGATGAAAAAAAATCACAAATAATAGGCATAGCTGTAATGGTTATTATCGTTTTTGGAATAGGAATAATGCTAATATGTTCTAAAAATATGAAAAAGAAGGAAAATGAAAGCAATACGACAACAAAAACTACACAGAAGGTTATTGAAAAGACAACTCAACCTACAACTGCAAGAGTAGAAGATACAAATGCATTTCGTATGGTAATAGAAGATATTTTTACCACACCAACTGGTATAGCAGTAACTGGTACGATATCACAAGGAACCTTACACGAAGGTGATAAAGTAGAAATTTTAGGTGATAATAAAATAATATCAACTAATATTCACAAAATAGAGAAACAAGAAAAAGAAACTTCTGTTGCAACAAAAGGCGACTATATATCAATTATTTTAAAAGATGTTAATAAGAGTCAAGTGTTGAGAGGACAAACTGTAGCAAGTCCAAGTTCCATAACAGCAACTAACAAATTTAAAGCAAATATACATATAAACACATTAAAAGAGGGTGGAAATGATATGCCAATATATAATAACTATTTGTCATCTTTTGTGTTTAAAATAGAATCATATAATGGAACAATAACACTAGATAATGACGAAGAAATGATTAATCCAGGTGAAACAAAATCAGTAACAGTAGAGCTTGATACGACTGTTGCTATGGAAAAGGATTCAACATTTAGTATAAGAGAAAATGGAAGAGAGATAGGAACAGGAACTGTAACAGAGTTAATTAAATAGGAGGTTTATGAAAATATTATTATTGTCGTGTAGTACAGGTGGAGGACATAATTCTTGTGCTAGATATATAGAAGAAGAATTAAAATCAAATAATATAGATTGTGAATTCAAAGATTTTTACGATATAGTTAATGAAAAAGCTAAGAATATATCAGAGAAAATATATTTAAAATCTCTTGGTAATGAAGGAAAAATATTTAAAAATATTTATAAAATGGGAGAAATATACAGCAAAACAGGAATTAAAAGTCCAGTATATTTAGTAAATAAAATACATAAGAAAAAACTATATAACTATATAAAAAATAATAATATTGATTTAGTTATAACAACACATTTATTTCCAGCTTTAACATTAACATCAATAAATAAAGATAAAGATTATAATAATATTCATTTTCTTTTTGTAGCAACAGATTATGAACCATGTCCATTTATGGAAGAAGCAAAACCAGACTATTTTATTACAAATAAAGGTTTAGAAGAAAAATTTAACAAAAAGAAAATTTCTACTGACAAATTATTAACAACAGGAATTCCTGTATCAACAAGATTTATTAAACAAGCTAAAAATATAAGAAAAGATTTAAATGTTAATAACGAAACATTAATTCTTATTATGCTTGGCAGTATGGGTTTTGGAAGCATAGATACTGTTATAACAGAATTGTTAAAGCAAGAAAATACTAAAATTTGTGTGGTTTGTGGAACAAATAAAAATTTATTTGATAGATTAAATAGTATAAAAAATCAGAATCTAATAGTATTGGGATTTGTTTCAAATGTTAATGATTTGATTTATTCAAGTGATATAGTTTTATCAAAACCAGGAGGACTTTCATCAACTGAAATTGCTAGTATAAGAAAACCATTGCTTCATATATTTCCGATACCAGGAATAGAAACATATAATACTAAATTTTTTAATAAAAGAAATATGAATTTAATATGTAATAATAAAGAGGAAATAATAAGTAACTGTAAATATTTACTTCAAAATAAAGATAAACAAAAAGAAATAATATCAAATCAAGAAAAGTATATAAATTGTAATTCAGCAAAGAATTTAGTTGATTTTATAAAAAACAATTATTAAAAAAGATCTATTTTATAAAATAGATCTTTTTATTTCCATAAATTTTCTGGATATACACCATCACTTATTAACTTTTTAATTTCATCTTTTATTAATTGCAAATCTTCTTTATAAGTAATTCCATACCATTTAGAAGTTGTTTTAATAACTTTTACATTTACTATACCATTTCTTAAATATTTATTAACTTCTTCTGGAATTAGATATTCAGCAGTCATTAAATCATTATTATTTAAGAAATTCTTGAAATCATTTTCTAATAGTTCAAATAGTTTTGGAGTAAAACCAAACATATTCATAGATACAGTAGTATCATTATTTACTTCAATATCTTTATTATCTACTAGTGTTTTACCATTTAGTTTACCATTTTCTAAATTTATTACACTTTCATTTAAATTAACTAGATAATTATCTTTTACATTACAAACTCCTCTTTTAACAGAACCATTATTAGTTATAGTATCAATTGCATTATATCCGATTAGTGTAAATTCATTATCGTTTTTATTATTTGAAATAAAATCCTTAACTTTTAAATATGAGTCTCTACCATAAAAATCATCGGCATTGATAATTGCAAAGTTTTCATGAACTACATCCTTACAACATAGGATAGCATGAGCAGTACCAAGTGGTTTAACTCTTTCATTAGGAATACTAACTGGAACATTGTTATTATTTTGAAATACATATTCAACTTTAATGTGGTTACTTATTCTTTTACCAATTGTTTCTTTAAAAATCTCATAATTTTCTTCTTTTATAATAAATACTACTTTTTTAAAGCCTGCTTTAATAGCATCATAAATAGAATAATCTATTATAAACTCTCCATTTGGACCAACTGCTTCAATTTGCTTAAGTCCCCCAAATCTACTGCCCATACCAGCAGCCATAATTACTAATGTCATATTTCACCTCTACAATAATATTATCATATAAAAAACAAGATAGTCTAGTTTCTATGTTATTTTTTAATTTTTTCCAAATAATCATAAAATAAAATAATCAAATTAATTATTTTTATAATTTTAAAAAATCGTGAAAATAAAGTGAAAATATAAATAATAAATGTTATAATCAAAACAGGAGGATATATGAAAAAAGTATTTAAAATATTAGCTATATTATCATTACTTGTTTTTATAACAGCTTGTGATTTATCAACAGAAGAAACTTTTACAGAGGATAATTTTAAAATAACATTAACAGATGATTTTTATAAGAAAGATAATTTAAGTTCAACATATTACTATGAATCAACAGATGTTGGCATCGTTGTTACATTTGAGGATTTCGAAAGTTTAGAAGAAGTAAATATAAATTCAGATTCATCATTAGAAGATTATTTAAAAGTAGTAGAATATGCTAATGATGAAAAATATGATAGTAAAAAAAGTGAAAATGGAAAGTATTATTATTTTGATTATACAGCATCTGTAAGTGGCAAAGAGTTCTATTATATAAGTGCTGTATATAAAGGTAAAACTGGTTTTTGGTTAGTGACATCATACTGTGAAAATAAAAATAAAGATGAATTAAAACCTGTATTACTAAAATATTTAAATACTGTTGAAGTTTAAGTGTATACCAAGTACACTTTTTAAATAATTTGTTAATATAAATGATATAATTAAAGTAGGTGAATTAATATGGCAAATAGAGCATTGGATAATAAATGTCCTGCTTGTGGAGCTCCCATTTTATATAAACCAAATTTAAAAAAATGGAAGTGCGATTATTGTAAAAGCGAATTTACTCTTGAAGAAATGAAAAAATACAATAATGCAAGCAATGAAAAGAATAATTTAAAAGAAGATACAAATGAAAAAACTCTATCGCAAAAAAAACTAAAAGCAGAGAATGAAAAGGCAAAGTATGTAGAATATAATTGTAAAGATTGTGGAGCTAAAATTATAGCAGATGAACAAACAGCAGCAACATTCTGTATTTATTGTGGAAATACAGCAATATTAAAAGAAAAATTATCTGGTAAATTTGCTCCTGATATGATAATTCCATTTAAAAATGAAAAAGAACTCGCTATTGAATCATTTAAGAGTTTAAATAAAGGTAGACCTCTTATGCCAAATTTTTTCAATGATGCAAAAAACATAGAAAAAATAAGAGGAGTATATATTCCATTTTGGTTATTTGATGTTAAAGTAGCTGGAGAGTTAGCTGCTACAAGTACAAAAAGTAGTTCTTGGACAATAGGAGATACAGTTTATACTAAAATAGATACATATAAACTTGAAAGAGAAGGAACAATGGAATTTAATAAAATTCCAGTAGATGGTTCAACAAGATTCGATGATGATATTATGAATACGATTGAACCATTTGATTATGAAGAACTTGAAAATTATAATCATGCATATCTTTCTGGATTCCTTGCAGAAAAATATGATGTTGAAGAAATTGAAAGTTTTAAAACTGCTAGTAGCAGAAGTATCAATTCCGCAAGAGATGAAATGAAAAATGATATGGGAATGGGAATTAAATCTGTAATAAAAGATAAGTTTTCTGCTAACAAGTTATTAACAAAATATGTTTTATTACCTGTATGGATGATAAATGTTAAATATAATAATAAATTTTATATATTTGCAATGAATGGGCAAACAGGAGAATTTGTAGGAAATATTCCAGTAGATAAAAAGAAAGCAGTTAAATATGCAATTATAACATTCATAATTACATTTATAATAGTTATAATTATAAGTTATTTAATCTTCTTCTTGGGAGGTAATAAATGAAAAAGTTAGTCAAAATAATTATTTTAACAATATTGTTAATATTACCTTTTAGTTTAAAAGCGGAAGTAACATTAAAGGAAAGAAATGAAGCAAATAATTATGGTGTTAATAAAAAGTGGAGTATAACTGATAGTAATATAGATAATGTTAAAAATACAAAATATGTTGATGCTAGTGAAAAGATATATGACTATTCTAATGTGTTAACAGAAAAAGAAAAAGTGGAACTTAAAAGTCTAATAGATGATTATATTACTAAAACAAAAATGGATATGGTTATTCTTATTGATTCTCTTCCATATGTACTTGATAGTGAAAATGAAGATTATGCAGTTGATTTTTATGATTATAATGATTTTGGTATAGATTTTGAAAATTATAGTGGAGTTATTCTATTTAGAAATACATATGAAACTGATCCATATTTTAATGTATATATGTTTGGTAATGCACAATTATATTATTCATATGAAAGAAGCGAAAATATGTTGGATGCAATATATCCAGATTTGAAAAACAAAAATTATATGGATGGATTTTCAAGTTTTGTTGATATATATAAGAATTATTATGAACAAGGAATACCAAGTGAGTATAAAAATTACTATATAGATGATATGGGATATTTAAAAAAGAAATATAATGTTCCATGGTTAATAGCTTTAATCGCTTCAACATTTGTAACTATTATAACTTTAACTATTATGGTTAATAAAAATAAAATGGTAAAGAAAGATACAAGAGCAACTGGATATTTGAATAATTCAAGTATTAGTTATACAAAGAGAACTAAAAATTTAATTTCATCACATACTACACACTATAGAAGAACAGAATCATCATCAGGCGGAGGCGGAGGATTCTCATCAAGCAGGGGTTCATCTGGTGGTGGTCATAGTAGTGGTGGTGGAAGACACGGATAAAAAATGCAAGTATTTTAATAATACTTGCTTTTAATTTTTAACAATAACACCTAAATACCTAGATAACATAGCAGCACCAATCATATCTACTTCAATATTTTTAATGGAAATTAAATCAAAATTAATGTCTTCTATATTAGAATTGCATAAATCAATAATATCATGCTTAGTATTTAAAAAAGAAAACTTTCTTAAACTACATTTGTCAAAAACAATGTTTTTCAATGTTAATTCTTGAAAATATCCCTCATCCAAAACAGAATTGTTAAATAAAATATTTTCGAGTTTGGTTTCATAAAAATTAGAATATTTCAAATTGCAATCATTAAAACTGATATTTTTAAGAGAAGAATTTCCAAAAGAAATACCAAGTAATTTACAACTATTGAATTCACATCTATTTATACCGTTCTTGTCAAAAGATTTATTTGATAAATCACAATTATTAAATATGCAATCAAGTAATTCAATGTTATCAAATCTAATATTAGAAAAATCTATACTATTAAAGATACAACTATTTATTGTGATTGAATCAAACTCACATAATCCTATATTATCTTGATCGAATTCTTTATTATCAATTGAATAATCAATTTCTCGTATATTGAAGTATTCTGTATAACTAATTTTTGGTTTTATAATTTTATTTTTCATAATTATATTATATAATAATCTTATGGAAATATTAAATATATTTTATAATGATATTTTAAAAGAAGCTATGGATGGCAAAGTAGATTGCTATTTTACTTTTAACATAAGATTTTTTAATAATTTAGAACCTCATAATAATGATGATATGGTTCCAATATTAAATATAACAAACAAAGAACTATTTAATAAATTATTAATTGAATATGTAAATAAAGCAAGAACTTACTATGATTTAACAAAATATATAAATGGTATAGAAGAAAATCAAGACTATTATTTAAATAAATTAATAATGACTGTATTATGGTCTAATGCTACTTATGAAGACTTTAATGATCCGATTAGTTTTTTGAAAAATCAAATAGAATTTTTAGATAATGAAACATTAAATGAATTTAACGAAAGAAAAACAGTTGGATATAGTGAAATATTAGATGGTGAAGTCGAAATAGAAAATATAAAAGAAAGCATATTAAATGAAACACCAAATAGTATTCAAATATCAATATCTAATAATAATGAAAGATATTATTTTCCAAGAATTAGATATGGAATTTCAGGGAATAAGTGTTATATATATGCAGTACAAAGTGAATTAGAAAGTGATGAAAATATTAAAAAGAAAATAAACAGAAAATTATTTAAAGTAGGAGAGAATTTTAATAGTGAACTTGATAATGAAACAATATATGGTATTGGTAATTTAAAAGATGTAACCTCATCATTTGTAGTAGCAGTAAATATGTTTTTAGGACTCTTAGCAAGTAAAGGAATTACTGAAATAGAAGCACCATCTATACTATTAGAAAGATGGCTTGCAAAAGAAAAATACATTACTGAAAAAGGGAATAGTTTAGAAAAAAGAGGACTCAATAAAGAAGAATTTATTAATTTTGAAAGTGAAAAACATTTAAGTATTCAATCTAATTTAACTGAAAAATTTATAAGAACATTTTTAAAAATTATATATCATCATAAGGATTTTAATGTTGAAAGTTATCCTTTTGATATAGATAGTAGTCTTCATTTTAATATATGTGAAAATAGCGAATGTAATAATAGTTTACTTGATGAAACATTTTTAATAACTAGTAGATATAAAAATAAAAATCTATGATATAATAATTATGAATTGGAGGACTATATGCTTGTTAGTAATGAATGGAAAGATTATGAGTGTATTGATGCTGGTAATGGAGAAAAATTAGAAAGATGGGGTTCTGTAATACTTAGAAGGCCTGATCCTTGGGCATTATGGACACATAAAGATTCTAATGTATGGAATAATTATCATGCTGTTTATCATAGAAGTGATAAAGGTGGAGGATACTGGGAAAATATAAAGAAATTTCCAGAATTTTGGACTATAAATTATAAGAACTTAAAATTTAAAGTAAGTCCAACAGGGTTTAAACATACTGGCCTTTTTCCAGAACAAGCAGCTAATTGGGATTTCATAATTAATAAAATTAAAAATTCAAATAGAAAAATTAAAGTACTTAATTTATTTGCATACACTGGTGGAGCTACAATGGCTGCATCAAGTGCAGGAGCAGTAGAAGTAGTACATGTAGATGCATCTCTTGGAATGAATGAATGGGCAAAGGAAAATGCAAAATTATCCGGCTCTGATATTGTTTTTACTAGCATATTCTTCATCTTGACTTAATCTTAAATACATAATCATATCATTTATTAAAAATTTATCTTCTTCACTTAATGGAAAAGTTACTTTTTTACTTTTTTGTCTTAGTATTTTAGACTTTTTTTCATCTAATATATCACTTTGTCTGAACATACTTCTTTCCTCCGAACATATTTTATCAAAAAAGGTTAATAATTTCAAATTTTATTGAAAAAAAAGATTTATAATTATATAATTGTTATAGATTAGGAAAGTAGGAATTGGTTTATATGAATAGAATTAGTTTGAAAATTTTATTATCTAGTATTGGTATTGTTATTATTTTAGCTCTTATGTGTACGGCTACTTATGCATATTTTACTTTAGATATTGAGGGAAGTGGAAATACTATTTCTATGACTACATTTAATAAAAATATGCAAGTGACATACACTGATACTAGTAATGTAACTATGGTTAATGCTTATACTGGTAGTTCTATTAGTAAAACTTTTACAGTAGAGAACACTGGTGATACAGATGTATATTACAATGTGATACTTGAAGATGTTGTTAATAATTTTGAGGTACCTGAAGAACTTATTTATAATATTGTTGAAACAGGTGGTTCTGCTTTTAAAAATAATACTGTTATTCCTACTAGTGATGAGGTAATATTATCTGATATTAAAATTGCTAAGGGTGAAACCCATTATTATGTGATGAAAATAACTTTTTTAGAAAAAACATATAATCAATCTTATAATATGAATAAAACTTTTTCTTCTAAAATAAATATATTACCAAGTAAAAAATTTAGTGAATTTACTAAACTTAGTAATAATACATTATCATATAAAATAATTAATTCTAGTGTTAATAGTTCTAATAATTTAAAATATAATACTACAGGTGGTGAAGGTTTATATTTTACTAATAATGCTATTAATGGTACTAAAATATATTTTTATAGAGGAAGTAATACTTTAAAAAATAATGTTTCTTTTGGTGGATTTTGTTGGAAGATAGTTAGAACTACTGAAGATATTGGAGTTAGATTAATATATAATGGAGTTTTAAATAATGGAGAATGTAGTAATGCTACTGGTACCAATTCAATAATTGATTCTACAGCTTTTAATGATAGTTCTAATTATAATGCTTATGTTGGTTATATGTATGGTAGTCCTAATAGTACTAATTATATAGACGAACATAAAAATGCAAATAATAGTAAGATTAAAACTTTAATTGAAAGTTGGTATGCTAATAATTTAATTAATTACGGAACTTATATAGATGATTCTATATATTGTAACGATAGAAAATCAGTAGCATTCACAATAAATGGTGTTACTTATTCTAAATCTGGTTATGGTAATTTAAATACAGGTTATCAATCTAAGATGAATATTAATATTAATTCAATTCCTTCTTATGAATGTTATAATGAGAAAGATAAATTTACTGTTAAAAAGTCTAATAATATTTATCCAATAGGATTATTAACTGCTGAAGAAGCTATGTTTGCTGGTTTGAATGAAAACTCTAGTTTAACTAATAATTATTTATATTCAGCTAATACTTATTGGACAATGAGTCCAGCATATTATAATGGTACTTATGCATATAATTATGTAGTACAAAATGGCAAACTTAATACTGTTACTACTAATGCTAGTGCTGGAGTAAGACCAGTAATAACACTTAAGGGTGATGTGAAAGTATTAAGTGGAGATGGAAGTTTAACTAGTCCATATAAAATAACAGAGTAGGTGAGAAAATGAATATATTAGATGCTTTAATAATAGTTTTATTTGTCCTTGGTATTATGGGTGGTATGAGAAGAGGACTTATAAAAGAAACTGTTTTGCTTGTTGGATTAATATTTATAATAATAGTTGCTTTTTATCTTAGAACACCAATTGCAACTGTTATGTATAAAACTTTACCATTTTTTGAATTTAGCGGTAAATTTAAAGGTGTTGCAATATTAAATATTTTATTATATGAATTAATTGCATTTTTGATTATATTTTCTATTTTATATTTAGTACTTAGAATATTATTGAAAATAACTGGTATTATTGAAAAAATATTAAAGGCAACGATTATTCTTGGAATATTTTCTAGATTAGGTGGAGCAATTGTTGGTTTTATTGAGAGTTATGTTATTATATTTATTATTTTAGTAATAGCAAGTCAACCATTTTTAAAGATAACTGGTGTAGATGATTCTAAGGTAGGAAATTTTATTCTTAATAATACTCCAATAATGAGTCCTGCTGTAAGTGATATTAGAGAAGTTACTGAGAAAATATATAACCTTGCTACTAAATATAAAGGTGAAAAATTTAATGATGAAGCAATAGACTTATTTATTAGATATGATATAATAACTAAAGAAAATGTTGATTTATTAAAAGAGAAAGGAAAACTAAAATGATACATTTAGAGAATGATGATTTAAATAGTGTTATAAGTAGTGGTAATTATTTAGTGGATTTTTATGCTGAATGGTGTGGTCCATGTAAAATGCTTGCTCCTGTACTTGAAGATATCAGTGATAAAATAAATGTAGTGAAAGTTGATATTGATAAATTTCCAAAGTTAACTGAAAACTATAGAATTATGTCTGTTCCAACTTTAATATTCTTTAAAGATGGTAAAAAAGTTAAAGAAGTTGTTGGGTTTCAAACTGAAGAAGAATTAATGGAAATTATTAGTGAAATATAGGTACTAGTAATAGTACTTTTTTATTGCTTGAATCTATTAATCTATTATTATATATGTTATAATATATCATAATAGAGGTAGTGTATGATTAATTTTAAAAATGTATTTAAAAATTACAAAACTAAAAATGGTGAAGTAAAAGTACTTAGTGATATTAATATTAAGTTACCTAGTAAGGGACTTATTTTTATACTTGGCAAAAGTGGTAGTGGTAAAACAACACTTCTTAATTTAATTGGTGGTCTTGATAGGGCGACTTCTGGTAACATTTTGATCAATAATAATGATATTACTAAGTTTGATGATAATATGCTAGATAATTATAGAAATTCATTAGTGGGTTTTGTATTTCAAGATTTTAATTTGCTTGATAATCTATCTGTTTATAAAAATATTGAATTACCTTTAAATTTGCAAAAGAAAAAAACAATAATGATCTTATAAAGAAGGTTCTAATAGATGTTGGGTTACCTAATATGGAAGATAGGAATATTAATGAACTATCTGGTGGTGAAAAACAGAGAGTATCTATTGCAAGAGCTATGATAAAAAATCCTGATATTATTCTTGCTGATGAACCTACTGGTAATTTAGATAGTACTAATAGTGAAAATATATTTAATATATTAAAACAAATCTCTTATGCTAAATTAGTTGTAGTAGTAACTCATGATAGAGATGCTGCTTATAAATATGGAAATGAAGTTATTGAAATAAGTGATGGTACTGTTACTAATATTGTACAAAATACTGAACTTACTACTGAAACTAAATCGTTAGTTATTAGAAAATCTAAGCTATCTTTATTAAAAGCTATTAGTTTTGCATTTACCAATTTGAAGAAGAAAAAAATAAGACTTTTTATATCAATATTACTTGTAACAGTATCTTTATTTTTATTTGGATATACAAGTTTCTTAACAAATTTTAATATTAATAAAATGCATGCTGATGCAATTAATAGAGGTAATAATAAATTAATTACTATTAGTAAAAATAATAATGCTACTGATATTAATCCGCTTAAAAATTTAACTGAGGACGATATAAATAACATAAGTAAACTTATTAATACAGATTATACTAATGTATCAAGACTTAATGCTAATAATGAATATTTAACTGTTAATTTTGTTAATCCATCTGATTTATGTTATTATGAAAAAGGTTCTATTAATTCAAATATATTATCTTTTATTGAATATAGTAATGAAAAAATTAATAATTTAAAACTTATAGGTAATGTTCCATCTAATAGTGATGAAATAATTGTAAATAAGTTTTTTGCAGATTATATGATTGAAAATGGTATTACAATATATGATTATGATAAAGATAAGAAATTAACTAATATTGATTATTTTCCAAAAGATTATAATGAAATCGTAAATGATAAAAAGAAGATAGTACTTTATAGTAATGGAAATGGTAATTATACTCTTACAATAAGTGGAATATTAGATGAAGATATATCTAAGTTTGATAAGTTAAAAACTATCAATGAGAATGAGGCTAAAACAGATTATAAAAAAATTTATGATGAATTCAATAATAAGATAGAAACAATATTTGATGTAATAGTTAATAAAGATTTGATTAAAGATTATAATATTTCAAAAAATACTGTAGTTGATTTAATGCTTTATACAACTATATATAATTATGATAATAAGAAATATTATCCAATGATGGGTTATATGAGTGAAAAATCAAAAGAGATAACTATTTATGATGGCAAAGACTTTAAAAAAATAAATGAACTATCAAACAATGAAATAATACTTAATATAGATAGTATAGGTGTATTAAATTCTAATGATAGATTATGGTCAAGTGAATATCAAAAATATTATGATAAATTAAAGAATGAAAGAGATGCTAAAGTAAAAGCAGAAGAAGATAAAGCTTTAAAAGATCCAGAATATATAATTAAAAAAATACCTGAACTTGATACAGAAAAAAATACAGAAGGAATTTCATAAATATTATATTGATACTTACGGAATAATTGGTAAAAATATTACTATTGATATTGTTGATAATAATTCAAATAATAGTTCTAGTAATACTTATACAGTAATTGGGTATGTTTATGGAAATCAAGATTTAAATGATGTTTATAATTTTGTAAATAGTGAAAATATTTCTAAATATTTAAGAAATAATCATGAAATAAATAAAATATATTTTAATCTAAATGATAAGGAAAAATTAAAAAATATATTTGATAACTTTGATTATAAAAAGTATTCTATAAATATTATTTATACTAGTACAATAGATACTATATCTAAAACAATATCTAAGACAGAAAAATTATTTAAATATTTAAGTATTGGTTTTTTAATACTTGGTATTATTA
>JABLTK010157174.1_pt1 | contig 14059 bp, 17 predicted proteins | sample 7160131 | NCBI WGS metagenome assembly JABLTK01 (sample SAMN14651221, study PRJNA627086) | human gut metagenome | isolation source: feces | host: Homo sapiens
AAATTTCTTCTTTTTCTATGGTCACCACAGCTTACTACTTTAAATGCCACAAAAAATCACCCCTACTTTCAAATTTTTAAACAACAATTCGTCTTCAAAACAGACAAATAACCAACTTATATTATTACCACAATTTAATCAACTTGTCAATCAAAAATACATTTTATTACAAAAAAACCTTTATTTTTTTTCAAAATTGAAACATTACCAATTAAAGACAAATCCTTAATAACACTCTTAGCACCCTGATCCTTATTAATAACAAATATCAAAGAGCCACCAGATACTAAATAATCCTTAGCCTCAAACAAAAATTTATATAAAATTTCCTTGCCAACCCTAATCGGAGGATTGGTCACAATAAAATTATATTTTTTCGAAACGCCAGAATAAACATCACTACAAAAAACATTAACACCTGAAACTTTATTTAAAGAAACATTCATTTTTGCAAGATGAATAGCCCTTTTATTAACATCAACTAAATCATAATTCCCATGAAAAAAAGAAGATAAAATGATTCCAATAACACCATAGCCACAACCAATATCTAAAACATTTCCATGTATATCCAAATCAAGAATAGATTCTATCAAACTTCTACTCCCAAAATCAAGACCACGTTTAGAAAACACCCCATTATCAGTATAAAAACTAAAAGTCTTATCCCTAACTTTTACCAATATTTTTTTTATATTACTTTCAATATTATCATTAGTAAAATAGTGAGTCATTTTTCCTCCTCTATAAACGACAAAAAGCCCATGTTTAAAACAGGCTTTAAATAGTCAATTATTTTAATTCAACTTCAGCGCCAGCTTCTTCTAATCTAGCTTTTAATTCATTAGCTTCTTCAGCAGGAATATTTTCTTTAACATTTCCACCTGCATCAGCAATATCTTTAGCTTCTTTTAATCCTAAACCAGTAACTTCTCTGATTATTTTAATGACATTAATTTTTGCTGCACCAGCATTTTTAAGAACAACTGTTAAAGTAGATGGTCCTTGTTCTTCTGCTGCTGCTGGAGCTGCTGCTACTGCAACTGCACTTGGATCAACACCAAATTCTTCTTTCATTGCATCAACTAATTCCTTTACTTCTAATAATGTCATTTCTTTTAAAGAGCTAATAAATTCTTCCTTTGTTATTTTTGCCATAATATTTTTTCCTCCCTTAATTTAATTTATTTTTATTAATTTTCTTTTTGTTCTGTATAAAGATTTAAAGCAATTGATAAATCTTTAACTATTTGAATCATACCACCAGCAAGCATAGTATACAATCCTTCACGTGATGGAATCTTAGCAAATTCATCTAACTTATCCTTATCAGCCACATTGCCTTCAACCATACCTGCTTTAAGTACTAAAGCATCATTCTTTTTAGAACATTCGCTAAGTACTTTAATTGCTGCTATATCATCATTTGAAAATGCAATAGCAGTAGGACCTTCTAAATAACTATCCAAGTCAATATTCAAATCCTTAAGAGCAATTTTAAGCAAAGTATTCTTGTATACCTTATAATCCGAATCAGTTTCTCTAAGCTTTATTCTCAAATTCTTAGTTTCACCATCGGTCAAACCACGATAATCAAATAAAACAAATGACTTGCAATTAGATAACTTGTCCTTGATTTCAGATACAACCTCTTGTTTCATTTCTAAAACTTTAACACTTGGCATAAGACACACCTCCTTATAATATTCAGTACCTAAACAAAAGAGCCTTTTGCATGCAAAGACTCTAGATTACTTTATAAAAGTCCTCGGTAGGATTTACTTCTATACCTACTGTCTTTGGCACTTAAAAACTAAATTCAATAATATTATACACTATTTCCTATTAATTGTCAAAACTATTTTGATCAATTCTTACAGATGGACTCATAGTAGCAGAAACACTAATAGACTTTACATAAGTTCCTTTAGCAGTTTGAGGTTTAGCTTTTAAAATTGTTTTAACAAACGCATTTAAATTTTCCACTAAATCTTCATTACTAAATGAAGCCTTACCAATTATTCCATGAACATTTCCATAACTATCTGTTCTATATTCAACTCTACCTGCTTTAGCTTCAAGTACAGCTTGTTTAACATTGTTAGTAACTGTACCAGTCTTAGGATTTGGCATTAAACCTTTTGGTCCTAAAATCTTACCTAATTTACCAAGTTGAGGCATCATATCAGGAGTAGCTATAATTGTATCATATTCAAACCAATTTTCCTTTTGAATTTTTTCAATCATATCAGTATCCCCAACATAATCAGCACCAACTTCAACTGCTTCTTTAGCATGATCTCCCTTAGCAAGAACTAATACTCTACAAGTCTTACCTGTTCCTTTTGGTAATGTAATAGCTCCTCTTAATTGTTGATCAGCTTTTTTAACATCTAAGTTAAGATTCATAGCAACTTCAATTGTTGCATCAAACTTAGTATTAGCAAGTTCCTTAACTAATGAAATAGCTTCTTCACTAGTATAAAGCTTACCTTTTTCAACTTTAGCAACTAGAGTTTTATAATTCTTTCCTCTATTTTTCATTGTTTTAACCTCCTTATGTGGTAATTGCGGTTTTACCTCCCACATAGGGTAACCCTATGTTAAATAACTAATAACTATTTTATTTATTCTGCTATAGTTATTCCCATGTTTTTAGCAGTACCTTCAACGATTTTCATTGCCTCTTCTATTGAATAAGCATTTAAATCAGGTAATTTAATTTCAGCAATTTCTTTTAATTGTTCCTTAGTTAAAGTACCTACTACTTCTTTAGAGCCTTTAACAGAACCCTTTTGTACTTTAGCATATTTCTTAATTAAAAATGCTGCTGGTGGAGTCTTAATTACAAAATCAAATGTTCTATCATCATAAATAGAAATTTCAACCGGTAATACATCTCCCATTTTTTCTCTTGTAGCATCATTGTACTTTGTACAAAATTCACTTAAATTAATTCCTGTAGGACCTAAAACTGTACCAACTGGTGGAGCTGGTGTAGCCTTTCCTGCAGCAATTTGTAACTTTACTTTTCTTGCAACTTCTTTTGCCACGAAAAACACCTCCATAAATTTTTGTTAAGAAAGCGAGTGGTCTTAATAGCATGACCGCAAATAGCTAAATGCCTCCCACTAAATATATATTAAAAAATATATAGCGTTTAAATAATATCACTAAATTAGAAAAAATGCAAGTCTTTTACGCTTTTTCTATTTGAGATAATTCAACTTCCACCGAAGTTTCTTGCCCGAATAAATCAAGTAAAACTGTAAGAACTTGATTAGGTAAATCAAGAGATTCAATCTTACCTTCCATTCCTGCAAACGGACCAGATATCACTTTAACAAGTTCTCCTTCAACTAAATCACTAGAAACTTCAAGCCTTGACATACCCATATTATTAAGAATTTTGTCAACCTCATAAGGTTGTAAAGGGGTAGGTTTAGCACCCTTACCACTTGAACCAATAAATCCCGTAACACCAGGAGTATTACGAACAACAAACCAAGCTTCATCTGTCATTATCATTTCAACAAGCACATAACCAGGAAATAACTTTTTAACCTTTTCCTTAGAAACTCCATCCTTTACTTCAACTTCTGTTTGTTCTGGAACAATTACTCTAAAAATGTAATCCTCCATTCCCATCGAAGAAGCTCTCATAAGTAACTTTTCTTGAACCTTTTTTTCATGGCCAGAATAAGTATTAACTACATACCACTTTTTATCCATACTATCTTAATCCTTTCAATAAAGCCATAATTACATTAAGACCATAAAAATATAAAGCTAAAACTATTGTCATTGAAAAACATGCAATAGAATACTTAACCATATATTTCTTATCAGGCCACTTTACTTTAGACATTTCACCTTTAATATTATTTAATGCTTTCATATTCCACCTCTTAATTATATGTTTAATTCCAAAATAAAAACACTTTCGTGTCAACAACTAAAGAATATCACAAAAAATAAATAAAGTCAATAAAAAAAACACCGAAAATTCAGTGTTTTACCATGAAAGAGGCATATTAACCATATCCAAAGGATCAAGCGTACTTCCATATCCACTTCCATACATAAATTGAAAATGCAAATGTGGGCCAGTTGAATTACCAGTCGAACCTACCTCTCCAATTTTATCCCCTCTTTGAACAATTTGACCGGACCTAACATTAGCTTTACTCAAATGTCCATACAAAGAAGTATAAGTGCTATTACCAACTCTATGAACTATTAAAACAGCCTTTCCAAATCCTCCATAATATTCATAATTATCAGCATATGAAAATATTACTTCACCAGTACCAGACGCCATTACCTTAGCACCAGTCGCTGCCGCAATATCAATACCATCGTGGTGACTAGCAACACCATATATTGGATGAATTCTACCACCATAATAAGAAGTTATATAACCATACGTAGTAGGACGAATAAAACCTTTTGTCGAAGGAACGTTAGTCGAACAAGTAGTAACATCTTGATTTTCAGAACAACCTTTTTTCTTAAAGAAAGCTATTTGATCATTTAAAGCTTTAATTTCTTCATCAGCAGTCAAAGAATTCTCAGAATACTTTCTTTTTTGAGAACCAAGCTTCTCAATTTCAACCCCAATTTCTTTATTAAGAGCAGAAAGATTCTTTTGTTGTTCATCTAGTTTTTTGATTTTACTCTCATTTTCTTTAATCAAATCGTTCATCTCACCAACCAACTTGTCATTAGCATCAGTAAGTTGTTCCGCAACCGAAAATCTATAAATAAAATCTTCAAAACTATCAGCGCCAAAAACAAACTTCAAATAAAAATTATCACTATTTGAAATCTGATAAAAAGATATCAAATCCTTAATTTCTTCTTCCTTAGCGTCAATCTCTTTATCAAGACGTTCAATATCCGCCCTTGTAGCATCCTGATCCTTTTTAGCCTTAACAATCTTGTTAGTTATTTCATTAATCCTAGCATTAGCATCATCAATTCTTTTTTGAACCTCAGCGCTCTTAGACTCATTCTCAGCCTTTTCAGCTTCAATAGCCTTTATCTTAGCTCTATAATCAGCAATTGACTCTGCATTAACACCAAAAGGTACTAAGAAAAAGATACTAAATATTATAATCAAAACCCATTTCTTCCTCATTATACTCTTATATACCTCCTTACCGCTCTAGAACTTCCCAACATTCCAACTGTCATTCCAACAATCAAGATTATAATTGAAACATCAATAACGAAAGGCATCGGAGCAACAAGTTTTATAACTGGAGAGAACAAAATTCCTCCAAAATAATTATACAACGCCTTATAGCCAAACACTACAATAAATATTGGAATAATCGAACCAATGACTCCTAAAATAATACCTTCAAATACAAATGGAAGTCTTATCCTAAGATTTGAAGCTCCAACAAGTCTCATAATACCTATCTCTCTTTTTCTAGAAAAAATAGTAAGTTTAATAGTATTAATAATAAGGAAAATAGTAACCACTATAAGCGAAAGCGCCACAGCATACGTAATCTTTTTAATCGCATCAAACACTCCAACCAATTTTTCAACTAATCCTTCTCCATATTGCACAGTACTAACACAATCAACAGTTTCAATTTCTTTAGCAGTATCGCCAATCTTCTTTACATCACGAACTTTAATAGTATAAGTATCCTTAAGAGGATTATTCTTATCATCCCATTCTGCTAACACAGAACTAAAAGTATCATTTTCTTTTTGCATATCTTTCTTAACTTCAGCCTTAGACTTAAAAGTATAACTATCTACATTACCATTAGTCTTAATAAAAGATTCAAAATTATCACGTTGCACATCAGTAACATCCGACTTTAAAAAAGCAACAATTGTAACATCTTTTTCGATTTCAGTTGTAAAATTTTTAACATTTTCAGACAAAAGAAGCGCCGAAGCAATAATAATAAGCGTTATAGTAATACAAGAAACACTTGCTAAAGATAAACTAAAATTACGAAAAACACTCTTAAGAGCATCCCTCAAACTTCTTAAAAAAGTCCTACAAGCTTTCATTCTTAAAATACCCCCTTTCATAATTCTTAACAAGTCTTCCATCCTTTAGAACAATAACTCTTTTCTTAAATTTTTCAACAATACTTATATCATGAGTAACCATAAGAATTGTTGTGCCGTCTTTATTAACATTATTAAGAATCTCCATTATTTCCATACTAATCGTTGGGTCAAGATTCCCAGTAGGCTCATCACAAATAAGAATTTTAGGATTATTTACAATCGCACGCGCAATAGCTACCCTTTGTTGTTCCCCACCAGACAGTTTATCAGGATATTCCTTCACTTTGTCCTTCAAACCAACTTTATCTAAAACATCAATAACTCTTTTCCTAATAGTCTTGTTATCAGCACCAGTCACCTCCAAAGCAAAAGCAACATTTTCATAAACAGTAAGCTTAGGAAGAAGTTTATAATCTTGAAAAACAACTCCAAGTTTACGACGAAGCTTATAAACCTTTGAAGTCCTAAGCTTAGCAACATTAACTCCGCCCACTATTATCTCACCACGGCTTGGCTTTTCTTCACGATAAAGCATTTTTATAAGAGTACTCTTACCACTACCAGAACCACCAATTATAAAAACAAAATCACCTTTTTCAATAGATAAGTCCAAGTCATATATAGCACCAACACCATTAGGATAAGTTTTAAATACATTCTTCATTTTAATTATATCCAAAATAAGCACCTCACTCTTTTATACCATTATAACACAAACAAAAAAGAAAAAAACAAAAAACAGACAAAAAAAGACCTCTTTTTACATCAAAGATCTTCTTTTAATTTTATATCTTGTCCCAAAACCTCATAACTATCACACACAAATATAAAAGATGAGGGATCAATAATACCTATCATTTCCTTAGCAACATAATACTCTGAATTAGGTATAATAGTCATTACCATTTTCCTCTTTTCATCATTAAACTTTCCTTTAACATTATATATAGTAGCATCATGACCCAATTCTTTATTTAGCACAAGAACAATCTCCTTATACTTATCACTTATTATATAAAAAGCCTTATTACGAGAAACACCAAGCATTATCTTTTCGCTAACATATTTAGAAATAAAAAGATATAAAAATGCATAAAGAAGCATATTAAATCCAAAGAAACAAACCCCAATAAGCACAATAACAAAATTTATAATAAAATTAACCTTAGCAATAGAAATATTAAAATACTTAAAAAATATTCTTGATATAACATTAAGACCACCATTATTTAAACCTTGCTTATAAATAATTCCTTGACTAATACCACCAAGCAAACCAGAAAAAAGCACCAACAATAGCACGTTAGATGAATCAATTAAAAATATATCCTCTATACCAGAAGTAACCTTAATAAACAAAGGATAAACCAAACTTGAAAAAAAAGCAGCAATAGAATTCTTAGAATCTAAAAAAATCAAACTAAAAACAAAACATATAAAAGAAATTAAAAATATAACTAAAGACGCATCAAATCCAAAAGCTTCTCTAAAAATAATAGAAACGCCAACTGCTCCTCCAGCAACTAAATTAATTGGACTAATAAAAAGATTAAAAGTAACTGCCGCTAAAAATAAAGCAAGTGTCATAAAAGCAAATCTTTTAACATTTTTAGAATCATTAATAAATCCTTTAATATCAACCACAACTATTCACCTCCAAGAACCTCATAAGCATCTAAAACAGTGAAAAATGCAGTTTTATCAATAGTTCTAATACCCTCTTTAAACTTATAATACTCCTTAGTAGGAATAAGAGTAAAAAGAACCTTAGTTTTTTCATTAGAATAAGCACCACGAGCATCAAAAACCGTAACACCATGACCAAGCTCATCAATTACAAAAGCTGAAATTTTATCAACCTCACTAGTGACAATATAAAAAGCTTTCTTATCAGAAATACCAAGCATAGACTTATCCACAGAAACACTAATAATATAAAGAATAATAATAGCATACAAACACTTAGTCCAACCAAATATAAATGCACCTATAAGAACAATAGAACCATCAACTATAAGCATAGCATTGCCAACAGAAACCTTAAGATATTTATGAAGAATTTGATTTAAAATATCTGTACCACCCATAGTATAACCATTCTTAAACACAAGACCAACGCCAAACCCATACATAATTCCTCCAAATAGTGCAAGCAAAAGTTGATCAGTCATATCAACCTTAATTAAATCTCCAACATTACTAGTAAGTTGCACAAATAAAGGAAACAAAATTGCAACCACCAAAGCTTTAATAACAGGCTCTCTTCCCAAAAACAATGCACCTATAAGAAGCAAAACAAAAGATAAAATAAAAATAACAAAAGAAGGGTTAATATCAATAAAATTAGTAATAATCACACTAACTCCAGTAAGGCCACCAAAAACAATATCATTTGGATAAATAAACAAATTAAAACTAACCGCAGCAATAAAAACTCCAAGCACAACAAACAAAAATCTTTTAAACTTATTTTTACTATTAACAATTCCTAAAATACTTTCCATATCTAACTCCTTAAATATCCTTCTATAAACAAATCCAAATCCCCATCTAAAACTCCATTAACATCACTAGTTTCAATATTCGTACGATGATCTTTAACCATAGAATACGGATGCATTACGTAACTTCTTATCTGAGAACCAAATTCAATATTCTTAATTTCTCCCTTCAAAGCAAGTTTTTCCTTTTCTTTAGCCTCCATTTCCATAACAAGCAACTTAGCCTTCAGTATTTGCATCGCTTTTTCCTTATTCTTTAATTGACTTCTTTCATTTTGACAAGAAACCACAACTTTAGTAGGCAAATGTGTAATCCTTACTGCACTATCAGTAGTATTAACACTTTGTCCTCCAGCACCACTACTACGATAAACATCAATTTTTAAATCCTCATCCTTAATCTCTATATCAATTGAAGAATCAATTTCTGGAACAACATCAACAGATGCAAAAGATGTATGTCTTTTGTTGTTAGAATCAAAAGGAGATAAACGTACCAATCTGTGAACACCTTTTTCGCATTTCAAATAACCATAAGCATTAAAACCAGTAACAAGAAAGCTAACTCTTTTTATACCAGCTTCATCCCCATCAAGTATATCAAGCACTTCAACCTTATAATCTTTACTAGAACAATACCTAGTATACATCCTATAAAGCATACTACACCAATCACAAGCCTCAGTTCCACCTGCACCAGCATGAATCTCAACTATACAATTAGAATGATCATATTCTCCAGAAAAAAGTACTTCCAACTCAATTTTTGAAACCAAATTATCTAAATTCATAACAAAAGAAGTAATGTCATTAAAAATATCTTCATCAAATGAATCACTAATCATTCGAGCAAAATCAATATATGAAACAATGTCCTCTCTCAAAGAAACACAAGAAGAAATACTCTTCTTTTTAGTATTTAAATCATCAATAATATTCCTTGCATTATTAACATCATCCCAAAAATCTGAAGAATTAACAACCTTTTCTAAAGAAGCAATCTCTTTTAATTTAGCATCAACGTCAAAGTAACCTCCATAATTCATCAACCTTTGAAAGGTTATTAGTAAGTACTTCCATTAATTCGTTAAGTTCCATCTATCATCACCTACCACAATTATACAAAAAAAAAGAAAACAAAGCAACCTCTTATTATTGACGAAAACTCTGTCTTTTCCCACAAAACAATCATCAAAAACGAGTAATAAATACATTATTTTCTCAAACATAGATTTTTATTAGCCCTTTTATCAACAAACAAATGCAATGAATCAATAGAAATATAATCTTCATCAAAACCAAACTTAACACCAATGCCACCAGCCTTAACCCAATTAAATAAATTAGTTGAATAATCATCCACCAATATAGCACCATTCGCATTAACTATTTGATTCTTTAAAACCCCATTAGGAACACAAATAATACCAACATCCGTATTTTTACTACGAATATACTTAGTTTTAGCAATCATCTCAGACAAAGAATTAACAGTCGTCAATATAGAAAGTCTAAACACCCCTTCTTCACAAATCATATCAATATATTTAAAGGCATCATTAAGCTCATCAGAATTAGCAAGCAAAAAATTCCAATCAATTTCTTGATAAAACTTAACAACACTAGCCCTATCTTTTAGATTTATTCCCAAATCTCTCATCATTTTATAACTAACATTTATTGTATCTTTAATAACTCCATCAAAATCCAAATATAAATCAATCATAATATCCTCCCTAAGTGTATTTTTTACACATCATATTTTAATTAAAAAGATTCAATTTAAAATAAATTAACCTTTCTAATATCATCACAAAATTTATACATTTTCGCAGGTTTCTTTCCATTAAATAAAGCATCTTTATGAATATCTTCAATTATACCATCATTAAGTAATTTCTTCCGAAAGTTTCTACGATCCAAATTCCTTCCCAATAAAGTTTCATAAACTTTTTGTAACTCAGGCAAAGTAAATTCCATAGGTAATAATCCTCTTAAAATAGAGCTTTCTAAAACTTTGTCTTTTAACATTTCAATCGACTTACCTATCACTTCATTATGATCATAAGCAAGCGTTGGTAAACTATTAATATCAAAAAAATCAGCACTAGAAGTCTTTAAGGTCTCTTTTTGCAACTCTATACCATCAATATTAATAACCCCTATAAAAGAAATACCAATCATTCGTAACAATTTACTTCTATCAAGGTCATCAAAAACCGTTCCAAACTCTAAATCAATATTAACCAAACCAGTTTTTTCTTTTAATTCCCGTTTTGCTCCAGTAACCAATAATTCATTATTATACAAAGCACCACTCGGCAAAGCCCAAAAATCTTTATATGGCTCATTAGTTCTTTTAACCAGCAATACCTTTATAACACCCTTATCAACTGTAAACAATGTTGAAATAACATGAACACCTATATTTTTATATAACTTATTAGTTACTTCCATTTACATCACCCTATAACTATAGTATAAGTGTAAAAAGTACACTTGTCAAGAAAAAACATACTAAATTAACGTTAGCACTTGAAATAGTAAATTTATAAGATTTATATTTTATTGCTATTCATCTACTATACATAGTATATCCTAAAAATTAAACTTCTTTTATTAAAACCAAAAACACTTCGTACAACTAATCTAAAAAAATGATGAATATAAATATCCATTCCATTCTACTTTAAATGATGAAAAATTATCTAATGGATTAAATTCTCTAGGATAAAAACCTATTACCTCATCCAATTTTTCAGCAAGCCAGGTATCTCTATATTGTTCAATTTTAATCATTATATCATATTTTACTACTTTTAATTATTTCAATATCTTTTTGATAAAAATTATATATTTTCAAAATTTATCAAAAAAACTTATCAAAACAGCTTTTTAAGGTAAAATTACCTAAATTGTAAATAGCAAAAAAACCGCAATCCCTTATTTTATGCGGGTTTACGGGTTTATTTACCACAACATTGTTTATATTTGCGTCCTGAGCCACAAGGACACATCTCATTCCTACCAACTTTCTTAACTCTCTTAGTATGACCCTTTTGAGTATCATCAGTTATATTAGTAGTTTTATTCTTAACAACTTCTTTTCTTTCAATATTTTGTCTAATTTCTGCTCTTAAAAGATACAAAGTAATAAACTTATCAATATTAGAAAGCATCTCAGCAAAAAGTTCAAATCCTTCTTCAGTATAAGCTCTAAGTGGATTATCCTGAGCATATTGTCTCAAGAAAATACCCTCTTTCAAATGAGACATAGTATTTATTTGTTCCATCCAATACTTATCAATAACATTCAAACTAATAACTTTCTCAAACTCATTAACAATTTCTTCAGGAACTTCTTTTATCTTATCTTCATATTCCTTAACAATCACATCATAAATACTATTTATAACACCATCTACATCATTTAAATCCAAAGATTGTTTATTAATACTAATTCTTATTAAATTAGAATTAACATACTCTAAAATCTCATCCAAATCACTATCACTAAGCTTATCATTTTGATCTAAATGTGATTCAACAACATCAAGAATATGATTATACATAGATTTAAGAACATCTTCATGGATACTATCCTTATCCAATATATCATTTCTCTTATTATAAATCATTTCTCTTTGTTTATTCATTACATCATCATATTGTAGAACTGTTTTTCTCATATCAAAGTTATTACCTTCAACTCTCTTTTGAGCTGACTTAACAGAGTTAGAGAAAACCTTACTCCTTATAGCAAGACCATCATCTACACCCATGCTTTCTAAGATATTCTTAATCTTTTCTGACCCAAATCTAGTCATCAAATCATCATCCATAGCTATATAGAATTGTGAATAACCAGGATCACCTTGTCTACCAGAACGTCCACGTAACTGATTATCAATACGACGAGATTCATGTCTTTCAGTACCAATCACACATAAACCACCAAGTTCTTTAACACCTTCACCTAACTTAATATCAGTACCACGACCAGCCATATTAGTAGCAATAGTAACAGAGCCTTTCTCACCAGCCTTTGCAATAATTTCAGCTTCACGTGCATGGTTCTTAGCATTTAAAACTTCATGCGGAATATGTCTTTTCTTTAACAAATCACTAATTTCCTCACTCATTTCAATAGCAATAGTACCTACAAGCACAGGTTGACCAGCTTTATGTCTTTTTTCAATTTCATCAACTATAGCCTTAAGTTTAGATTTCTTACTAGCATAAATAAGATCAGACATATCTTCCCTTATAACTTTCTTGTTAGTAGGAACACTTATAACATACATGTTATAAATATTTCTAAATTCTTCCTCTTCAGTCTTAGCAGTACCAGTCATCCCAGACAACTTTTTATACATTCTAAATAAATTTTGGAATGTAATAGTGGCAAGAGTCTTAGTTTCTTGTTCAATCTCAACACCCTCTTTAGCTTCAATAGCTTGATGAAGTCCATCACTAAACGCTCTACCAGGCATTAAACGTCCTGTAAATTGGTCAACTATTATAATTTTACCATCTTGTACAACATAATCAAAATCCTTCTTCATTGAATAATTAGCATGAAGAGCTTGATTAATAAAATGAACTAAAGTAGAATTATCTAAATCATAAAGATTCTTTAGTTTAAAATAATCTTCAGCTTCCTTAACACCTTCATCTGTAAGACTTACTCTCTTCAACTTAGCATCATAAGTATAAGACTTTTCTTTTTTTAAACGCTTAACAAACTTATCAGCTTCCAAGTAAAGATTCTTACTTTCAAGAAATCCCCCCGATATAATAAGTGGTGTTCTAGCCTCATCAATTAATACCGAATCAACTTCATCGATAATGGCATAATTAAGACCTCTTTGAAGTACTCTATCTTCCTTTCTAATTGCCATATTATCTCTCAAATAATCAAAACCAATTTCATTATTTGTAGAATATAAAATATCACAATCATATTGTTCTCTTTTTTCACTAGGATTAAGATCCCTTAAATTAAGGCCAACTGTAAGCCCTAAAAAATTATGAATTTGTCCCATCCAAGAAGAATCACGAGTAGCTAAATACTCATTAACCGTAATAATATGTACACCTTCTCCTCCAAGGGCATTTAAATAAGCCGGAAGTACAGAAGTAAGAGTCTTACCTTCTCCAGTCTTCATTTCAGCAATATTACCATAATGAAGTGCAAGACCTCCAACTAATTGAACATGATAAGGTTTTTCTCCAATAACTCTGTAGCATGCCTCTCTAGCAGTAGCAAAAGCTTCAACCTTAATATCCTCTAAAGTTTCTCCTTCACTAAGTCTTTTTCTAAACTCTATAGTTTTATTTTTTAATTCTTCATCACTTAATTTTTGATACTCAGAATCAAGTTCTTCTATTTGATTCGCAATCTTTTCAAATCTTCTAAGTTCTTTATATTCATGATCTATCATCTTTTTTAAAATCGCCATGTTAATCCCTCCAACAAATATTTTACAACAAATAAAAAAAAAAAGAAAGCTTTA
>JABLTK010155405.1_pt1 | contig 14034 bp, 19 predicted proteins | sample 7160131 | NCBI WGS metagenome assembly JABLTK01 (sample SAMN14651221, study PRJNA627086) | human gut metagenome | isolation source: feces | host: Homo sapiens
TACAATAGTAAGTGAAGAATTGTCTTTTCCCTTTCTCATCGTTTGTGTAGTTGATTCCGGTCATCGTGGTGTTATTTACAATCGTATTGGAGGTATTCAAAACAAAGTTATTCCTGAAGGAACCCATTTTCTCGTCCCTTGGTTCCAGCGTGTTTACAGATACGATATCCGTACTCAGCCAAGAACGATGTCTTCGTTGACTGGAACTCGAGGTAATAGGAGGGAAGGAGTTGTAATGGGATAGATCTACAGATGGTCAATATTTCGCTTCGAGTTCTGTGTCATCCCGATGTAGAATTGCTCCCAACCACATACAAAGCCCTTGGATTGAGTGAGGGAACGAGTGAAAGTTGATGCATAGACTGGAACGAGCGTGTGATGCCATCTATTGTGAATGAAGTGCTTAAGCAGGTGGTAGCTCAGTTCAATGCCTCCGCTCTTCTAACCCAGCGAGAACAAGTGAGTCGTCTTATCCAGCGTAATCTGATTGAGCGAGGTCGTGAGTTTGGAATTGTTATTGATGATGTGGCTATCATTGATCTGGCTTTCGGTCGTGAGTTCACAAATGCTGTTGAAGCCAAGCAGGTTGCTCAACAGGAAGCTGAACGTGCCAAGTATGTGGTGGAACAGGCCAAACAGGACAAGAAATCTACAATTATTCGTGCTGAGGGAGAAGCCACCTCTGCCCGACTGATTGGAGAGGCTATGGAAAACAATCCTGGTTTCATTGAACTACGTCGTATTAACACAGCAAAGGATATTGCTGCTACCATTGCTCGCTCGAACAATCGTGTGTATCTCACTTCCGATTCTCTGCTACTGAACATCATGAGCGATTCTGGAGCCAATGAACGTATGCGTAAGGATGCCACTGTGGAGGAGTCTGTGGAGAAACATGTGGAGAAGACAGAATGGTAAGAACTTGATGGGTCATTTGTTTGTTGGAAAGAAAGAATTGTGAATTCTTCAAAACAATTTCTAATAGTACATAAATCAAAATTAGTTGTTGTCGCTCCAAATCCTTTCGCAATTGGCACATCGGTAGAATGTGGTCATAGGTTCATCAGCTGAACGGATCTGAATCTGCTGGAAATAAGCAGTATCATGTTCACAGTAAGGACAACGGGCTACAAATCAATAACACCATGAACACACACCTTCCGTCTTTGCAGCATTTTCCCATTGTGCAGCACCTCCTAAAATATCTTCCACCTCCTTACGCTTCAATTCCAAACGAGCCGAAACCTAGTCATTACATTTCCTTTTAAAACCTACAATTTGGTTTACATCGGCAATGTAAGGGCAAATACTACAAAAGAATCGTAATCTACCAGTCTACAATCGCAGGACTTCCCCTTTCTTACTCCTGTTTCGACTAGAAGAAGACATCCACAGTTGGGACAAAAATACATTTGAATTCAAATTGAATAGACACTAACTAAAAGGAATAAATCGGGACACACTATTATGTGTAGGAACGACCCTTTATTTTCTCTCTCAGTAATTTTTCTGGTATAAGTTTCGTCTAATTCCCACCATAATTCTATCTCTTCTGTCACTTTAATCATCCATTGCAAAAGGTGATTCTGTGAAATGAGGGCTTCTTCTCTTCTCGTTTCCTCTAGAGATACTGTGATAATGGAATAGGTATTGTGTATTCTTCCTACGTTGATTACCTGCTTCAAGTCATCTTTCAACTCATATGAATTTTTTGGAGCCTCATTTGTCTTCAAAGGAATGTATATGTTCAGCAAACAGGATTCTCCCAGTTCAAGGTGAAAGACATCTTCCTTAGGATGACAAGTAGAAAGGATGGAGTCTCGAGGATAAAGTTTAATTATACAGCAACGGTTCTAGAGCCAAATGTTGACTCTCTGTCAGAAATGGACGTGGGTTTTGGATAATTGACTTCTAATTTATAGGTTGCGATTTTCCCTGAATATGTATTTGAAAGAGTTGGATACACTGATAAGAACAATAAACGGGTTCTATGTTGTGATTCAGAAGCAGTTAAAGTAGTTCTATCGAAGAGCTATTATTATATAGGCAGGAAAGTGCTCAAATCAAGGCCATGTTCTTGTTCCAAAGGAATTAGCTGATCAATGCGCAGTGAAAACTGCCTCTTTGAAGTGCCATATTCCTTGGTACATTGACGGAATAGAGACAAAACCAACAAAGGAAGTCTTTCCTTCGATGTTCAGAAAACAGGAATCTACTTTTTAGTAGCCATTTCGTAAGGACTGCAATCCACAATCATTCGTAGCTGTGACAATCGTGCGGGAACAGTTCGTTTCGAAGGTGATTATGAAGCAACGAATCCCTATGGAGAATTGCCTGCTCCGATGTATGGCTCACTTCCTTTCACATGTCTTCTCTTTGTCGGATACATCATTCTGCTTACATGGTGGCTCTATATGTGTGTTAAGTACGCAAAGGAGATCATGTCTGTCCATATCATTGTCTTAGTAGTCTTGGGATGTTTTGTGGTGGACATGGGAGTAAAACTAATATATCTCACAGTGTATAACCATGTGGGACATCCAGTATTCTTATTATCCATTCTCTCAATCGTGATTGATTGTAGTACAAGGACATTAACTCGCATTTTGACACTCTTTGTATGTATGGGGTAAGTAATAGGAATATCTTCATCATTTAGATTGGGAGTTACAAAGACCAATTTAGATGATACATTGATCACATGTGAATTTATCATATTTGGTGTAGCATATTATATTATTGCATTTGGAGATTCATATCTGAATATCTATCCTACAACAGATAAGACAATTGAACTAATTCGTTTCATACTGACTTCATCGTAATCTCATCATTATATGTCTAATTCTTAGGATTGATGCTATTGTGTATTTCTGGATCTTTGTTTCATTGATGAATACCATGGAAACATTAGCAGCACGCAAGCAGGAAATGAAATTAACCATTTACAAGAAATTACGAACTCTCTTTGTTGTATCTATTCTTTTAGCTACAATAACCTTGGTTGGGTTCAGTTATGTTGTATTGAATGATCTATCTGCTCAGATCTGGAAGTATCAGTGGTTGTAAGAGTATGAGAAAGGAAGTTAAGATTAGTATCAATGATGGAATATGGGGATTATTCTATTTCACATTGTTTGTCGTGATTATGATCATGTGGATGCCATCAGAAAATACCTCAGCTTATGCTTATCATATTCAACTATCTACAAGTGAACAAGCTGTAAGAGAAGGATACGAAAATGATTTGTAGAATGAGGAGAGTTTACCAGAGGATTCTCTTGTTGTATGTGTGTGATGAAGAGTTGATAGATAGGATATGGATGATTCTGGAGATCATGTGGTTGTCCAAGGAGTTTCCTCTGAACTAAAACCAATGCAACTTGTCGAATTGGTACAGAAAGAGTAGTCGTGATTATGAATTGTGAGCTTGTTTTCACAAACAATACAATAATGAGACAGTAATTCATCTAAAGTTGACAGTCGTTTGATCAATCCACGTAAAGGACGTTCTATTCATTATACTTCTCTCCTCCTTGTACCTTTAGCAAATCGTTCTACAATTGCAGGTTCTAGTTCTTTCCACCATGGTGAATCGTCATTCATCCGTTTTAACAGAGGTTGTCGCCAGAACGAAGTGTTTCCTTGTCGTGTATCCCGAATCACTTGTTCTTGATTCCGTTCCACTCTTGTAGCATGAAAGACAGGATAATCTTCACGTAGTTTCTGTACTGTGGCTTGCTCGAGTGCTAGCTGGTTCTTGAGAGCAGTAATCTCGGCTTTCAGGGCAAGTTCTTTATCTTTCTTTCTGTAAATCTCCCATTATAAACATACTTCAAGCTCCCGTTCTCGTTTGATTGTTTGTGCATTTCGCAAAAGAAGAGCATTTTGCTTCTGTTGGTTATCCTAGATGTCACAAACACTAGCAGAGACAACAAATGTCGATGAAATCGATGCCAGATCTGAGGCATCCCCCGAAAACAGAGGCTTCGGAAAGAATCGTTCCTACGTGTAATATCCTTAAGATTCTCTCACATCCAATTTGCGAGTGGAAGATTTGATGATCCGATCTATAAGATGTATCACATCATCTCTTCTAGGTTCTGGAACTGTTGCTAAAATGGAACTACAGAGATATTCTTTTGAAAACATATACCTTTTAGCTCGTCGAGCATATTGAAGCAAAATGTGCCTTGATGATCCAGATAAAGGCTTCCATGACCGTTTTGGCTTCTTTGACCAAGCAGAATTCGAAGGAACAAAGAATGGAAACCTCCGTTCTGTTAGTTCATGTTGATTTTGTATTACTTGGGTATCCGCTTGACTATTGTTCTCTTCTTCTTCTTCCACAGTGGGCGTTACAACATCACTTCCATAATCACCTCCATCTCTGTTAATCAACACCCCCATATTCCTTATTCGGTGTTGTCTCATTTCGAATACAGAGAGGATAATCGATTCAAAAGATACGAAAATAGTTCTGTTTTGAGGTTTTCCTGACTCGTTCCGAGTTTTGTGTATACAACAAATACGGCCAATTTCACTTCCTTGTGATTGCATTCTCGTTGAAAATGAAACGTTCAGCTCCGGAATCGAGTCATGGGCGTGGCACGAATCCGAAGAGAATGACTCAGTCCACTGCAGGGGAGAAAGAGTGGAAATGGAACCATTACTTCGGAGAGGTGGATCCAACGATCCGTAGTCAGATTGAGATGGATGATGTTGCACTCTTCAGTGTTACTGTTGATAAAGATGCAGATGTGATCACCAGTTGTCTCAGCCAGTATCTCCCACGGTTTGCCACTATCTGTGATGCAACAGCTTGTGTTGGAGGAAATACAATGTCATTTGCGAAGTTCTTCACGAATGTGACATCTGTTGAGATGGACCGTGGACGATACGAAATGCTGACAAAAAATGTAACACTCTTGGGATATCAGAATCGTGTCCATCCGGTGAATGCTGACTTCCTCCGATTTAAAGAGACAATGCCCTATTTTGATTTCATCTTCTTTGATCCTCCGTTTGTATTCTTTGGTGATTTCATTGTAGATGGGGCGGAGAGGATTATCAGAATATGGGTACAATTGATATGTACCTTTCCAATATATCGATAGGAGATGTGATAGCATCGTTGAAACACAAAGCACGCTATGTAGCTCTGAAGTCTCCTCAGAACTTCAATCTTGCTGCATTTGAAAGAAGAATTGGAGCAAAACAAATCATTTACAAAGAGTTTCAAATCAGTAAACGGAAGGGAACATTCTGGGTCTTCACTCTCTACGAATTTGAGTCTGAGACTTGTAGCCCTCTCCTTTCCATTCAATCCATAGATGGAGGCATTCTTCACATGCTCTCGCCTGCGCTTCCACGATCCATTTTATCTTCCATTCAGCTTAATTCACTCACATCTCTTCAAGCACCTTCTCATCAAGAAGCAGAATTCATCTCGCGACAAATCCAGAGTTACAGTCCTTCAGGCATCAATGTGCTTGTAGAATTATCTGCTCAATTAGGAGTCCAATCGATGTCCTTTATGGCAAATCACTTATCTCACAGTCATATGATGTGTTCATCAATGGTTCCTCAGTTATGCAGTAATCTCACTGGTTTTATCGATCATCTTCATGAAGCAGCCCCCCAGGCTCACTATGTCCTTGCAGAGAAACACTCTCTATTTCGCACTATTCCTAGTGAAGTGCGTCGTCTCGTTGCAGGAAGCAAGCTGGTTGTTGTATACGAGGATGTGTACGCAGAACTAGATTCACTTGAAGCCATCCAAGGCAAGAAGGCAGTGACAATAGGAGGTCTGTCTTTAGAGAGTGCTGTTCAGCGAATGTGTGAAGACTCGTGTTGGCAGACCTGTGAGTGTTTACTCGTACTTCGTGTCCCTCAGTGGCTGGAGAAGCGGATTGTGTCTGCCTGTGCTTGCTTCCAACTGAAAGTTGATACATTCGAGCAGAAAGAACAGTACATATCGAGTTGTTCATTCACTCTTAGAGCTTCTTCCTTCTGTCTTCCTCACATTTCGTCTCTAATTGCTCTGACTCCAACGTATCCATCTCATAATACCCATGTCCAACTCACCACAATCTGGTCACCCAAACCCCCGACACTTCTTCATCGACAACTTGATTCTATCTTCTCTACAGTTCTGAATGACCGTGAGCCTGCTCTCACTGCTCTCTATCACTCTCTTCTCCAACTCCCAAGTAAGAAGGATGAAGATATCTTTGCTGCTGCTCACATTGCGTATCTTAACTGCTTCCACCGGCAGTTATCGGACCCATGGGATCGTGTATCTGCCCAAAAGGTTGATCGAAGCATTGTTCGTGTGTATGTTAATAAGATGAAGTATGTGGACGCTGTGGTGCCTCTGGGTTTCCGTCCTTCACAGATTGTGTGTGTTGGAGGTGTCGATGCTCATCTGGCCCATGAGTTAGTGAAGATGTACTCGCTCTCTCAGCCCAAACAAGCACTTGTACTAGGAGAAGGAGATCGTCGTGCTCAGGAACAGCGTTCTGATTATGTTTTCTCATCATATCCTCCAAAGAAAGAGGAGAATTGGGCCAAATATCAAGAAACGATTACTGCTTGGGTGAAGGAACAATTGGACGCTGTTGATGAAGTGGATATGGTTGTAGTGTGTTGTGCTCATGATATTCCTTTCTTCGGAACCATTCTCTCTCAATTGATCCACCACATGTCTAGTGATGCTGTTGTGATTCTTAATGATCACAGTGTAAACACTCCACAAGAACGTGTGTTGCTAGAGATGGTTCATGATTTCCATCGACAGGTTACGTGTACGAAGGTGTTACCTCTTCTAGATCGCGAGCAAATCAACTCGGATTCCATGATTGATGAAGATGATCGTTGTCTCTACTTGAACAAGGAGCAATGGGAAGCAAAGCTAAAGTCCTATGGTCTCCAGCGAGTGGAGAATGAACGTAGTCTTCCTTACTGGAATGTATCGGACCCAACAAACCTTTTAAAGTGGGAATATAGAATGGTAATAATGTTTAGATCTTTTTGGGGCTGTTTTTCGTATGTTGGTTTGAGAGATTCCTGTGTTTGTTTGTCAAACAAGTGTGTATCATTATTCGAATAGGATAACAGGATATAATCTAGAAATCTGGGATTTCGAGCGAACAAGAATTAGGGACACTTCTGAGAGATAAAGACCCAATAACCATATTCCAAGAAACTGTTATTGCTCTCTGTAACAAACACGATGAGCCAAATAAAGGCTTCCCACAAGAACATACTAGATGATCTCCTTCGTCAGGAAGCCAACAAACACTGTGCTGATTGCGGTGCTCCCAGTACGCAAACAATCTGAAGATTATTGATTTAGATCCTCGCTGGGCTTCTGCAACTCTCGGTGTGTTCATATGCATTCGTTGTTCAGGTATACACAGAAATCTGGGTGTTCACCTTTCCTTTGTTCGGTCTGTGTCTCTGGATAGTTGGAAGATGGAACATATCCGAACAATGCAAAAATGGGGTAATAAACGAGCAAACGAGTATTGGGAGTATAACTTGCCAAAAGACTATCGTAGACCTACTGAAAATAGTACAATGGCTGATTTGGAAAAGTTTATCAGAGCGAAATATGAAAAGAAGTTGTGGGTGCGAGATGATCTCCGTAGTGATTCTGAATATAGTGACTATTCCTATTCGGATGCAGAGACACCCTCAAAACCAAACGCTTCGACTCCTCCTCCTGTCACAAAGCCTTCTACATCACTACCTTCTCGACCAAATCGATCTTCTGGAAGTTTGAACGGCTTATCTTCTCGTAGCTCTTCGAGTCCCATGGAGGAATTACTTATGAGTCTAACTCTCAAGTCACCTCAGAGTGTGAGTCCTCGAGACGAGAGTAGTGAGAGCGGTGGAATGTCTTGCAATACACAATCAATTTCGGATTTGTATGGTCCCAAAAGCCCTCAGGTCGATGTGAGTGTCGATAGCATCGTTCAAAAGCGCCAAGCTCTCCAGAAGAATACCCATTCTGGAGGCAATACAAGGAGTTTAGCCCAAATGCAGAAAAAGTAAGAAGAGTTTGTTAACAAACAAGTCAATGGAGGGATGTAGAAACCAATCGGACACTTTTACACTCTCTACATGTCAAACTAAATTCAAAGATGCACAATTCGGATTGATCTTGTCTATCTCGTTTGATCGATGTCTATTCAATGATCCCCAAACCATGTCTGTACAGTGTTCATCATTCTTAGCAACTGAATAATGTTATTTGAATCGTCTCTCTCAACATCTAAACAATTACCAACATTCGAACACAATCTTTACGAATGATGTTTCCAATGGGTTCTGTATCGATGTAAACCGGGAAAAAACGAATCTACTCATCAAAACGCAGAATCCATTTCCACAAGACTCTTCTTCTCTGGATGAACCCTTGAAAAGTTCAGGGAATTGCTTACAGGAAAATATGAAAGAATATCATCCATCCACACAACTGTTTATGGATGACATCCGTTCCCTCCAATGTTCAGTATCTGGTGTTTTCTCAACAAACAGCTTGTGGATACACTTATAGCATACACGATTTCGTGTATGACACTAATTGCGTTCATACCTTAGAGCTTGGGGAAAAAGGATCCGTACATTAGATACCTCTTCTGGAGTTCAAAAGCAGTACAAGCGATGGAGAACAGAGGTGCCTGTACACACATACGAGGAACAGCTCCCTTATACAATCCACGAATGCCCTCTGTCTTGAAGATCTTCACGAACATCTCTGAGAACTTCACCTCCAACTTCGTTCCCTTTTCAGCCTGTACACGGGTCTTAATCACATCCATGGGAGTCATGATACCCGAAGCAAAACAACCAGCCACCATTCCAGCCACCAACAAACCACCAAGAGGAATGTTACCATGCTCATCCTTGTAGTAATTCTGAATTGTAGCATTCAGAGGGAAGAAAATCATCGAGTAAGGAACATCTCGAAGCAGAGTAATTGTTGAACCCTTATACATTCCCTTCACACCAAGCTCTTTGCACACTATACTCACACTCATCTTTTATCTATACCAGACCACAGACCCGTTCGCTGCTCCTTAGGAAGAGTTGCTTGAACTTGCATACGGATCTTCGTGATTTCCATAGGATTCGTAGCAATCACTTGACAGAATCCAGCACCTATCGATCAAACTACAACTCCTCTATTACTAGCACCAGCGAGAATACCATTGTACCAAGCAACATTACCATTCTCATCAGCTGTCTGCTCTCTCACAAAATCATTCACTGCCAACTTGATGGCCTTCTCAGGTGTCACTCCGATGAGATTTGCCAGAATACCTCTACCAAGAACACAACTTCCTAACAACAAACCTGTAGAGACCGGAAGGACCTTCCTCTCTACAAATGGTCTTAAAGCAATCCCAAGGACCCTTATACTTCATTGGTCCTGTCGTCTGTCTCTATTTCTCAACTCTTCCAACCAAACTCTACTTGAAGACGAGTCTTCACCATATCCAGAGGATAAACAATCGAAGTACCCACAATTCCAGCGATACCACCAACGACAAGTTTTTGAAGAAAGGGGACCTACTCCATCAATGAATCTCCTATATACCAACCTTTTTGACCTGATTATCAGGCATGGCTCTTGGAGAAGCAATAACGAGTTAGTATTTGAAACGTGGAAATGATGGTTTCTACTGTAGTCTGATTCCTCCTATCCCGCTAAGAATGATGAAAAACCGCGGTTCTACAGAAATCGATAATCAACAAATGGAGTATCTGAATAGAGAGTATGGAAATGGAATCGATATAACACTCTGAGTGTTGATAGTAAATGTTCGAGAAATTAGTTCAATGTCCTTATGATGAATTGGACATCCTCCTCCTACTGTTCTAAAACTCAAAAAGGCCTTCAGAACCATTCTTTTCATTGAAAGAACAAATCTTGATAATTATAAACCACTGAACATGTCTTCTTTTTAACGATGATTTCTCAAATCTGATAGAGTTTGAAGAGTCAATTCTATGTACATTGTACTAAAGGAGAGTTTATTGATAGTTGGATTCATTCAAATACTCATTGTCTTCGAATCTCTTGAAGGAAGCAAATGGATAATAGTATGTATCAGAAGAGAATTGGGTCACAACTAGTTGACGAAGAAATCCGAAAGAACCAATTGGAGCGAAAACTAGCTAATGGTGAAGTAGCTGCATTTGGAGAGAAATATCAAGGTCAATTCGATCGAGACCTGTATGGTGGAGTGGATAAAGGTATAGGAATGGATTCGGAGTTGAACTTGTAGACAAATACAACGAAGAGATTATTGAAGAAGATGAATTGGAAGCAAATGAGGTTGGTGATTATTCTGGACTGTAGAGATTCGAAGGAGATTGTGAGATTGTAGACATCCTGCTACAATCAATCGACGACGTAAAGAAGAAGCAGATCAACGTGAAAATGAGATTGAAGATATGCGACAGCGAGGGGGAAGTGGTTTGGTGAATACTCGAATTGCTGACAGAGAAAGTGATTATCAGCGTCAACGAATTAAACGAATGTTATCACCTGAGGTAGGTTGTATTCATGGAATTCTTAGGATTAGAGAAGCGATCCTTACAAGGATAGCGAACCAGTTCGTGGTTACAAGGAAGTAATGCGTGAGAAACTGTTGGATGAGGAGGAGAGTCGTGTATACAAACAGATTCTGGAGAAGCAACAAGAAGAGCAAGAACGTCAAGTGTGTATGATGGGAATCTATCATAATTAGAGTCAGAAGCGATCTGAGGCCTCTACTGATAAGACAGTTTCTTCTACAGATAGTGTATGGGATGCTCCTACGCCTAGTTGGATTCTTCTATAACTTTCATGTGTAGCTCGTGGTTCTGAAGTGGGAGAGACACCATCTCGCAGTAAGTGGGGTGAGACACCTGCTCGTGGGAAATGGGATCAAGGGGAGAAGACGATTGGAGATACGCCTGGAGCGAAACGTTCTCGATGGGATGAAACCCCTGTGAGTCGAGCCTTTGGAACTAGTACTCCAGGTTCTGGTGGTGTGACACCTGGAGGTCCAATGACTCTGTGGCAACAGGAGATGGCTTGGCGAAATCGTCCATTAACAGATGAGGAGCTGGATCAGTTGCTGCCTGGAGGTTATCGTATCGTGGTTCCACCTGAGAGCTATGTAGAGATAAAGAGAGAATATGAGATGTAGAAACCAAAGGTTCAAAGGAATCACAATCTAATGAGTACACCCACTCCAATGGCAACACCAGGATTCAATATTGGTGACACACCTACACGTGAGGTGTATGGTATGATGACACCAGGTAATAGAGGGATACAGAATGAATCGTAGTGGTTCAAGAGGTGCCTCTGTTTGCTCATGATCAACAACAATTTGCAGATCTGTTGAAGGATGTGGATGAGGCGAATATGACAAAGGAGGAAGCCCGAGATCGAAAGATCATGATTCTTCTACTGAGGATTAAAAATGGAAACCCTCTTCAGAGGAAGGGTGCTCTTCGTCAGATTACAGAAGGAGCTGTTAGTTTTGGAGCTGGTCCTCTGTTCAATAGGTGCGTGAGTATAGCAAGAGAATGATTTATAGAATTCTCCCATTACTGGTAAGTACAGAACTGGAGGATCAGGAGCGTCATCTCCTTGTGAAGGTGGTGAATCGAGTGTTGTTTAAGCTGGATTCATTAGTCCGTCCATTCGTTCATAAGATTCTCGTAGTAGTCGAACCCATGTTAATTGATGCTGACTACTATGCACGTGTTGAGGGTCGTGAGGTGGTATCGAATCTAGCAAAGGCAGCTGGTCTTGCATATATGATCTCCTCAATGCGAGAGGACCTGGATAGTCAGGATGAGTATGTTCGGAATGCTACGGCTGCTGCTTTCTCCGTGGTTGCTTCAGCACTGGGTATTCCTGCAATGATTCCATTCCTGAAAGCTGTATGTCGGAGTAAGAAGAGTTGGTTGGCTCGACACACTGGTATCAAGATTGTGAAGCGTATTGCTGAGTTGATGGGTTGTGCAGTATTGCCTCATCTCCGTCACTTGGTTGAGTGTGTGAAGGATGGAATCACAGATGAACAGCCGAAGGTCCGAACGATTACTGCTCTTGCTCTGGCTGCATTGGCTGAAGCTTCCTTCCCTTACGGTATTGAATCCTTTGACTGTGTTTTGGCACCTCTGTGGTCTTCAGTGAAGGTTCTTCGAGGCAAATCACTGGCAGCCGTATTGAAAGCAGTGGGTTTCATTATTCCTCTGATGGATGAGACACGAGCTTCTCAATACATCGATGATGTGATGTATATCCTGGTCCGTGAATTCAGTACTCCAGATGAGGAAATGAGGAAGATCGTTATCAAGGTAGTGAAGCAGTGTGTTCAAACTGATGGTATTGCTAGTGAAGTGAGATTAGAATGAATGTGTAACTGATAGTATATCAAGGAGTCAATTGTCCCTGAATTCTTCAAACATTTGTGGACACGACGTACTGCTGGGAATCGATACACAAGCAAAATCCTTGTAGAGACAACAAATGAGATCGCTCAACGAGTGAGTATGAGGAGAGAGAGTAAGGATTTAGGTAGGAGCTCAGGAGGTGATTGCTCGTCTGGTACCGTGTATGAAAGATGAGAATGAGTGGTTCAGGTATATGGTACTCAACAGTATCACATCTGTACTCTCCATGTTGGGAGCTTCAGATCTGGATCTACGTCTTGAGGAACAATTAATGAATGGGCTGTTATTCGCTTTCCAGGAACAGGGTGGTGAAGACACATCTGCCCTGATCAACTGTTATGGAACAGTACTGAAGATGCTGGGTATTCGTGCTAAGCCCTATATGGATGAGATCACCTCTGCAATCAAATGGCGACTCAGTAATCGGAATGCGAATGTGCGTATGCAGGCAGCTGATCTGATTGCTCGAATTGCTCCCTCAATGAAGGCATGTGGTGAAGACAACGCACTGAAGAATATGGGTCGAGTGCTATTTGAGTATTTGGGTGAAGAGTTCCCTGATGTGTTGGGATCCATTCTAGGCGCCCTCAAATCTATTGTGAATGTGATGGGGATGGAGGAGATGGAACCTCCTATCCGAGATCTGCTCCCACGATTAACACCAATTCTCCGAAATCGAAATGAGAAGGTACAAGAGAATTGTATTGACCTGGTGGGTCGAATTGCTGATCGTGGTCCTGAATTTGTTCCTCCAAAGGAGTGGTCTCGAATCTGCTTTGATTTGCTGGATATGCTGAATGCAAAGAAGAAGTCGATTCGACGAACCACAGTAAACACGTTTGGCTACATTGCCAAGGCCCTGGGACCACAGGATGTGATGTACACACTCCTCAATAATTTGAAGGTCCAGGAGCGACAAAACCGTTTGTGTACCTCGATTGCTATTGCTATTGTAGCTGAGGCCTGCGAGCCATTTACTGTGTTACCAGCTCTTATGAATGAATACCGTCTACCTGAAATGAATGTCCAGAATGGCGTATTGAAGGCTCTCTCCTTCATGTTTGAGTATATCGGAGAGACAGCAGCCAATTATATTTACAGCTGTGTTCCTCTTCTGGAAGATGCGCTTATGGATCGAGATCTGATCCATCGTCAACAAGCGAGTGCAGCTATTAGTCATCTTGCTGTAGGTGTATATGGAGAGGGATGTGAGGATGCGATTACTCATCTTCTGAACTATGTATTCCCAAACATCTTCGAAGTATCACCTCATTTGAACAAGGCTGTCTTGGCTGCTATCGAGTCATGTCGTCTGGCATTAGGTCCTCCTGTGGTCCTTATGTACGTGTTACAGGGATTGTTCCATCCAGCACGACGTGTGCGTGAGGTGTATTGGAAGATTTACAACAATCTATATATCTATGGAGCAGATGCTCTCACGATGGCTTATCCTCTACTGGAAGATGATGGTGTGAATACGTATAGAAGGGATTATATTGAGATGTTTATATGATATGTTTGTTACAATCATTTGTTCACAATTCACTTATATCAGTAACAAACACA
>JABLTK010106847.1_pt1 | contig 14028 bp, 11 predicted proteins | sample 7160131 | NCBI WGS metagenome assembly JABLTK01 (sample SAMN14651221, study PRJNA627086) | human gut metagenome | isolation source: feces | host: Homo sapiens
GCAGTCGGTTTTAGTAAATTAACGAAATACTGCGATTCATTTCGTTTTTTGAAGCTTTTTTGTGTCCATTTTTGCTGGGAGGGCGCATACTTTTAATCACTAATTTCTTCATAAATTATTTCTCCTGATTTATCACTATTTGACAAATGTATCTTTAAAACCCTCCGTAAATAAAATGCCACCAATACGGCCATATTACTTCCGATGCACTTCCTGTTGCCGACCATACTGTCTCCCAATTGTTATATTTCCATTTGCCGTTTTCTTTTTTAAATGACAAAACATTTCCTCCTGACCTATTCTTTGATACATAGTATACTTTGGCGAAATTTTCCGAGTATTCTAATATTCTCAAATAATCAATATCACCTATCATTGTATTTTCTGTATACGCCGTTTCAAACTCTTTTCCATGAATAATTGTTAATACGCTACATTTCAAAAGACTTGCGCCCCAAATAAGCAAGAACGTTACGATTTGCAACAGCAAAATGAATTTTATTATGTTTTTCATTTTTTATCCTTTCAGTAATTTCAACATTTGTTTATTTTCTGCATCAAACTAAAATTTTAAATAGTTAAGGGCGGATATTCTATGTCTTTAAAATATTCACTGAGGTGTATTTTTATGTCGGCTATCAATAGTAAATTCCTTTGCTCATTTATGTGAATAAATTCATTAATAGGTTCTGTGTTTCCGCTTTTTAAATCATACTCCATACGCTCTATCAATTGTAACCTATTTTCCATTCTGCCTTTTTTTATTGAATCCTCCGTTATATTTTCCTTGATTGCGTTTAAGTGCTGTAAAGCCGCCGAATAATCGTTGATTTTTAATGCAAGGCAAAGATTGTCCCAAGAATTATACCTAATTGTTTTAAATACTTTTTGTTCAAGACTACATAATTCTTTATACGCATTTTTACAGTTATCACTTGCCTTGAAAAAATCCATTAAATATTTAATCATGTATTGCTTTAATTCATTAACACAATCATTTATCGATTCCTCGGATTTATTATCGTACGGAAACCATGAAAAGTCATTTTCAAACATTTTCAGATGCATCGCCGGACATGTTGATGCGTCTATGGGACTCGTCCTACACATCGGCAGCACACCAAAATGAACCGTACATGAATCACCGTATACGGAACGATGTAATTCAAAGCTTTGAAAAACGTCATTTATTATCCTATAATGATTATTCTTATATGATTTGAAAACATATCCCGAAAACTGTTCTTTACAGATTTTCTTATATTGCTTTAAAAAATAGTCCATACATTTCCTTTCCGTCAATTTGGTTATTTTACATATTTGTAGTACATTCGAGAATAATTATCATCAAACGTTATTTGAGTAATATCATCTAATAAGATTTTATCTGATACATCACTCCATTTCCCATTCATATCAACATCTTTAAAGATAACGCAATCATTCTTAATGTCTCGCACTATGCCTAAATAAAAAGCATAATTTTTATTTTGTTTTTCGCATTGAATTGTAATAAATCCCGTATATTTTTTTAAATCATACAAAATCTGCTGTATGTTTGATAGGTTTGACAAAAATTGTGGGATGCTTTTTTCCCGAAGCCCCTCATGGATACATATTCCTTCATAAAAAACATCATTCTCCTTAGAATAGGCATCACTAATATCATCTATTTTTAATATCGTATATCCTTCATCATGAAAATCTACGATGACCGTCATTAAAAGATATTTATCTGTAATGATAAGCGGGAATCCCGATACGGCATTTAATTCATTCTCGAAAACTCGTTCAATGGTAATATACATTCTATTTTTTATATGATATTTAATAGTTTCTATAATTTCATTATCCATAAATTTACTACCTCTTCCTTTTATCTTTTCTGGGGCTTCTTCTCGCATCTCCTTTTTCACCACCAAAGGAGTCATTTTGTTTTCGTTTCTGACCTCTTTCGTGTTTTGCTCTATTCGCAGGATTTGTAGTTCCTTTTTTCTTATGTTCTGCCATATATATTATTGCCGCACTGGCCGCTGCGACTCCGGCTGCAACAGCAATAATAACATCGTCTGCTACCGCAATCTCCCCTGTATAATCAACAAACATAACCGGATTTTGATTTCCGTACACATACCAGTTATAGCCGTCCTCGGCAAAATCCTGCTGAGTGAAGCGTCCGGTTGACGGGTCATAATATCTTGCGCGCAGATAATACAATCCCGTTGTTTCATCATAGGTCTGTCCGAAATATGTAAACGGATTGTCTATTGTTTCATTTTTTTCGATAAAGTTTCCCCATACATCGTAATCATAAGAATTTACCACATTACCGGACGTATCAATTATCTGCACTGCATCACCATGACCGCTATATAAATAATAATACCTTTTATTGGTCAGTTTGTCAAGCTTTGCAAGAACTCTGTCTGCTCCCCAGATGTATTGCATTATCGGATACATCACTGTTCTTACCGTTCCGTCTGATTTTTGCATATTAACAAGCTGTGCCTCCGCGGCAAGCCTGTTCTGCATGTCGTATATAAAGAACACCGGAATACCCGAATTTTCACGCTTTACAATACGATACCCATTGACTGAATATTCAAATTCAGCAGTATTATCACCGTTTTCCGCATAATACAGCTTATCATTCTCATCATAGCGATACTCTGCATTTTCTTCCTTTATAAAGTCCTTTTCGGAAAAATCGGCTTTTCTGTTTCCTCTCAAATCATATTCATAATACGAATCCGCACCCTTACTTCCGCTGACACCCGATATTCTGTTAAGCTTATCATATGTATAATTAATGCTGTTTTCCTCACCGTTTACCGTTTCTTCCGTTTTGATTATATTTCCGTTCCGGTCATACGTATAATTATAGCATGAAATAACCGTATCTCCCTTGGTATTTGTCAGACTTTTAAGCCTTGATAAGCCGTCGTACACATATTCCGACTTTAATACACTTCCGTCCGAAAGTGCAGGATAGCTGACCGTTTTTAACTTTCCGTCCGCGTAAAATTCATATTCTGCATTTGCCGCTGCATTTTTCATGCTGTTTCCGTCAAGCTGTACCTTTGAAAGCCTGTTTTTGTCATATTCATAATTTGTTGTAAATGCCCATACTGTTTCGGCTTCGTCATCTGCACAGCCATGAACCACTGAAACAGAATTTCCCATTTCATCATAGCTATATTGCGAATACCCCTTACACTGCACTGTTCCATAGCGATAATCAGAAATTTTTGCTTCTGTTCTGCCTGTCTGAGTATAGCTTGTGCTTACGATTTCCGTAATTCTTCCGGTATACCGATTATTTTCCGCATACTCACCCTTCATTTTGAACACTTTTCCGGCACCGAACGGTGTATAATATGCACTTCTTATATCAGACATCATGCTTTGCGGCTTAATGCTTGTGATTTTATCCGCCTTTCCCAAACCGTTATATTCATAGCTGACAATTTTTCCGTCCCTGTCAACCGAACGGCTAAGCTGTCCGAGCGCATTATAATTATATGTGATGACGTTATTTGCGTTATTGGTATCAGATACAATTTTACCCTCACCGTCATATTTTCTCCGATACAAATTCTGATTCGCTATGCTCTGTCCTACAACATTTCCGGCATTATCATACTCATTATAAAGCGCTTCATTATTTGCATTTTTAGTCAAAATGTTTCTGTTGAGCTTATCATACTGCAAAGTTTCGGTATATCCGTCTTCATTAAGATTATTGTTCGGATCTATGATTCCCACAACATTTCCTGCCAAATCATACGTATACTTCATTTCGGCAAAACTGTCGGGATAGTCGGAATACGCTTTTTTATTTGTCACTCTCTGCTGTCGGTCATATGTATACTCAACTATATTTTTCTTTTCCGTACTTCCGTTTGCGGTAAAATATGACATTGATTTAAAACCGTTTCCGTTACCGCTTATATTATACTCGTTAATGTGGCTGTTTCCGAACATATCGACCGTTTTTACTTCCCGTCCGAGATCGTCATAATACACCGTTGTTTCATTGCCTTGTGCATCAACTGTTTTTACACTGTTATTCAGCGTATTATAATAGTACATGGTTTTTACATATGCACTGTTTCCGTTTATCTTATCCAATACATTGCTTTCTATAATATCGCCGCAAGAATAATAATCAATTTCCTTACCTATATATGTAAAGCCTAATTCATTCAGCTCATCATTTGACGGCACGGCAGTATTATTGCCCGTGACATCATAATACTTCACTGTGTTTTCCGCTCTTTGTGCGATTATCCGCAAGCCTGATGATATTTTTCCGGTATAGTCTCTCGATACATTTATATATTCCATTGTTTCTACCGGTAGAATATCTGTATTTTTTGCGTCGTATGCTGTATATGTTGAATATCTCGGATAAATTATTCTTGTGGGTCTGCCTATGCTGTCATACTCATAATATGTTGTATTGCCATCGTTATCAGTCATTGTTTTTACTGTTCCGAGAAGCATATCATACGTATACGAAACAGTCTGCACTGTTGATTTGTTATCAGCCGTAACTGTCTTTACAACCGTTGACGGAAACAGATAATTCGTTTCGGCGGTATAATTTTCCTCTGTTGTCACTGTACCGCTGTCATTTTCGGATAAGGTTATTTTTTTACTTACTTTTCCGTCCGAAGTGTATTCATAGCTGTATTGTGTTTCGGCGCTCTCTGCGTTTATAATCTTATTCAGCCGTTTTTTGCTGTCATATTTATAAAATTCATCACACTTTGTATCTTCATTCAAATACCATGATTTGTTTTTTACAAAACCTGTATTTTCATCATACGCGTATGATACCGAATGCTTTATCTTTTCGCTTAAATATGCGTCCGCCGAATCCATTTCTTCGGATATACGTAAAAGCTTACCGTAATTTCTGTTTGTTGTAGTACAGAAATCCGCGAATATATACGAATTATATCTATACTCTGTTCCGTTGGAATATGTAAGCTTTGTTGTCTGCGGCTGTTTTGCCGCAAAATCCGAATATTCGCATCGGATAACAAGATTGTTTCCCGTCGGATTTGTTATTGTTTCCGACTCGCTGATTTTTACAACTGCACCGTCTTTTTTTCCGTATGTCCTATCATATTGTGAATTTTCTCTTGTTTCAATCATGCTGACGCGATAACTGTCGGACATACTTTCAACCGAGTTATAGTCGGGATAGCCTGTATAATCCCCGATATATTCATAATTTACGATGTTTTTATCATACTGCTCATTAATTGTACCGTAAGCATTTACAACCGGATAAAGCTCGCCCCTTTCTTCAACACGATAACTTTCGCATACGCCGCTTTGACCTAAGTTTCTTTCGGTTTTATCATAATTATAGTATGTGTTTGAGGTCGGACGCACAATATTCCCCAAAAGGTACACGAGATTATTGGTATATCCGCTTGTATTATTCACAAACGCCGAATCAAATGTTTTATCCGCAAAAGTAAATTTTGCTGTCTGCAAATAACTGCGTTCGTCGTTTACCTTTGCCGGATAATAATTCACTTCCTCACCTATGGGATTTATTACTTTTTCAAGCACCGGCTCACGTGACAAAACTTCACCGTCACGCTCTATATCAAGCATTTTTTTCTCATATGAAAGCGTCAGTTCCCGTCCGCTCTCCTGCAAAGCCGATACGGTTATATCAATCTTCTCCGTATCTCCGTCAACCTCTGTATAACTGAAATTTACAGTACGTCCCACCGTATCGGTTATCTGGGAAATAATCGGACAGTTTTTTGCACCGAAAAAATTCTTGCTTATATATTCAAACGTAATTTTATTTCCGAATCTGTCGGCAATTGTGCACAGCTCGCCCCTTGTACCGAAATAATACATCGTTCCGTCCGCATCTTCAACGCTGTAATCTATTCTGTTTGTTCCGCATATATCCGGCAAATAAATCCCGGGCATATCGAAAATCATATCATTACCCGCATAATTTGTAAAATAGAATCTGTTTGCCGCATCTTTTGCAACTTCAAAGACATTGCCTTTTCCGTCATGATAATATATGCCTTTCGGGATCTCGTCCTCATCATCTGGATTATCCTTTATCGCCTGCACGGACGGAAACGCCCATGACCAGCCTGCACCGAGATTGCTGCGTTCTCTTGCATAGCTTACCGCCGAAAGCTCCGATGTATAGTAATAATTTACCGTAACCTTATCACCGGCATTTCTTTGTGTTATTTCAGCTGAATAATCATATACACCGTCATTTGTATCTCTCGTCAGTATTTCTCTTTTTCTGCGTTCAGCCTCTGTGCTGTCAAAATACGGATAATTGTTTGTGCTTATCTGCCCTGTTTCTGTATTTCTCACGGTCTCGGTCACCACATACGCATCCTCCGGCAAAGTAAATACCTTCTGCCGTGTTACAATGTCTGACGTTTTATTATACAGCTCTGCTTCGGCAAGACTGTAATGTCTTTCAAGCTTTAAATCCAGTCCGTCTCTTCCCGGCAGAACCAAATCGGTTTCCGTTACTGTCAGATTGCCTGTCAGAGAATCCACATATTCTTCGCCCGGATTGTCACCTATAAATCCTGTTCTGTATGTTTGGTTCTGCAACGCATACGAATCTCTGCCGTTTATATTTCTCAGCCTGTAATCCGAATCCGCTGTTCCCGATGCAGCAGTTCTTTCCAAGCTTTGTATTTCCTGTACCTCTATGCTTTGATCCACATTACGTGGCAGTTCTATTACACTATCAGCCGCAAATTCAATTTCCAGCATTACCGCCGTCTCATCTGTCGGAAATTCCGGCAATTCCGCTGTTTGATTATTGATATTGAATACAGCCGACTCTTCTTCCGAAATCTGCGGCAGATTTTCAAGCATTTGATTTGTTTGTATAGATTCATCATTGTCCATAATAATCTCTGTTTCCGCAAAAACCGGAAATGTTCCTATAAATATTGACAATGAAATTATCATGGATATTATTCGTTTATTCATTTTTCCTTCCTTTCTTTGCCCCGATGTGGATTTTTACTGTCTGACTGATGTTGTGAGCATATTTCCGGTTTTATCATATGTGTAAATAACCGATGTTCCGTTCATTTTATCTGCCTGCAACAAGCGGTTATCGGCATCATAATAATATGCGTTTATTCCGCTGTTTTGGTCAAAATCAATGCTTGTCCTGACAGGTATCATTCCGTTTAAATCCTCCCACATCATAAGCTTTGCCGTACTTTCGTATGCGGTATCAAAATTGTATTGCAAATCTATATCCGCCATGCTTTGCGGCGCTATATTTACACTTTTGCTTTCTACGTTGTATAACTCTCCGTCATGTGTGTATGTTGCCATTAACAGAGATACTTTTCCGGTTTTCCCCGAATTATTTGTAATACTGAAATGTCCGTTAAGTGCTCCTCCGTTTATAATTCTCAACCCGTCCTCTCCTACATTTATATTATTAAGCTTTATTTGAGATGTAATATCAAAGTCTGCGCTGTTTCTGTTAAGATTTCCCGTCATACGCTGTTCATTCAGCGTTTTTGTTTCAATATTTTGTGAAATTGCCTGAATATATATCGGATTAAAATTTTCATCAAATCCATTGCCGCTCCATTTTACTATTGTAAGCATATTCATTTCCGTTACGTCTATTCCCGACCATTTGCCGTTATCATAACCACCGAGCATTCCCGTATAGATTACATCTTCCGCTCCGTTTACGTATTGATAGACCTTTACCGGAACATCGGCATAACTCTCCTGTGCATATACCGCTGTACTGCATAAAAAAATTAACGTGATAATTAAGTTAATAAATTTCTGTTTCATAATATCCTCCGTTCGTCGTATCATTTGTATAAAAAAACGGCAAACAAAAACTATCTGCTTATGCAGCAATCTTTGTTTGCCGTTTTATGAATGGTTCTTCCATGTCATTTCCCCCGTATATTTACCTGTCGTCCGCTTCACTCCTTCTTGTAATATTATACCACATTGTGTTTCATTATGCAATATATTTTTATTTTTTGTATCATCTGTTTTAATATTATACAAATCATGAAATTTCAAAAAAAATAAATCTAATACTTTAAAAACCTGCCGCATATAATCCGCGGCAGGTTCTGTTTACAGAGTGTCCAATATATCTCTGTATTCTTTCTCCTTCTCTTCCATCGTGAATACATAGTGTTTATATGTCACCTGCACATCACGATGCCCGAGAAGCTTTGATATGTACTTTATATTAATTCCTTTTTGGGCAAACAGCATACTCGCAAACGAATGTCTTAATATATGCAAACCCGCTGCGTCTATTCCTGCTGCCTTAAAAATGTAATTTACTCCTCTTTCAAAATTCCTTGTACGCATCGGCTTTCCTGTCGAGGTCAAAAAGATATAATCCTCGTCATTGCCTCTGTAATACAATTCTTTATGTCGGCGAATTGCCTCATACGCCTTATTGCATATGGGTATTTTCCTCACCGATTCCGCCGTTTTTGCGGTTTTCTGTAATTTCATCTGATATTTCGGCTCACTATCCGATCTTTCTCGGTTTATCACATAAATCATGCTTTGGTTTATTGTCAATTCTCTTTTTTCCCAATCAATATGCTTATACTGCAATCCCAATGCCTCTCCGCACCGTATACCGGTATACAATATAAATATGTACCCAAATCCATGACGGTATATCGGTTTATTGATTGATTTGCAAAATTGTGAGGCTGTTTCTTCAAATCTTTTAATCTCCTCCAAAGACAGCGTTTGTTTTGCTTCTTCCTTTACGTCAAATTGACTTTCCGGCGGCAACTTTACCGATGTCATTGGATTTTTAATTGACACATCCTCATTTTGCAGGCACTTATAGAAGTTATTTAATGCGTTATAAGCCTTTTTAACTGTTGAATATGATAATCCTTTATTGCATAAATTGTATATTACCTCTTTCTGTATAACCGCCGGTGTTATATCTTCTATATGATAATCGCCTATATACGGTATAATATTATTATCTACGGTACATACAATTCTGTCATAACTGCTTGCTTTTAATTCATATAATTTATATTTTTCAAGCCACTGTTTCATGCAATCCGACATTATTCCATTCCACTGCGACAGCTCATCCTTACTCTTGCAGGATTTTAAATAATCATTCATTCTTTTCAGAGCTTTCTTTTTAGAATCAGCCGCAAAGCTCTTGATTTTAGGTCGACCGTTATCCCTCCATCCTATTTGTATTCTTGCAACATATTTCCCATCTCCGGTACTGTATACACAGCCCTCTCCGTTTGTTCTTCTTCCCAATTCTTTACCTCCTAAACTCTTAAATTTTCGAGATGTTCAATATATTCGTGCAGCGCATTACTGCGTACATACAGTCTTCCTCCGATTTTCACCGACGGAAATCCTTTTGAATGAAAAAGATTGTATACCGCCGTTATCGGAAGATTCAGCATTTCATGCACTTCCTTTACATTTAACAAATGTAAATCGGTCATATTTATTCCCTCCTTTGCAAATAAACATCATCTCATAATGATAATATATATTTAAAATTCAGGCGTTTCCTATTTTTACATTTTATTATCGGCGTATGAGACCATTTTCAGCAGCAACAAAGTTTTTAAGCCGCACTCCCAGCCACATCATTCCGCTGTTCACTCTTTTGCCCGTATATCCTTTTGCCTCCATTCCACGTTTAAATTCTTTTATGTTCAGCGGAGTTCGGCATTCTTCATTGCAGAATCTTTCATAAGCTGCATACATATCTTTTGCACGGCATCTGCTGTCCTTATTTTCCTTTAAATAGTATTTTACAAAGGCTCCGACAGTGTCTTCGGCCTCCATATATCTTTCCGTCGCTGTTTTAACGGCTCTGCACTTAGGCAATCCGTTTTTATAATAACGGTATGCGCCTTCAATAAGCCAGTTTAATATAGCTTCTTTTTCTTGCAGCAATTCGTCTTTAAGAGACGGATTCTTTTTAAATTTACATAGAAAAGGAATTACTATTATTCTTCTCCATATACCAAAATCCGCTCCGTTTATTGTCGGCTTACTGTTGGTTTCAAAAACCAATGTAAACTGCGGCAAATATGTAAAAGGATCCGAATATAATGCTCTTGCAGTTATTTTCTCCCCTCCGGTAATTTCTTTAATTTTTGCCTCATTCAGCGGTGCGGTACTGGTTTCCGAGCAAAACACAAGTCGTTTCGCCGGAAGCTTTGCCAGCTCCGGTGACGGTCCTGACGCAGAACCTCCCGAACCTCTTTTAAACAGGTCAAAGCTCACAGTATCAACATAGTCTTCCATTATTTCATTAATAACCGAATTCAACGTTGACTTTCCGTTCGCGCCGTTTCCGCTCTCCAAGAATATACATTGCTCTCCCGTTTCGCCGGTAATTGAATAACCATATAAAGTTTGCAAATATTATGCTAATTCTTCATCGTGGTTACTTATTTCCAAAACAAATTTTCTAAACTTTTTACCAATCTCATTTTCACGAAAATCAACATTAACGATTTTCGTGATTTTATCGTTCGGATTATGTTTTTGCAGCTTTTTTGTTATTAGGTTCACAGTTCCGTTACTGACATTCAGTAAGTGTTTGGAACTGTCAAAGTCTGTTGTATGACACTGACAACGCGTTTTTAACATATTCATAACACTCCTAACAGCCCTATGGTTTCCATATGCTTGAAGCGCACTGACATCTTGTCCGAATTTCGTATCTGCTTTTAAATATTCTTTTAATTCATATATAGTTTTCATACAAAATCCGTAAACGATAGATTCATTATCGTATTTCCATTGTTTGCCTGTCCACCATAGCCATTTGCCTGCATCAACATCAAACAATATATATTCCTTGTACGCTTTTATAATAACATTGACAAAGAACATGTCATTCACCTCTAAATTTTGATTTTTATGCTCTTTTACTATTTTTTTAGCTATACCTTTTAATCTTTTTTCTATTATTTTTGAAATATCCTCATTTTTGTGAAAATCAGTTTTCTTTATCGTCTTGTATAAATCACCAAATTTATTGCCCTGCTTCGTTTGGGGCTTTTTCCTGTCATCCCTCTTTTTTTCAAATTGATTGCTTATCTTGCAATCTTCCAATAAACTTCCATACTTATTATATGATATATTTTTTCTATCATTTGACACTGCCGTTTTGTTTTCCTTATTATCAAAAATATCCGTATGAAGTATTAGCTTATTAGCATAACTAACTGAATCTTGATGTATTATTAACTTTTTATCTGCAATTTGATTTACCATTTTATTTACCTCCATATATTTTAATAGTTGTGTAGGATGTGTATGGTAAAAACGAAATTTTTTTATATTTATTCAAGATTATATAATAATTTTTTTATATTTATCCTACACTCCCTACACATATTTTCAAACTGCCCACTGTGTTTGCTCAAATCACTCGGCAAATTTTTTTGCGTTAAAATATATTATATTCATTTGCATATTTTAGCTATTCATTCTTCACCTTCTCTTAAAATTTAATGCCAATTTCCGAATTCGGTATATACAATTATAGCACATTTATCTTTTTTTGCAAGCGATTCCCGGGCACCATTTATAATTAATTTTTACTTGGTATAAAAATAACATAAGTAATTTTAAAAAAATGTTTAGTTTTACAATTATTGTGGTAAATATATAATAAAACAAAAGAAGGAGGCAATATCATGCCAAGAAATTTAAAATATAAGACAGACAATAACAGCGGATTAAATGCTGTTCAGGAAAAGACCAACAAAGATTATGAAAATAAGAAAATGCGTGATAAAACTGATTTATCCCTTTGCATGAATCATTACAGGTTATTATTACATAATCTTCATTCTTCCGCTAAAATATACTTTAAAGAAGTTTTGGATAAAGAAATTTTTTTGAATTCAATTAATGCTCAATCCGCACCTTATGACGATCGCCTTATGGAACTGCTCAACAAATTAGCAAAAGAACTTGACAATTCTAACGAAAACTATAACAAGATGGGTATATATCGTAAGTTTCGTCAAGTGTCAGCTGAAAAAAATTATGTTTTTGAAAACTGGATTAATTCTAAGAGGACAAATATCGAAGAGATATATTTATCAAGTTATATTCAGCCGTATTTACTGTCTATAATTTACCCATATATCTTCGAAGATTATGACAGCATACAACACGGAAAGGAAATTGAAATATTTAAAAAGTATTCTTATTTTATATACAACAGTTTCCGAATGCTTGAAGCTGCTATAATAGCAGACGGTTTTTTTATGGCAATTGATGACTGCTGTCTTCAATTACTCAATAATGACAAACCAACAAACTTTTCCGACGGGATAAAAACAATTAGGGACAAGATTAGTAAATGTGACGGCAAAACAAAAAATTACACATATAATTTAGCTGCCATCTATATAAACTTCTTAGAGTATTCCAAACTTATTTATCATGGCAACAATGATGACTCTGATAATAATAAGGATAGCTCTTCAAAAAAACACAACATTCTAATATATGATATTCGTTTTTTTCTAAGCAATAAAAAAGGTGAAATACGTTTCAATAATATGGCTTGTAATATTGGAGAATTAAAGCATTACTGTGATGAAGTACTTAATAATGATGATTTTTCATATCAAGAGAAAATCCTATTTTTATATGTGTTGAGCCGTCGCACGCATATATTTGATTTTAACTATCATGAGCATTTCCCCACTGTGGATTTTCATATTACCGGTGGATTTATCACTAATCTTGTTTTATATCATTTGATTAAAAACTTTGATATAATCGCTGATAAATACACTCCATATAATTTACGCGAAGATGAACTAGATAAAATACAAAAAACATATTATGCATGCAACCTGAGTGATTTTTGCCTGAAAAACACCATTACCCTTACCGATTTAGCCTTTATTCGGAATTTAATAAAAAAAGTAGCAATATCTTTTAAATTATATGATTTAAATATACAGACTGCTCAATCGAAAAACACGCATTTGGCTCTTAGGCAAAATAATAACCTCAATTTATGGGAAGCTGTCTTAAAGTATATTGAAATCCCTGATAATGATTCAAAATCAAATACGGATTTTAAAGGACTGGACCGTAAATATTATATAAAAATATATAATGACCTATATTCTTATTATGAATTATTCAAAAATTAGAAAAAGTCTGAGGAAATTTCTTGCAAAACAATTTTTCTGCATTTTACGCCATTTTTTTACAACGCATGGGTAAAAAAGTTGTATACGGAAAGTTTTCCCTTTGTAATCTCCTTTCCGTTAATATACAAAAAGTAAAAACCTAAACCGCAAATTGAAATATTCGCTTTCTCCGTCACCCAATCCAACTCGCAGCTGTGCCTGAGATACGGCGCAGCTACATGTTGGTCAAGCGAACAAAAATCACTTCCCGCCTAACAAACCGCATCATTACATTATCTATAAAAACACCTATTTGCTCCATTCCTCAAAAGCCACAACTAAAATGTTAATTGTTATAAAATCAACGAAATTATTCCATACCAATATTTTTATATCTAAAATTAAAAAAGCAGTCAAAATTGGTTGCAATTAGTCATTATATGCGATATAATGTAATCATTAATAAAAAAAGGATGGTGTATACTAATGAAAAATCAAGACACAACAGGAATTATTCCTGAACCTTCAAAGTTGGCTGCTGATTTAAAGAAAAGTCTGATGGAAAAAGAAGATCTGCGTCAGATACGCGAAGAAATGCATCAATATAAAAAAGAACACCTATTACAAGAAAAAAATAGGAGAAAACAAATAAAAGAAGATTATAAAAAAGAACGCTTACAAAACAAAATTGCTACAAAGGATACACAGGAACAATTAAAAAATAAACATCATTTATTTAGGAGAAAATCCCCGATTTTGTGTAAACCTCATTTTTGGTTTACATAAACCTTTTATAAAATTATATCAAAATCCGTATCCCTGTAAAGGC
>JABLTK010089413.1_pt1 | contig 14009 bp, 12 predicted proteins | sample 7160131 | NCBI WGS metagenome assembly JABLTK01 (sample SAMN14651221, study PRJNA627086) | human gut metagenome | isolation source: feces | host: Homo sapiens
AATTAACAAATCAACATTTTTAATATCAAACCTTTTTATAATATCATTAAATACAATTTTGAACAGTCCGCGGGAAGATGCACTGTGATTCCAGGCCAGCGGTTCTCCTTGGAAACGGCGGGAAAAGATACCTTAATCCCTGTTGCCTCCTGTTTTACCTCCACTCCATTTCCGCCTGCAATACTCTTCAAGTCAATCGACTGTTGGAAAAGTTCTTCTCCCGCTGGCAGAACAGTCGTAAAAGCCAGTGTCAGAAGACATAGCGAGGCTGCATAAAACTTCATAAAACCCATCCTTTCATGTTTTTGTTACCGTTCAATATGTGATCGGCATATCAAACCATATACCGAATCTTGAGCCATTGACCTCTGCAGGCGCACGGGTGCCGGCATGCCCGTCCGCAAAAAGCACATTGGCATATCTGGCATGCCGGAATGCCACCACTCCCGAACTGTAATAAACATACCATTGATATTCCAAAGCCAAATTCGGATGCCTGGTGTCGGCAATATACCAGAATTCAGAAGGAGTTTTCACCGTATATTCCTCATAGGAGCCGCTTTTCGGCAGAATGACATTGCCGCGACCGATCAGAAACGGCAGATCGCCGCGGGAAAGCATTCCGTAAGTCTGTCCTCTCTGCGCCTGAATCGCAGGCCCGTAGGTGGGACACATCGCCATGTGAGAAGTGCGTTTCGTCCTGCCTGCCGCAAGTTCCGGAATCAGCTTCAAATCCGCAAGAAGCTGAGTCCAGTTCAAATTCGGCGTAACACTGGAACTCAACGTATTGAACAACGGCGTGCTCCAGCCATTGTAGGAATCCGCATATTGTATCTGAGCCAACCCAAGCTGTTTAAGATTGCTGAGGCATTGAATGCCGTAAGCCTTCTTGCGGGCTGTATTCAGAGCCGGCAGGAGCATCGCCGCAAGAATCGCGATGATCGCTATGACGATGAGGAGCTCGATGAGGGTGAAAATACTTGTTTTCATCCTGCGAATGAAGAACATCGGACCGGGAGCACGGAAGGAAGAAGTAGAAAAACATCGGAACAATCGAACATTGGAACAAGTCAACAATTGAATGAAGAAAGAGAAAATAAGGCAGGGCGCGAATTGACACCGCCGTAATGAGATATCCTTTTTACAGCTTTTCCTCATAAGGGGCTCTATCAGGGTAAAAATTTTCATTTTTCCCTTTGAAGAAAGAACTCTCAGAGAAGTGGCGGCAACAGGAAACGAAGATGGAGCCGGGACAATACAATCCTCCCGGAAATATTTTTCAGAAGCTTCATCTTTCCGGTTCCTCCCGTTGGAAAAGCCACTTTCATAAAATCTCTTTTTCCTCATCCTGACATCTCCCTGTTAGACTATGCAGATTCATTATGTATTACAAAAAAACAAACGTTCCCTTTCACTCGTAAATTATAAGCATCTTTCTGCATTTGTAAATAGCAATTTGGAGAAAAAGCTTATCTGTTTGGATAAATTCACGTTTTTTGCGAGATCATCGGCAAACCAGGACATCAATTTAAAATAAAATACGGCCGCAATCTCTTTAAGGGACCCGGCCGTATCAAGTGTATATCCGGTTATCTTACAAAACTCGGAGACTCACAGTTTTTCAATGTGCGGAAAGCTTCAATGCCAGATTCAAGAGCCGCTCCCGAAGCAAATCAAGGTCATCTGTTTTTGCCGTAATTTCATTCAATTCGGATTGATGAGCCGCGTCTTTTGCGTGTTCCCGGCAGAACTGCGCAAGCCTGTAATCCTCCATTCCCATCTGCCACGCCCAGAGGCGGCGGCTCGGCATGATGGAGCCGAAATCGTAATCCAGATAGGCAGCACCATAGTCGGCGCTGTTCGTTGAGTTCGGGAAAGTGTCATACGAATTCAAACCGTCGCCTCCGGCATGAGAATCCAGATGCCAGAATGCGGCAACCCCGGAAAAACCAGCCTGGAAATTCTTGATTCCCATGGAACGGTAGGCAAGCGGAGAGGTGACTTTTGCAGGAATGTAATAGCTCCAGAGCTCCTTTCCCGTCTGCTTTGCCAACTGAATTGTCTTCGGTTTCAGATGGGGAAAATAAAACTCGAAAATATCATAAGATTCAGCCAGAGCGGGAAGATTTTTTCCGGCAAGTTTCTCATCCGCCACATTCGGGTTGATCATCAGGCGGATTCCCGCCCCCGCCTTTTTCAATACCCGCCCGACATTCAAGGCGTGGTGCATGGAGCTTTTGGGATCGTCCACGTCTCCGCCAGGTTCATCGACAGGATACAGAATAATATTTTCGGCAGGAATCTGATATTTTCCGGAAAGATGCTTTGCCAGATCGCGTGTCCACTGCATCATAGCTTTGTTCCAGGCATCGGAAAAGATCCGGGGCCTCGGATTTCCTTTCTTCAGCAGACCGGTGTTCGCATTCGTATAGAGAAAGAAAAGGAGCCGCCTCTCTTTCAGCGAACCGCATTTTGCAAGGAACAGATCCAACACCTTGTCCAAATCGGAAAAATCATTCTTCAGGACATTACCTTTCGCATCAATCACTGGATAAATGTCCATCCCGCGATGACCGGGAGTCCCCCCGATATAGATAATATTGCAGCCAAGATCGTCATAAAAATTTACCAGTTCGCAGTGCGGATAGGTGGCGGAAAGGAAATAATCATACGCGAATGAATCCGCCTTCACGGCACCCAGATCCACATTCTCAAGAGTCAAGGCGACATTCACCGTTTCCTCGGGAAAACCGGAATAAGAGGATTTCAGGATCAAGGTTCCCTGATAGGTTCCGGGTTTCAAACCGGCAGTATTGATTTCGAAAAACAGAGGAGCGCTTCCGCCCGGCGCAACACGGAAGATACTGTTCAGCGTCAAAGGCGCCAAAGCGTCATGAAGCATTTTCTGCGAGGAATCTTCCACGGGAAGCGCCTCGAAAAAGCTCCAGCGGGAGGCAAAAGAATCATTTGTCTGGTTGAAGCGCCTTTTATTTTTCACATCCGTAAAAAACTTGATCCGCCCCATGTAAGGACGAGTGGAGAGATTGGAAAATACAAAACCGCCGCGGACTTTTGCATTGAGCGGAGCACGCAGTTTCAATTCTTTCAGCGGCAGTGTATTGGGCGACGGGGCAAAATGGTTGTTCCAAAGGTCTGCCGCATGAATCAGCGAGTTTTTCCCCGCCAGGGCGGAGCGCATCAGAGCCATGCGCAGATTCTGAATGTTCTTCTGCAAGGTATCCCATGCCTCCGGCGAATCCCCATGCTTCCGAATCTGGGAGGAAACCGTTTCCGCCAGTTTCACAGCTGCGGCATCTTTTTGCGGAGCCTTCAGCAACTCTCCGACCACGGATTCAAAATAAGCTTTTCTGCTGCCGGCGATCATAATGCCGAATCCGTCGGGATTGTGAAAATTGCGTCCCGGGTTCTTCCAGAACGTATCACCGCCGGAGGTCGCGCCGGAACGGATCAGATTCCCGGTAAATACCTGCCCATCCCTTACATCCCCGATTCCCAGCTCCTTTCTCGGAATGTTCAGAGTGACCCGGCACTGTCCCGGTTCCAGTTTTACACGGCATTTCGCCTGAGTAGTGAAACCGGACGCCGGAACATTGGACATGTTGAATTTCCCTGCCGTAAAACGTCCGTCGAAAGCGGCGCTGTACTGGAAGTAGGAGGGTTTGGCGGAATCGGGCCGGAAGAAAAATTCAATATGATCCGACCCCCAGATGCTTTTATCGTTAAACAGGGGTTTTGTTCCTTCCGGAATCGGGCAGGTGATGGAGACGACAAGTTCTTCCGCTTCCAGTTTCAGACGGGCGGAAGCCGCGGACTGTATAAATCCGGCGTCCACTCTGGCAAAACTTCCCAGCAGTTCCGTCTCACGATCGGGAACAAGAAACGGTCCGGTCGATTCCCCGTTCAGCACCAGATTCGGGTCCGCCTTGCTGGGCGCCGCATCCGCCGGAATGTCAGCGGCGGGCGCAGGTTCTTCAAAAGAATCATACAACTTTACATCGTCAATCAGTCCATGAAAGAAATTCTCATACCTTGCGCTGCGCACGGCACATCCTATTGTAAACAGCGGATATGCCGTTGGCGAAGTCCCTTTGAAATCGGAAAAGGAGAGAGAACCCTTTTTCTCCGCAATCAGCATTCCGTCAAGCCAGATCCGGCAGTCTCCGCCGGAACGGGAGGCAATACGGACGGTATAAAATTTTCCTGGTTCAAGCCTGACCTTGTCACTGGTCACAGTAAACAATTTCAGAAGTTTCTGCGGCATTTTATCGTCCCTGATTTCAAACAGAGCCTCGATCTTCGAATCCCCGGTGACACGCAGGCAGAAATAGCGTCTCCCGTATGTGCTGAACGCATAAGCGGCAAGAGTCCCCCCGTTGGTTTTAGAGAATTCCTCCTCCGGTTTGAAGCGGAGCTCCAATGTAAACGCCTCGAAATAATTTCTGAAACCCGTTGCCGCATTATTATGCTTTTCACCGCAGACAAGAGCATGATCTCTCAATTCACTGCCATACAGCTTCGGTTTCAACGGTTCCTTGTTGAAATCCCATGAATGCACAGGCTCCGCGGCTCCTGTCCGGAACAGAAGCCATGCCGCCAGACAAATGAAAAAACTCTTTTTCATTCCATTTCTCCTTTTTCTTTTTCCATTGCTTTTCAGTTACAAATGATTCACCGCTCCGGATACCAGCGTGCCGAACTGCTGGTTGCATAAGAGGGATCCGCTGTAACCAGATAACGGTTTCTGGTGCGCACCGCCTCCACATGCCCGTCGCTGAACCCTACAGTGCAGTTATATCCATGCCAGGCATAGGCATTGCCATCATTCGCCTGATAAGTGGGATAAAAATATGCTCTCTGCATAAAACGGTCTCCCGGATTGGCTGTTTCCGCCAGATACACTTTTGATGACGGATTCCTGATACGGGATTGCTTGGCAAGCCTTTTCTTGGTCCATGCCGTGCTTTCCCAGCTCCAAAGGATTCCAATCCCATAACATTTGGAATTATACAACATCTGGTAGGCATTTCTCCAGAACGGTGCTTTGCTCATTGCTACCGGACAGATAAATTCCGAAGTCATTTGTTCCAATGAAGTACGGACATGTTTTGCATATCCCAGGCTCCAGAAAGCAATATAATAATTATCCCGGGCTCCCCCGCTCCACAACGGCGCATTCGCCCAGGAATAGTTCCCCAGAGTATAATTCAAACTGTGGGAAATCATATATCCGTCATAATCATTGGAATATGTCTGGCAATACAAGCCCACCTGCTTTACATTGGAAAGGCAGGTGATTCCCTGCGCCTTTTCCTTTGCCTTGCCTAAAGCCGGCAGGAGCATCGCCGCAAGAATCGCGATGATCGCTATTAGCTTGAACTCATTTTTCTGATTTTACTTGCTTATACTTTCTATTTTTGGAAAAATCTCTCTTTGTTTTTCATGAAGACAATTGAATAACATCAAAGGTGCAAGTTCTGCTGGATCTTTAATAATATAGAATAACATTACAAGAAATACAAGTTTCAGGTTTCATTTTCTGAGAGGAAATATGAAACCTGAAACTTGTATTACAATAGCATATTCTGCCGATTTTTTTCAAAAAAAATGTCGGAGTATCATTAAAAAAAAATCGTGAAGAATTGTCCGGCAACTTACTCCTGCTTCAATTAAAATTCTTTTTTATCATGGAAGCCGGACGTTTTTTCAACAATTCCTGATATTTGAGCTGCGCCGCTTCCTGTTTGTCATAGATCCATTCACAGCATTGCGGATTGTCCAACCCCATGATGTCATAGACCTGATAAAGTCCGGCGCGGCGGTAGACTCCCATTGTCCAACCAGGACAATGTAGACAATATTTCTGGCACGCACCCGCATCGTTATTCAAGGCTTTCGAAAGACTGGGACATTTTGTCATCATCAGGACCAATTCATGGTTATTCAATGTGATTTCAAGTTCACAGTTTTCTTCTTTCCTGATTTTCAGGTAGTAGTTGTAAACGCCGCGCAAGCCTTTTTCGCGAAAATCTGCCAGACAATGAAAATCCTGATGGAGGCTGATCTCTTCATAATACTTTTCTAGACTATTTTCGGCATCCAGAAATTTGAAGACCTCATTGTAAAAACGGACGAAGTGATCGCTTGGAATCATTTGCAAACCTTTCTCTTGAAAATTTGAACGCAATGGCCGGGGGCGATGTGATCCACGGAACTTTCCCATGGAGTGTTTTCGCACATTCCCGCATTGACCTCGCTGGTCTGGAGGCAGCTGTACGGGGAAACGGGCAGACCTAATTTTTTCAGATGTTTCTGCGCCGGGCATTCGAAACATTCGAACCTGATTTCATTCTCCGAAACGGTCAGCTGATACGGTGCGCCTTCCCGGTGAAAAAACCAGTTCAGATGTTCGATCAGTTCGGAAGTGTCGTCCCTTTCCAGTTTCTCGCGAATGGATTTGTAGACGTCATGTCCGGTTTTGCGGAGAATTTCCTTCAGCGCCTCCACACCATAATGTTCCGCAATGTAGTTCAGCGTGGTGTTGGCGGTGCCGTGGAAATCGCGATGGAGTTCATTGTTTTCCTGATAACGCAGCATGGTACATTCCTTTATGCAATATTGTGTTCCTTTTTATATTTGCCCCAGAAAAACGGGCTGACGCAGTTTTCCGGCAGCGGCGGAAACACGATCTCGTCAATCCGTTTCAGGTCGGTTTCATTCAAAGGCGAAAGCCGCGAAATGCGGATGTTTTCCCGCAGTTGCGCAACAGTCTCCACACCGGTCAGAATGCTTTTGTTTTCCGGTTTGGAAAAAAGATAACGCAGAGCCAGCTCCGCCATGGGGATTCCAAGTTTTTCAAGACGGCGGCGGCGTTCCAGGACCTCTGGGATAAAGATTTTATCCTCCGGCATAAGCAGCATTCCCTGCATATAAGCCCCCCGGATAAAGCAATGCCGTCCCGGCTTGCCGAAACAATGGTCGAAACGATGATCCAGGATGCTTGCCGGGACCTGCAGGCAGTCCGCTGTTTCTCCGTCATCCGCATGGGCTTGCGAGTTCAGCGAGATCCCCGCAAATTCTGTGAGTCCCCTGTCTTTCTGCTTTTTCAATGCGTCCAGGTGCAGACTGTCTTTCTCTTCATGAAGGAGTACGGCGGCGACGTATTTCTGCTGAAGACGCTGAAGCGACATCCGGATGCTGTTTTCCATGAACTGCTCCGGATCGGCTCCGGCAGGCAGTCCCGGAATTTTGGTGATCACTTGAAATCTCGAGGAAAGCCCCAGTTCCTTCAGCGCACATCCGATCACTTCTTCGCTGTCGCCGTATTCCGGAGCCGTATCCAATGTCGTGACGCCGCCCTCGTATGCGGTCTTCAGGATGTCCTTGACCGTATCAAACGAAGGCTTTCCGGCAGTATTCGCCACCCCGTAATTCAGACCGAATTGAACAGTCCCAAGCATCAGTTTTGAAAAAACGCTCATTCCTTGTCCTTTCGATAAATTTCAACCGCATTGTCATAAAATATTGCGTTGAGTTCATCCTGCGAAAGTCCCGCCATGTCGGCGGCGCGTCTCATGGCGCGGATCTGCTCATAGCAGACCAGTGTGGCATCGTTCCGGTCCGTTCCGGCGAGGCCCCAGCTCCGGCCGAATGCGGCATAAGTGCCACGCATGCCGCCGTTCACGACCGCATCCGTGCCGAACATCAGCCGTGAACGGTTCTCATGACGGAACAGCAGATACATGGAATAATCATCGCAGACCGCCGAAAGATCGTAGCAGATATGCTCCAGTCCCTTCAGCCGGCGGAGGGGTTTTTCCAGCAGTATGCTGTTGAAACTTCTGGCACAATGGGCCAACTGCCATGTGACGCGCGGATACTTCCGGGTGAAGTATTCCAGCGTGCGCAGATTTTCCGAATCGCTGAAACATTCCGGTTTGGCAATATGCAGCACGACTGCCAGACTGCACTGGTCCGCCGCCTCGACCAGCTGTTCCGGAATCAGTTCGTGCAACGGACTTTCGGCGGCATGTCCAGCAAAAGAAAAATAAGGTTTGACTGCCTTGAAATGAAGCCGCCGGTATTCCGAAATCAGTTTTTCCGGTTCCATCCATGGTGGCAGCAGGACACCGCAGACACAACCCGGACAGCGCAGGGATTCCTTCACGCACCACTCCCGATCCGACTCGAAATCGACTCCGCGGACCGGAGACCCCAGCATCATGAATGCAAGCTGCCTCCCCGGGAAAACCGTATTCCCCCAGCGGAAAAGTGTTCCGGCGTCCGCCTCATAACGCAAAACGCTTGCCGCGGTCGAAGCATTGGCATTTTTCTCGCTCCACAGATGGGCATGGGCGTCGAAAACCTTGTCCGGCACAAAATCCGACAGTTCCGTTTCCCAAATCATCCGGTCATATTCCGTATAGGATAAAGAAAAAACCATCTGAGCCGCGCTCCTTATTTCGCGGAATAACCGCCGTCGATCACTAAATTCGTCCCGGTGACAAACAACGAGGCGTCTGATGCCAGATAAACAATGCCGCCCTTCAGGTCCGTTGAATTGCAAAGACGTCCCAGCAGGGTGCAGGCAGCATGATTCCTGGTGAACGCCGACGGTTTTTTTTCCCATTCCGCACAGTAGCCGACCAGAGAAACCGAGTTCACGCGGATATTGAATTTTCCCAGCACGCTTGCCGCCCAGCGGGTGAAATTGATGACGCCGCCTTTCTCGTAGTGATATGCGGGAGACGGCAAAACATCACTGTCCGTCTGCATACCCGTTCCGGCATAGTTCGCCGCATCCAGTCCCAGCATTCCCATATAACTGGCTATGTTGATGATGGAACCGGACCGCTGTTTCCGCATGGCCTCTGCCGCAAGCCGGGTGATCCGGAAAAGACCCGATGCATTGGTATGGAAACTTTCATCGTAAGTCTCCATCGGAAGATCCCATTTCTCCAAAGCGCAGCGGAGGACCGCATTGTTGACGAGAATGTCCAGACGCCCTTCCGCCTGAAGAATGGTCTCCATGCAGGACGAGATCAATTTATCATCGGAAAGATCCAATACCGATGTTTTCATTCCGGGAAAGCGTGAAGCAAACGCTTCCAGTTTTTCCTTGTTCCGGGAAGCGACGTATACCGTTGCGCCGGCCTCGTATAACGCTTCGGAAATCTGTGCCCCGTACCCGCCTTTGTGACCGGCGCCGCCGGTCACAAGGGCCACTTTCCCTTTGCAGGAGAAACTGTCCAGCACATTCATGGTTTCAGTCAAGCTCCTCTTTCATGTCGGCAAGACATTTCTCAATCCTTGCTTTTGCTGTATCGGTCAGTGAATCCATCTCCTGCGCCAGGGTCAGCGGCGTGGAGATCAGTCCCAGCTTCATCAGAGCGTACTTCTGTCCGTTCCAGCAGTTCCCGATATTTCGCCCGTAGACGCCGTGGAACAGCCGGATCATATTGTTCTGCGCCGCCACTGCGCCGGGAATGTCATGCGCGTCCACACATGCCGCCAGTTTCTTCATCATTTTGGAACAGAGCGCGCCCATGCCGCAGATCATGCCGTCACAGCCCGCGATCAACGCCTCGTCCGCCGCCCATTCCTGTCCTTCGAAGAACAGGGTGCGGAATCCTTTTTCCTCGCGCAGAAGCAGCAGTTCGCGCCGCAGCCACATGTTCGACGACGAATTCTTGATCCCTTTCAGATTCGGATGCTTCATAAGAGTTTCGAATTCGTCAAGAGAGAAATTGATTCCGTTGTTCGGCGGACAGTGATACAGATAAACCGGACGGTCCGCGGCGTCCAGAACTTTCAGGACGGATTTGACCGGATTCAAAGCCGAAGTTTTGCCCGGCGGCATGAAAACATACGCTTCGAAATCATATTTGCGGTAACGGTTCATGATTTCCAGCGAACGGTACACGCTGGTCGCGTTGATGCCGACCAGCAGTTCCATGCGGTGCTGAATGATTTCCGCGGCATATTCAACGGCTTCTTCCTTGAATGCGTCGGAAAAACTGCCCCATTCGCCCATGGAGCCGAACAGGAAAACACCGTCCAGTCCATGCCGGATATTGCGTTCAAAAATATTGCGCATTCCGGCTTTGTCCAGACTCATGTCCTCATTCAACGGGGTTACGGTTGCACTGAAAGCTTTCTTGTTCATCTCTTTATTCTCCTTATATGAAGTAATTTCAAAATTAAAAATTAAAATTACTTAAGCCAATTCCAAAAGTATTGGCTTTTTTTCAAATGAGTTCGTCTTTACCTGTTTCCTGAAGGTTAAAACGCTTTTAAAAAATGCCAGTACGATGGATTATTCGTCATTTGGTAAGCTTCAAACAGAATAATCCCGTCCATAAACGGTTTCCAGCGCTCCAGAGATTTTGCATATGCATCCAGCAGTTTTTCCGGATTATTCATGGATAAGGACATCCAGAGAAGTTTCCGCGCAACCGTTCTTTGGTAAAACTCCGGGAAATCTTCCTCTCGGTCGTAGTCAGGCGGCTGGAGATCGTATGCCAAGGCATCCGTGATCGAACCATCCGAGAATTTTTTCCAGTCGAAGAAATGATCGCCGTAGATATACGGTCCGAGATTGGCTCCGTAACGAAGTCCCATCCACATTTTTCCCGGATTTGCCGCCACGCGCGCTTTTTTCATGAATTCTGTGAAATAAGCGCCACGGTGATGCTGCCAGGCGACAATATCATTCAGATCGCCCTGATAGGCAGCCAGCGCTGGTTGATCAAAACCGAATTGTCCGCGGCATCTCACATATTCCGAACGAATCAGATCCGAATGCTCCCGACACCATTGATTGACATTATCCTGATCAAGTCCCGCCTGGTTCATCGCCTCCCGAATGACGGGTGAACGGGAATGCGTTCTGTTGCAGAGGTAAATTCCCGCTCCGCCGTAACCCGCAAGTTCCCGTATTTGACGAAGGCGGAATTCCACGACTTCCGGGAATGCGTAGGACAACACCCCGAGATAATGAGTTTTGCCGTCACGCGACTGCCAGGAATATTCCGGATGAGCTTTGCAGATAGAAGATTCCATTTCGGAAAAACCAGCATAAGAAGCATCATCAAACAGCGTCAGCCAGAAATAAACCTCTATTCCGTATTTTTTCCCCATGGCGACAACGACTTCCGCAGGATCATACTGACGCATGACAGCCATTGCTTTTTCCCCCGTGGAATTTTGTGCCTTGCACCCCATGTAACGATCCGGAGTTTGGGAATGATACAGCAACTTTCCACAGACGGAAACGCGCCAGAGGACTGCGTCCACTCCATATTCCGCATATTTACAGAACAATGCATCCATGTCATCTCTGCTGAATGGATTCTCTGCCTTCCAGATAAGGTCGTAGAAATCAACTGCGATTATTTTCTTCATACTGTTTCTCCTGATATAGAATTGTTCGGATAGACGCGGGTCGGGATCGATGTTTTGGGCTTTGCATCGTGCATAATATACAACGACTTGAATTCCAAAGGGGCCAGCGTAATCACGCCGCACCGGGTATCTCCTCCCTCGACTTCGGCGTTCAAGCGCCATTTTGTTGCTACGGGCCTGGTATTGAAATTAGCGAAAACAAGCATTGTTCGGCGGGCGTTCCAATACGCCGCCATGCCGACGGTTTCGTCTTCGGTGGTCGCTAAGCCTTCGCCAGGCGCGGTATGGCGGGTAAATTGGCTGACCTGCGTCATCCAAGCGGACTGTTCGCGGTAAAACTCCAGATATTCCGGCGCCCACGACGATACTGTGGCGTGATGCAACAGCGCCGCCATCGCCAGACGGCGGCGGTCGGCGCCGGATGCCGTTTTCGGAAGCATTTCGCAGACCGAACGCGGTGCGACATTTAGAAAATGAACGTGTTCGCTGAACATCAGCGGTCCGATTTTTCCGTATTCCTGTTCTTCGGTAAGCACCATTGTCGCCAGATTTTCTGCCGCCAGCGAAGGAGTGTGCGTCAAATGCAAATAAACTTCTCCTTCCTTGCCGACTCGTTCAAAACTCCACTCCAGAAGCCGTTGCAGTTCTTCGCCGTCCCAATGCCGCCGGCCATCGCGATGAAACGGGTGCCGGCATTCCCCTCCCGCGCACCAATCAAAATAGACTCCGCCAAAAGCATGGCTGCGCAAAGTTTCATCGATTGTTTCGCGCCGTTTGGCAAACCAATCCGAACTCAAGCACATTTGTGCGCCGAATACTCCGTGAGTCGAATAGTTCAGCAACGGCGGTTCAGCGGAAGAATCAGTAATCATCCGCCGCCACCGCATGGCGTTTTCCGCGTAACCGGGCGCTTCGGGATGAAACTCTTTGCAGGAGAAATACGGGGTAACTGCAATGCCGTTTTTCGCTGCTTCGAACAGTGCGGCATCCATTTTTGCCATTTCTTCAACGGGATAAGGCGGGTAACAGGCATCACGCCAGAAAATACCATTGCCGAAATCGTCGCCATCGTTGTGGAGACGCATCAGGGTAACGCCTGACGCAGCCAGTTTGCGCCAATCCCCGGCGTTCGGCCAGCGCGAGGAAAAATCACCGCTTTTCCGGTGTAGCCGCGAGGCACTGGGGCGCAGCGGCGTGATATTGGACTTGACGAAAGGCAGCGATATACGGAACTTCAATGTATATCGTCCACTTTGGATTGACTGTCCGTTATGAGGGCTGTCCACCGGACAGAAGCGCGCTGTTAAGCAACCACTCGCATCGCATGAAATATGGGTCATGCCGCTCATTGGAAATGGCGCGGTCACCAGTGTGTCGAAAGCTGCCAGATCATCGCCCAACGCCAGTTCCATCCCTTCCAGCCCGCGCCGGAAAAACAGCGCGGACAGCGGCAGGAACTGAGAGTAATAGGCTGGCACATCGCTTCGGGCGCATCCGCCGTGAAGCCTTCGGAACCCATCCACGCCGTTGACGTAGTGCGTGTAAGAACTCTCCGCCAAAGCTTTGCGCACGGCCAGGCAATCCAGACCGGGCGCGAAAAACATACTTCCAATCTGAACCTGCCCCACCGGTTCGATCGTCCGGCCGACTTCAAACACCAGCGTATGTTCACAGTAGCCCCATTCGTGCGCGACCACTTCGCGGTGAATCTCGACGCCCGGCAGCTCTTTACCCTCGCGGTCATGGAGTTTCTGGCTCCAGCGCAGACCGGGACGCGAGTCCGTTTCAAAAATCTCCACTTCCCGGGTCGGACACCTATTGCTTTCAAAAGCGTGGTACCGCCCATTCTCGAAAAGTGCGATTGAGTTGGACTGCGGGTGTTCAAGCAGGTTTCTGCCGCTTCCAAAGCGAACCACGGCTTCGGAAAGTTCACCGCCCATGTCAAGATCGTACGCAAAACGGGTATATTCGTTTTCAAAGATCACTTTGGAAGCTTTACGCCGGATTGAATACGGAGATGGAAAATTTTTGAATTGCATGAAAGTTTCCTTGGTCATTCCGCCTGGGGGAGTTCTTGTATCGCCACATCGTCGAACCATGCCTTGCCGGTACCGTCGTAGATGCAGACTTCCATCAGCACTTTGTTGGGATCAAGTTCCGCAGGGGTGGTGAAGTCCGTGCCGTAGTGCGTCCAGTCGGTCGTGCCGGAAATCAGGGGCGACGGTACCCAGAGCTGTTTGCCCGGAGCAAACTGGAATTTGATCACCGCGCCGCCTTGAGGACCGGCCTTGATGTCTTCGGTTTTCATGACATAGCTGATGTGGTAACGGGTGTTCGGTTTGAGCGCCACGCGCTGAACTGCCGATGCTCTCTTGGCTTTGGATTCGATTTTGAGCGAGGCCGGCGCGGAGAAGAATACTTGTTCATCGCGGCTGCCGCCCTTGACGTTCGGACTCCAATAGCGGCGGTCCATGGGCAGCGTAAAGCTGTAATTTTGAACCGGCGAATCGACCAGGATCAACCGCCCGAAGTTTTCGAAATCGTAAAATTCATTCATTAGTGTAAGAGCAATAGTAGTTTTACCAATT
>JABLTK010043937.1_pt1 | contig 14006 bp, 8 predicted proteins | sample 7160131 | NCBI WGS metagenome assembly JABLTK01 (sample SAMN14651221, study PRJNA627086) | human gut metagenome | isolation source: feces | host: Homo sapiens
GGAAAAACCAGCGATGTATCAATAAACAGGAGGGAAATTTGGGGCCGATTCCCTTGATAATACCGGAGGACAGATAATCTGCGATGCCCTTGACTGTCGCAGGCATACGCCGTTCAAAATATTCCGTCAAAAACTGTTCGCCATATGACGCATGGGTTGTCCAATGACCGGTCAGCATCAGCTCCTCGCCCAAGCAAATCTGCGGCATCGTGCCGACAGCCGTGACTTCTTCGCCGTCCTCTTCGACGAGCCGGATGACCGCATAGCCGTTGTCCTCGTTCTGATAGATGACGGCGTCCACGGTTCCGCTGATGCTTTGCAGTTCGTTTTCCATATGCCTTCCTCCTCTCTCGTCCTGTTTTATATGCTTTCCGTATTATAACACAACTGTTTTCCGAACGCAAAAAGTCCCGTCCGGATTTCTCCAGACGGGACAAAATGCACTTCAATAAGCGATCGAGTGTGTTCCGAAATTATTCGTAGATCTCGGTAACAACGCCGGAACCAACGGTACGGCCACCCTCACGGATAGCGAAACGCAGGCCCTTCTCGATAGCGATCGGGGTGATCAGAGCTACGTCCATATCAACGTTGTCGCCCGGCATGCACATCTCAGTGCCTTCCGGCAGAGTGATAACGCCAGTAACGTCAGTGGTACGGAAGTAGAACTGCGGACGGTAGTTGTTGAAGAACGGAGTATGGCGGCCGCCCTCTTCCTTCTTCAGAACGTATACCTGACCCTTGAACTTGGTGTGCGGATGGATGGTGCCCGGCTTAGCCAGTACCTGACCACGCTCAACCTCGTTCTTCTGGATACCACGCAGCAGGGTGCCGATGTTGTCGCCAGCTTCAGCGTAGTCCAGCAGCTTGCGGAACATTTCGATACCGGTAATAACGGTCTTGCGCGGAGCGTCCATCAGACCTACGATTTCGACTTCTTCGCCCATCTTGATCTGGCCACGCTCTACACGACCGGTAGCAACGGTACCACGACCGGTGATGGAGAATACGTCCTCGACCGGCATCAGGAACGGCTGGTCAGCCTTACGCTCCGGAGTCGGGATGTACTCGTCAACAGCGTCCATCAGCTCATGGATGCAAGCGTACTCCGGTGCATTCGGATCGGTGGACTCGCACTCCAGAACGGCCAGAGCGCTGCCGCGGATGATCGGAACGTCGTCGCCCGGGAAGTCGTAGTCGTTCAGCAGCTCACGGATCTCCATCTCTACCAGATCCAGCAGCTCCTCGTCGTCTACCTGGTCAACCTTGTTCATGAATACAACGATATACGGTACGCCTACCTGACGAGCCAGCAGGATGTGCTCGCGGGTCTGCGGCATCGGGCCGTCAGCAGAAGATACTACCAGGATAGCACCGTCCATCTGAGCAGCGCCAGTGATCATGTTCTTTACATAGTCAGCATGGCCCGGGCAGTCAACGTGAGCGTAGTGACGCTTAGAGGTCTTGTACTCTACGTGAGCGGTGTTGATGGTGATGCCGCGCTCCTTCTCTTCCGGAGCCTTATCGATCTCATCATACTTCATAACCTCAGCTTCGCCTTCCAGGCCGAGAACCTTGGTGATTGCAGCGGTAAGGGTGGTCTTGCCGTGGTCAACGTGGCCGATGGTGCCAATGTTAACATGAGGCAGGTCTCTTACGTACTTTTCCTTTGCCATTGTTGGAATCCTCCTTCAATATAGTTGAACTAGCGTAGTAAAATACAGCTATATTTTATAATAATACCCACAAAATTGCAAGCATTACCGCACAGATTTCACAGAGAAATCTGCAAAATCCGAAATCAGGCTCTCTCTCTTGCGAAAGAGAGCCTGTATTTTTAGAAATTAGCCCTGAGACTTGTTGCGGTTAGAGATAATCTTGTCCGCAATGCTCTTCGGGATTTCAGCATAGTGGCTCGGCTGCATAACATACTGACCACGACCCTGAGAACGGGAGCGCAGATCGGTAGCGTAACCGAACATCTCGGACAGCGGAACCTTTGCCGAGATAGCCTGTACGGCGCCACGCGGCTCCATGCCCTGAATCTGGCCACGGCGGGAGTTCAGGTCGCCGATAACGTCGCCCATGTATTCCTCCGGAACCATAACGTCAACCTGCATGATCGGCTCGGTCAGAACCGGATCAGCCTTCTTCATAGCTTCCTTGAACGCCATAGAACCAGCGATCTTAAATGCCATTTCGGAGGAGTCGACTTCATGATAGGAACCATCATACAGCGTAACCTTGCAGTCAACTACCGGATAGCCTGCCAGAATACCATTCTGCATAGCGCCCTGAATACCCTGGTTAACCGGCTCGATGTATTCCTTCGGAATAGCACCGCCGACAACTGCATTTACGAACTCGTAACCAGCGCCCGGCTCGTTCGGCTCCAGCGTGATCTTAACATGACCATACTGACCCTTACCACCAGACTGACGAGCGTACTTGGTCTCGACGTCTGCCTTGCGGCGGATGGTTTCCTTGTAAGCAACCTGCGGCTTGCCTACGTTAGCCTCAACCTTGAACTCGCGGAGCAGACGGTCAACGATGATCTCCAGATGGAGCTCACCCATACCAGCAATGATGGTCTGGCCGGTCTCTTCGTCGGTGTAGGTCTTGAAGGTCGGGTCTTCTTCTGCCAGCTTAGCCAGCGCGATACCCATCTTTTCCTGACCTGCCTTGGTCTTCGGCTCGATAGCAACACGGATAACCGGATCCGGGAAGTCCATAGACTCCAGGATGATCGGGTGCTTTTCGTCGCACAGCGTGTCGCCGGTGGTGGTGTTCTTGAAGCCTACAGCGGCTGCAATATCGCCGGAGTATACCTTGGTGATATCCTCACGATGGTTTGCATGCATCAGCAGGATTCGACCCATTCTCTCGCGCTTGTCCTTGGTAGCGTTGAGAACGGAAGTACCAGCCTCAAGAGTACCGGAGTATACGCGGAAGAAGGACAGACGGCCAACGAACGGGTCGGTGGCAATCTTGAACGCCAGTGCAGAGAACGGAGCCTCGTCATCGGACGGACGCTCATCCTCTTCGTCGGTATCCGGATTGACACCCTTGATCGGCGGGATATCAATCGGAGCCGGCATGTAATCAACAATTGCATCCAGAAGCATCTGAACGCCCTTGTTGCGGTAAGCGGTACCACACAGTACCGGAACCAGCTTGTTGTCGATGGTAGCCTTGCGGAGTGCCTTCTTCAGATCCTCAACCGGAATCTCTTCGCCCTCCAGGTACATCATCATCAGATCTTCATCGGTATCGCAGATCAGCTCTACCATCTCGTCATGGTACTGCTGTGCCTTCTCAACCATATCTGCCGGGATGTCCTCATCGCGGACATCCTTGCCGAGGTCATCATAGTAAACCTCTGCGCGCATGGTCATCAGGTCGATGATGCCAACGAAATCGCTCTCAGAGCCAATCGGCAGCTGAATCGGAACCGGAACGCACTTCAGGCGATCCTTCATCATCTGAACAACGTTATAGAAGTTTGCGCCCATGATGTCCATCTTGTTGACGAACGCCATACGCGGAACCATATAATCGTTAGCCTGGTGCCATACAGTCTCGGACTGCGGCTCTACGCCACCCTTTGCGCAGAATACACAAACGGAACCGTCCAGTACGCGCAGGGAACGCTGTACTTCTACAGTGAAGTCAACGTGGCCCGGGGTGTCGATGATGTTGATTCGGTTGCCCTTCCAGTGGCAGGTAGTAGCAGCGGAAGTGATCGTGATGCCACGTTCCTTCTCCTGTACCATCCAGTCCATCTGGGAAGCGCCTTCATGGGTCTCACCGATCTTGTGGGTACGGCCAGTGTAGTACAGAATACGCTCTGTAGTGGTGGTCTTACCAGCATCGATATGAGCCATGATACCAATGTTTCTAGTATTTTCCAGTGAAAACTCTCTTGGCATGGTATTTCTCCTTTCGTAAAGTCACCCGGTTACAGATTAGTATCTGTAATGAGCAAATGCCTTATTAGCCTCTGCCATCTTATGGGTATCTTCACGCTTCTTAACAGAACCGCCCAGATTGTTCACTGCATCCATGATCTCGCCAGCCAGTCTCTCTGCCATGGTTCTCTCGGAACGGGCACGAGAATACTTGGTGATCCAGCGCAGACCCAGAGTCTGACGTCTTTCCGGACGAACTTCCATCGGAACCTGGTAGGTAGCACCGCCGACACGGCGAGCCTTAACTTCCAGGGACGGCATGATGTTATCCATAGCCTCGATAAATACTTCTAACGGATCGCGGCCAGACTTCTCCTTCACGATGTCAAAAGCACCGTAAACAACCTTCTGAGCAACACCCTTCTTGCCATCCAGCATGATGGAGTTAATCAGCTTGGTAACGAGCTGGGAACCGTAGATCGGATCCGCCAGAACTTCTCTCTTGGGAACAAAACCTCTTCTTGGCACGATACTTCCCTCCTTCACAATAATGATTTCATAGGTACTTCAAAAGCCACCCCTGGCTTTTGTCATCGCCTGTCCGAGGTGTCTGAAATAAAATCTATTCAAACAACGCTCAGGACAAAGCTTTTTTTGCTTTGCTGAACTGTGTTCAAGTCAAACGCACGGGTGATGTGTGGGTTTTAGGCTCTTAGGCTTACTTGCCTGCCTTCGGACGCTTTGCGCCGTACTTGGAACGAGCCTGATTGCGGTTTGCAACGCCCTGGGTATCCAGAGTGCCGCGGATGATGTGGTAACGTACACCCGGAAGGTCCTTGACACGACCGCCGCGTACCATTACTACGGAATGCTCCTGCAGGTTGTGGCCGATACCCGGGATGTAAGCGGAAACTTCCATACCGTTGGTCAGCTTAACACGGGCTACCTTACGCAGTGCGGAGTTCGGCTTCTTCGGAGTCATGGTCTTAACAGTAGTGCATACGCCTCTCTTCTGCGGAGAAGACTGCTTGGTCTCCTTCTTCTTCAGAGAGTTCAGACCTACCTGAAGTGCCGGGGCAGTGGACTTGTACTCAGTTTCCTTTCTACCCTTGCGAACGAGCTGGTTAAAGGTTGGCATTTAACTTGCACCTCCTTCAAAAGATTGAATAGATTTATATTTCAGCGGGAATTTGTCCCGTTAAAATCAGTCGATAACGGTGACGACTGCTGCGCCGACTGCAATGCCGACCGCGCTTCCAAGTTCCTTCATTGTCGAAACTTCTGTCACCGGAACATTGTGTGCTTCACACAGTTCATAGATCGGTGCGGTAATCCGACGCTCTGCGTCCGCCGCAATGAATGCATGTGTTGCACTGCCGTCACGGATGACTTTTTTTGACTGCTTGACGCCGACGACCTTTGCCGCCGAGGACAGCTGAGAGAGCATAGATATACCTCCTTATCGCATACCCGTTTATTTTACCCCATAAGTCGCATCCTGTCAATGCTTTTTTTCCGAATTCTACGAACCTGAAAACAGGATGTCCTTCTTTTCGGAATTTATGCGTAATATTGCACAAACGACAAGAAACTTCCTATGAAACGGCAAAATTTTCCGGTTTTTCGCATATGCAGGACACGTTCTCTATTCCTGCATATAGTTATCGAAAAAGACCCTTCAAATCGTAGAAAAGTCCTTTTTCGTACAGCAATTGATATTTTTTCTGTGCGGATACCGTCGAACGCCGGTAGACCTCTGCATGATAGTCCTGATATCCCGCAGCCAAAAACGCACAGAGACACACCGCAAGCACCATTGTGCACGCGATTTGCTTTTTCTTCACAGCCTCCGCAATCCACAGCCATACGGCATACAGCAGCAGCGCCGCGGCTGTCAGGCAAAACAGATACAGGCCATACGTTGCGAACCGGCTGTAATACAGCTGCTTTTTGCACGCGCCGTGCAGCACGGCATCTATGCGCGCGAGATGCACACCGTACAAAATCAGCGCCAGCGCCACGAAAAAGCACGTGTATTTCCAGATTTTCTCGTGTTTCATAACAAAAAACTCCCTCTCGGGGATTGTGTTTACTTGACACAGTATAGCACACCATGCCGAAAATTTCATCTGTGAAAGTTGACAAAAATCCCCTCGGATTTCTCCGAGGGGATTTTCATATCTATAAAGATCGTTTAGTCCATGTTGTGGATCTCTTCGTAATGGCCGTTGCGGTATTCCTTCAGACCAGAGCCTGCCGGAATCAGCTTACCGATCAGAACGTTCTCCTTCAGACCGGTCAGCGGATCGACCTTACCCTTGATTGCAGCATCGGTCAGGACACGCGTGGTCTCCTGGAAGGATGCAGCGGACAGGAAAGACTCGGTAGCCAGTGCAGCCTTTGTGATACCCATGAGTACCGGAGAAGCGGTTGCAAAGGTCAGTCCGGTTTCGCCTGCGTCCATGCGCTCCTGTACCTTCTCGTTTGCATCTTCCAGCTCGAGAATGGTCAGCATTGCGCCCGGCAGCAGATCGGTGTCGCCTGCGTCCTCAACCTTGATCTTGCGCATCATCTGACGAACAATAACTTCAATATGCTTGTCGTTCAGATCTACACCCTGCTGACGGTATACCTTCTGAACTTCCTTCAGCAGGTAATCCTCAACGGCACGCGGATTCAGGATACGCAGAATGTCATGCGGATTCAGAGCGCCTTCATTGAGCTGGAAGCCCTGCGGAATGACATCGCCATCATGTACGCGAATGCCAGAGGAAGAAGCCAGCTGGTAGCTCTTGGTCTCGCCAGTCTGCTGGTTGACAACGTTGACGGTACGAACCGTGGTACGCTTGGACTCTTCAATGGTAACTACGCCGCCGATTTCAGCCAGAGTAGCAACCTTCTTCGGCTTTCTAGCCTCGAACAGTTCTTCAACTCGCGGAAGACCCTGCGTAATATCGGAACCTGCGATACCGCCGGAATGGAAGGTACGCATGGTAAGCTGAGTGCCCGGCTCGCCGATGGACTGTGCTGCGATAACGCCGACAGCCTCGCCCATTGCGCACTCTGCATTGAATGCCAGGTTGGAGCCATAGCAGTGTGCACAAACGCCCTTGCGTGCACGGCACTGGAGAACGGTACGAATCTGTACCTTCTTGATGCCAGCAGCAACGATGCGGTCTGCATCCTGCTCGTTCATCATATCTTCCTTGCGCTGGAGAACTTCGCCGGTCTCCGGATGAATAACATCATCAACCGGATAGCGTCCAACCAGACGTTCAGCCAGCGGCTCGATGCAGGAATTGCCTTCCATGATGTCCTCGACCCAAATACCGATCTTCGCGCCGCAGTCTTCCTCACGGATGATAACTTCCTGAGATACGTCAACCATTCGACGGGTCAGGTAACCAGAGTCGGCGGTACGCAGTGCGGTATCTGCCAAGCCCTTACGAGCGCCTCGAGCGGAGATGAAGTACTCCAATACCGACAGACCCTCACGGAAGTTCGACTTAACCGGAATCTCGATGGTACGGCCGGCTGCGTTTGCCATCAGACCTCGCATACCTGCCAGCTGACGGATCTGGTTGATAGAACCTCGCGCACCAGACTGTGCCATCATGTGAATCGGGTTAAAGCGGTCGCTTTCCATCTTTTCCTGCAGTGCGTCGGTTACAACCTTAGTGGTCTCCTCCCACTCCTTAACAACCAGACGATAACGCTCGGCGTCCGTGATGAAGCCGCGCTTGTACTTGCGGTCGATTGCTGCAACCTTCTTCTCAGAAGCTTCGATCAAGCTCTGCTTCTGCTCCGGAACAGCGATATCAGAGAAGGATACGGTCAGCGCACCCTTGGTAGAGTACTTATAGCCCATTGCCTTGATAGCGTCCAGCACCTCAGCGGTGGTGTTAAAGCCATGCTTGCGAATGCACTTGTCAATGATCTTGCCCAGCTGCTTCTTGCCGCAAGTCTGCATGATTTCCAGCTTGAGCATATCTTCCTTGGTATGTCTCTCGATGAAGCCCAGATCCTGCGGAATCTTCTGGTTGAAGATCAGGCGGCCTGCGGTTGCATCGACGATACCGGTAACAGTCTCGCCGTCTACGACAACGCTTCTGCGTACCTTAATCGGTGCATGAATACCGATAACACCCTCATCGTATGCCATCAGAGCCTCGTCCTCATTGCGGAATACCTTGCCAGCACCCTTTTCGGTGTCGCGGTCGATGGTCAGATAGTAAGAACCAAGTACCATATCCTGAGACGGTACGGTTACCGGCTTGCCGTCCTGCGGCTTGAGCAGGTTGTTGGCAGACAGCATCAGCAGACGTGCTTCAGCCTGTGCCTCAACGGACAGCGGCAGATGCACAGCCATCTGGTCACCGTCGAAGTCGGCGTTAAATGCGGTACAAACCAGCGGATGCAGCTTGATTGCACGGCCTTCTACCAGAATCGGCTCGAATGCTTCGATACCCAGACGGTGCAGCGTCGGTGCACGGTTGAGCAGAACCGGATGACCCTTGATGACGGTCTCGAGTGCGTCCCAAACCTCCGGCTTGCCGCGCTCTACCATCTTCTTGGCAGACTTGATGTTGGAAGCAACACCGGTCTGAACCAGACGCTTCATGATAAACGGCTTGAACAGCTCGATTGCCATTTCCTTCGGCAGGCCGCACTGATAAATCTTCAGATCCGGACCTACAACGATTACGGAACGGCCGGAGTAGTCAACACGCTTGCCCAGCAGGTTCTGACGGAAACGTCCCTGCTTGCCCTTCAGCATATCGGAGAGCGACTTGAGCGGGCGGTTGTTCGGGCCGGTTACCGGACGGCCGCGGCGGCCGTTGTCGATCAGCGCGTCAACTGCTTCCTGCAGCATGCGCTTCTCATTGCGAACAATGATGTCCGGAGCGCCCAGCTCCAGCAGGCGCTTCAGACGGTTATTTCTGTTGATAACGCGGCGATACAGATCGTTCAGGTCGGAAGTCGCAAAACGACCGCCGTCCAGTTGTACCATCGGACGAATTTCCGGCGGGATGACCGGAACAACGTCCATAATCATCCACTCCGGACGGTTGCCGGACTGGCGGAATGCCTCGACAACCTCCAAACGCTTGATAATGCGAACGCGCTTCTGACCCGTTGCATTCTTCAGCTCAGCCTTGAGATCTGCGCTCAGCTGCTCCAGATCCAATTCCTTCAGCAGCTTCTGGATTGCCTCAGCACCCATAGCAGCTTCGAAATCGTCCTCAAACTTCTCGCGCATGTCGCGGTACTCGCGCTCGGTCAGAATCTGCTTCTTAATCAGACCGGTGCCCTCGCCCGGATCGGTTACGATGTATGCTGCAAAGTACAGCACCTTCTCCAAAAGACGCGGGGACATGTCCAGAATCAGACCCATGCGGGACGGAATGCCCTTAAAGTACCAGATGTGAGATACCGGAGCTGCCAGCTCGATATGACCCATGCGCTCACGGCGTACCTTGGACTTGGTAACTTCAACACCGCAGCGCTCACAGATCTTGCCCTTATAGCGAACCTTCTTGTAGCGTCCGCAGTGGCACTCCCAGTCCTTCTGCGGTCCAAAGATGCGCTGACAGAAGAGGCCGTCGCGCTCCGGCTTCAGTGTTCTATAGTTGATGGTTTCCGGCTTCTTGACCTCGCCGTAAGACCACTCGCGGATGAGCTCCGGCGAAGCAAGGCCGATTTTAATTGCATTAAACGTATTGTATCCCATGCTTACTCCTCCGTATCGCTGTCAAAACCGTCGTCGCTGCCGAACAGATCGTCTGCATCTGCACTGGTGTCGGTGTAAGCCGCGTCATCTTCCATCAGCGGATGATCGCCGTCTTCTGCATCCGAAACACCGTAGCCGGCTGCTTCAAACTCCTCAGCGGTTGCATGAGAGCGGTTCTCGCGCTCAACCTGGCTGAAGTTGGTGGTTTCATCATCGTCGTCGGTCAGAATGATTTCCTCACCCTGCTCGTCCAGTACACGAATATCCAAGCACAGGGACTGCAGTTCCTTGATGAGTACCTTGAAGGATTCCGGAATACCGGCTGCCGGGATGTTGTGACCCTTGACAATTGCCTCGTAGGTCTTGACACGGCCGACAATATCGTCGGACTTGACAGTCAGGATTTCCTGCAGGGTGTACGCTGCGCCGTATGCCTCGAGGGCCCAAACTTCCATCTCGCCGAAACGCTGGCCGCCGAACTGTGCCTTGCCGCCGAGCGGCTGCTGGGTTACCAGAGAGTACGGACCGGTAGAACGTGCATGAATCTTATCATCAACCAGATGATGCAGCTTCAGGTAATACATGTAACCAACGGTTACTTCGTTGTCAAACTTCTCGCCGGTACGTCCGTCATACAGAACAGACTTACCGTTCGGGTTCTTGCCGGCTGCCTTGAGGGCATCGGCAATGTCCTGCTCGCTCGCGCCGTCAAATACCGGAGTCGCAATCTTCCAGCCCATGCTCATTGCAGCATAGCCCAGATGTACTTCCAGTACCTGTCCGATGTTCATTCGGGACGGCACGCCCAACGGGTTCAGCACGATATCCAGCGGAGTACCGTCTTCGAGGAACGGCATATCCTCCTGCGGCAGAATGCGGGAAACAACACCCTTGTTACCATGGCGGCCTGCCATCTTATCGCCGACAGAGATCTTTCTCTTCTGTGCGATATAAACGCGAACCGTCATGTTTACGCCTGGAGACATGTCATCTCCGCCCTCACGGGTGAATACCTTAACATCGACAACGATGCCGGCCTCACCGTGCGGTGCGCGCAGAGAGGTATCACGCACTTCGCGTGCCTTCTCGCCGAAGATAGCGCGCAGCAGGCGCTCTTCTGCGGTCAGCTCGGTCTCGCCCTTCGGGGTAACCTTACCAACCAGAATATCACCGGAATGAACCTCAGCGCCGATGCGGATAATGCCGCGCTCGTCCAGATCACGCAGTGCGTCATCACCGACGTTCGGAATGTCACGGGTGATTTCTTCCGGTCCCAGCTTGGTGTCACGGGACTCGGATTCGTATTCTTCAATATGAATCGAGGTGTATACGTCGTCACGAACCAGACGCTCGTTGAGCAGTACAGCATCCTCGTAGTTATAACCTTCCCAGGTCATGAAGCCGATCAGTGCGTTCTTGCCCAGTGCAACTTCGCCGTTGCAGGTAGCCGGACCGTCAGCCAGTACATCACCCTTCTTGACGCGCTCGCCCAGATTGACAATCGGACGCTGGTTGATACAGGTGGACTGGTTGGAACGCAGGAACTTGGTCAGACGATAGGTCTTTTCGCCCATCGTGTCGTAGTTTACGGTCACTTCACGCGCGGTAACGCGGGTAACGGTACCGTCACCCTCTGCCAGCGGAACAATGCCGGAGTCTACACATGCCTTGTACTCCATGCCGGTACCGACAGCCGGAGCCTCGGTCTTGAGCAGCGGCACAGCCTGACGCTGCATGTTCGCGCCCATCAGTGCACGGTTTGCGTCATCGTGATCCAGGAACGGAATCATGGCAGTTGCAACCGATACCATCATGCGCGGAGATACGTCCATCAGATCGACATCCTGACGGTCTACTTCGACGATTTCTTCGCGGCAGCGGCAGGTGATACGCGGGTTTGCAAGGCAGCCGTTTTCATCCAGCGGCTCATATGCCTGGCATACGGTGTATTCATCCTCGACATCAGCGGTCATGTACTGAATTTCATCGGTGACACGGCCGGTTTCCTTATCAATGAAACGATACGGTGCTTCTACAAAGCCGAAATCGTTGATGCGTGCGTAGGTTGCGAGGTAAGAGATCAGACCGATGTTCGGACCTTCTGGGGTCTCAATCGGGCACATACGGCCGTAATGGCTGTAATGTACGTCTCGAACTTCGAAGGATGCACGGTCACGGGACAGACCGCCAGGACCCAATGCGGACATACGGCGCTTATGGGTCAGCTCGGACAGCGGGTTGTTCTGATCCATGAACTGGGACAGCGGAGAAGAACCAAAGAACTCCTTGATTGCCGCAGTGACCGGACGAATGTTAATCAGGGACTGCGGGGTAACGATGTCCAGATCCTGAATGGTCATGCGCTCACGAATGACACGCTCCATACGGGAGAAGCCGATGCGGAACTGGTTCTGCAGCAGCTCACCAACGCAGCGCAGACGACGGTTGCCCAGATGGTCGATGTCGTCAGTGTTGCCGATGTCATGGCCAAGACCCAGCAGATAGCAGATGGATGCCAGCATATCATCAACGATGATGTGCTTCGGAATCAAATCATCCTTGGCAGCCTTGATGTCGTCAATCAGCTCGTCCTCGCTCTTGCCCTCGGTCTGTGCATTTTCCAGCAGCTCCTTAAGCACTTCAAAGCGAACCTTTTCCTTAATGCCGCACTTCTCCTGCGGGTTAAAGGAAACGAAGTCCTTCATGTCAACCATGCCGTTGCCGAATACCTTGACCTTGGTGCCGTCATTTGCTTCGATGATGGTGCCGTGTACGCCGCGGCGTGCAATTTCATTTGCCAGCTCGCGGGAACACAGCGTGCCTTCCTCTGCAATGATTTCGCCGGTCATCGGATCGGTGACGGTCTCGCACAGCGTGTGGCCTGCCAGACGGCGTGCAATGTTCAGCTTCTTGTTATACTTGTAACGACCTACCGCAGAAATGTCATAGCGGCGGGTGTCAAAGAACAGCGCATTGAGCAGGCTGCGGGAAGAATCCACCGTTGGCGGCTCGCCCGGACGCAGCTTCTTATAAATCTCAATCAGTGCTTCCTCAACGGTCTTGGACGGATCCTTGTCCAGCGTTGCGAGAATGCGCTCGTCCTCACCGAACATCTCGATAATCTCTGCATCGGTCTCTACGCCGATTGCGCGGATGAAAGAGGTGATCGGAATTTTTCTATTCTTATCAATGCGGACATAGAATACATCGTTGCTGTCGGTCTCGTACTCGAGCCAAGCGCCGCGGTACGGGATAACCGTTGCGGACAGCAGCGGCTTGTCGGTCTTGTCCAGCGTCATGCCGTAGTATACGCCCGGGGAACGGACGATCTGGGATACGATAACACGCTCTGCGCCGTTGATAATGAAGGTGCCGGAATCTGTCATCTTCGGGAAGTCACCCATGAACAGCTCCTGCTCCTTGATTTCGCCTGTCTCGCGGTAACGCAGACGCATGCGGACGCGCAGCGGGCAAGCGTACGTTGCATCGCGTGCCTTGCACTCCTCTACGCTGTATTTCGGCTCGTCATCGAGCTTATAGTCGATGAACGACAGTTCCAGATTGCCTGTATAGTCGGTGATGCTTGCGACGTCCTCAAAGACCTCGCGCAGACCATCGGTCAGGAACCATTCGTAGGATTTTTTCTGAACCTCGATCAGGTTCGGCATTTCCAGAACTTCCGGAATTCTGGCAAAGCTCTTTCTGGTGGTGCGTCCATATTGCACATCATGAACGTGTACGCCATTGATCGTTGCTTCATTTGCCATATTGTACCCATCACTCCGTTTCTCAAGTATTCGATACGCCCGGCTGCGTAGTGATTATTGCTTCTTCGTTTCTTGCATCTTCGGTGAAAAAATGCTAGAATGTCTTTAGTGAACGTTTCCACCGTCCTATGTGGAAACTAATTTATAATACCACAAAACACCCATTTTGTCAAGAATCGGATGGGTGCACTGTCCCGTCGCTTCCGCCAGTTTTCGGCGAAATGCGGCGTTTTCTTTTATCCACATTGTCGGATGTGTCTCAAATCCGAAAAAAAATTTTGCCCCGCTTTTGCTGTGCGCAGTGAGCGGGGCATTGTTGTCTGTCTTGTCAGATGTGCAATTTTTATATCCAAAAGACAACAGATTGCAGTCGTCAGACGTTTGTGCTGATTTTTTTCGTCTCTGCTTCCTTCCAGAACGGAGAATGAAATTGCAGCTGTTCCGGAATATTCCCGTGGCGGGGCAAGGCTTTTTTTAAGCGGTAGAAGTGGATTAGATTATAATGATAGTAAGCAAGGAAGTTTCATAGTAACCTTTGCGCCGCCGGTTTCTTTTGAATTTTCTAAAATAAGCTGACCATTATGTTGTTCCATAATCGAA
>JABLTK010130862.1_pt1 | contig 13991 bp, 13 predicted proteins | sample 7160131 | NCBI WGS metagenome assembly JABLTK01 (sample SAMN14651221, study PRJNA627086) | human gut metagenome | isolation source: feces | host: Homo sapiens
ACCTTAATCGAATTACTAGCAGTAATCGTAATCTTAGCTATCTTAGTAGCAGTAGCTATACCAAGTGTTACTAAATATTTAAATGATGCCCGTAAAGGTTCAATGCAAAATGAAGCAGCAGAACTTGTAACCGCTGCAAGAACTTATATTGTTGCAAATAATATTACAAAATCTGGGGACTTTATATTTGAAATTGGTTCAAAAGAAGCAGACTGGGTTCCAGATGGTGCAAAAAAAGCTGATGTTAAGCATATAGATAATGTTGTACAAAAAAATTTAGTTAATAGCCCCTATGGTAATAAATATGTAGTAGCATATGTAGAAGTTGATCGTAATGCTACGACTGGGGAATCTACTTTTAAGTTAAAATTATCTGATGGTATATATTGCTTTAATAGTGTTGATGAAAGTGACCTTAGTAAAGATAGTTATCCAATAAATGATACCGGTACTACTACAACTTGTAAAAGTATGACAAAAGCTTCAATACCTACTACTTAATTTATAAAAAATACACAGACATTCTTCAAAAGGAATGTTTTTTTTAAACTATTTAATGCAAACAAATGTACTTTATCACTTGACAAGACCTTATAATAATGATATATTAGACTAGTGAAAAAGTTGATTACTATGCATAAGTAACTTTTTTATTTTATTTTGGTGGTGATATCTTGTTATTAATCGGTTCTCATGTGTCTTTTAAAAAGGATACACAATTACTTGGGTCTTTAAATGAGGCTTTATCTTATGGCTCTAATACATTTATGTTTTATACTGGAGCACCTCAAAATACTAACAGGGCTCCTATTGATGATGCTATTACTTCACGTGCTTTATCTATAATGAAAGAGAAGGGTATTGATAGTTCTAACATAATTGTTCATGCCCCATATATCGTAAATCTTGCTAATACAGAAAAACTTGATTATTCAATCCCTTTTTTAATCGAAGAATGCAAACGTTGTGAAAAGTTATCAATGACTAAACTAGTACTTCATCCTGGTTCTCATGTGGGACTTGGCATTGATACAGGTATTGATAACATTGTTTATGGATTAAATAAAATTTTACCCCATACTAACATTACTATTCTTCTTGAAACTATGGCTGGTAAGGGTAGCGAAGTTGGCAGTAATTTTTCAGAAATAAAAAGAATTATCGATGGTGTTTTAGAAAAAGATAAGATTGGTATTTGTTTGGATACTTGTCATCTATCAGATGCTGGTTATGATTTAACTGACTTTGATAAAGTTCTTGATGACTTAGAAGAATTATCTTTACTTAAATATGTTAAATGTATTCATATAAATGATAGTAAAAATGTCTTAGGTTCAAGAAAAGACCGTCATGAGAATATTGGTTTTGGTTGCCTTGGCTTTGATACTTTAATCAATATTATTTATAACAAGAAATTATCTAGTATTCCTAAAATATTAGAAACACCATATATTAATAAATATCCACCATATAAATTTGAAATAGAGATGATTAGAAATAAGGAATTTAACAGTACATTACCTGATGATGTTTCTAATTATTATAAAGCTTTATAAATGACATTGACATTTTAAAAGATATTTATGATGATGTTTTATCTATTAAAGAAAACCTAATCCTTTACTTTAGTCTATTCCTGAACTTAGACTAATGATTGGTATTTGAATAATCCTCTTTATTTTAATAAGAGAAAAGAGTGTTTAAGAAAAATCAAAGTAATGTTTTAATGTGTAGGAAATATAGTTTATTTTATAAAATTAATTAAGACAACAGTTTGTAATTGTTGTCTTAATTGTGAGGAGGTATAATAATGAAATTAACAAGTGATGTAGCACTTGATTTATTAAATGAATGTAGAGATTGTGATGACTCTAGCTGGATAGACCATAGTATTTGTGTTGGGAATACAGCCTCTGTAATTGCAAAAGCTTTAGACCTTGATAGTGATAAAGCAAAAGCAATGGGATATATTCATGATATAGGAAAAGGACATGGCGACTTTAATGCCCACATTATAAACGGATACAACTATTTAAAAGAATTAGGCTATGATGAAGAATACGCCAATATTTGTCTTACCCATTCATATTTAAATAATGATATTATGTGCACTGCTGGAGTTGATCCTAAGTTTATTCATCTTATGAAAGGGTACAATTACACTAAAAGGTTCGTGGAGTATCATAGATATACGATATATGATAGAATTATTAATTTATGTGACTTGATGTGTACTTCAAATACGGTTACAATTGATAAAAGATTAATTGATGTAATAATAAGAAGAGGAGTTTTCTCAAATGCTCAGTATCATATTTCTGAAATTTATAAGTTAAAAGAATACTTTGATGATTTACTAGGTTATAATTTATATGACTTGTTCCCTGAAATAAAAGACAATTTATAATTTATTTCTTTTTTTTTATTAGCAAAGCAAACAAATGTATTTATTTTTCTTGACATAATATTCTTGTTTTGATATATTAAAAATGTATAAAAGGAGGTATATTATGATACTAAATGTAAGCGGAAGAACTGACATAGTAGCATTTTATACAGATTGGTTTATGAATCGATATCATGCAGGCTTTGTTGATGTAAGAAATCCTTTCAATCCTAGTCTTGTAAGCAGAATAGACTTTAATAATGTTGATATGATTCTGTTCTGCACAAAAAATCCTCTTCCCATACTTGATAGATTAAAAGAGATAGAAAAGCCAATTCTTTTTCATGTTACAATTACTCCATATAAGAATGATATTGAACCAAATGTTCCCTCAAAAAAAATAATTATTGAGGGAGTAAAAAAGCTATCTAATATAATTGGTAAAGATAATTTAACTATTAGATATGACCCAGTTTTTTTAAGTGATAAATATAATTTAGAATATCATGTTAAAGCTTTCGAAAAATTATGTTCTTTACTTGATGGTTACACCAATAAAATATTAATTTCTTTTTTAGATGACTATAAAAATGTGAGGAAAAATAAAAATATTTTAAATTATAGATATTTTACTGAAAATGACTATAAAACTATTGGAGAATGCTTTAGTAAAAGTGCAAACTATCACGGTATGGTTGTACACACTTGTTTTGAAGAGAGAACCTTAATAGAATATGGTTTTGTTAAAGGAGAATGCTTATCTCATGAACTGGCATACCAATTAACTGGTAAAAAATATAAGAATTGGGCTGCCAGAAAAGGGAGAAAGTGCAACTGCGTAGAAATGGTTGACATTGGCTCTTATAATACATGCAAACATTTTTGTAAATACTGTTATGCTAATTATGATGAAAAACAAGTAGCTAACAATTGTAAAGCCCACGATGATGACTCTACAATTTTAGTCGGAAGAATAAATAAATGTGATATAATAAAAGAAAGAATTAAGTAGGTGATTTTATAGAAATGTTAATCGAGGCAATTTTAGACTTATTATTTGACGGAAGTGTAGAAATTGCAAAGAATAAAAAAATTAGTAAGAAGATAAGATATCCTCTTATAGGGTTGGTAATCTTATTTGTTTCACTAGCTATAGGACTTATTCTATACATTGGAATAAGTATGCTTCTAAGTGGAGAAAAAAATGAACAATATATAGGTATAGTTATAACTTTATTAGGATTTGGCTTTTTACTAATGATAATCCGCTACACCATTAAAGAAAAAAATAAAAGGAGGCTAAAATGAAAAAGGTATTATTTGCAACTGAAAATGAAAGTAAAGCAAAAAGATTTAGAGATAAACTTTTAAAAAATGGTATTGAAATAATTACAATTAATGATTTGAATCAAAAACAAGAGGTACTTGAAAACGGAAAAGATGCTATAGAAAATGCGTTAATAAAAGCAAGGGCATATTTATCTTATGGTTATCCCGTATTTGCTATGGATGATAATTTGTATATTGAAAACATACCAGAAGGAAAACAACCTGGAATGTACGTAAGAAGAGTTAATGGCAAAAGACTTAATGATGATGAGATGATTGAATACTATTCTAACTTAGCACATGAATATGGAACAAATGGAAAACTAACTTGCAGGTGGGTTTATGCTATTGCTGTTATAAATAATGGAATAGAGAAAATTTACACTTTTAGCAAAGAAGATTTCTATCTAATAGACAAACCCTCTTCAAAAATAAATCCTGGTTATCCACTTGATACAATATCAGTAAATAAAAAATTAGATAAATACTTCACTGACATAACTCCAGAAGATAAAGAAACAATAAAAGAAGATGAAAGTGATGTTATAAAATTCCTTTGTGAGAATTTATAATATATTTAATTAGAAAAAGATAAAAGTATGCAAATTAAACATAAAAATGAAATGTTATGTTAAAATAAAAAAACTATTAAGACAAAGATTGAACTAGTGTATATTAAGCACTAATTCAAAAGAATGGAGGTGTAAAAATGATGGAAATTGATAATGAATATACTAATAGTATTTTTGAAAAAATAAAACATGTAGATGAATATGGTAATGAGTTTTGGTATGCACGTGAATTACAAAAGGTATTAGAATACAAAGATTGGAGAAACTTTCAAAAAGTAATAGATAAAGCAATAACTTCAGCCCAAAATAGTATTTCAATAAAAAAAGATTGGGTTGTTGAAGTCAACAAGCCAATAAAAACTGGTAAAGGCAAAGAAGAACTTATTAAAGACTATAAACTTTCAAGATACATATGCTATTTGATAGTGCAAAATGCTGATCCAAATAAAGAGGTTATAGCCTTGGGACAAACCTATTTTGCAGTTCAAACAAGAAAACAAGAAATAACAGAACAAGAATATAATTCACTATCAGATGACGAAAAAAGATTTTATCAAAGAAGATTAACAAAACAAGGAAACTATACCCTTCAAAAAGTCGCAGCTTCTGCTGGCGTTAAAAATATGGCAGAATTTCATAATGCTGGATACAAAGGACTATATAATGGAGAAACTGCTGATGATATATTTAAAAGAAAAAAATTACGTTACAGAGAAGATATCTTAGATAATATGAACGAAGATGAGTTAGTTGCTAATTTATTTAGAATAAATCAAACTAAGCAAAAACTTTTAAGAGATAATACACAAGGAGAAAAAGAAGCAAATGAGGTACATTATGAAGTAGGTAAGAAAGTAAGAAAAGCCATTGCTGATATCGGTGGAATGATGCCTGAAGAAATGCCGACTCCTAAAAAAAGCTTGAAAGAACTAGAAAGAGAAAAGAAACAATTGGAGAATAAAGAAAAAAAGAAGCTAAAGGAAAAGAAACAATCGTAAATATAAAAAATGAAATCATTAATACACAAACACAAATATAAATTGGTTGATTACTATTTAATTACCCCCTTAACAATCTCTTTATAAATAAAAAAATCCTTATTTTTATATCTTACACGATTTGTTTAAGAACAGTCAAAACAACTAAAAAGGTTATTGGAGAACTTTTTAATACCACCAGAAATAATATTACTATGCATATTAATGATATATGGTAGTTATGAATTAGAACAAAATTCAACTAGTAAGAATTTCTTACTAGTTCAAAATGAAGATACTAGTGAAGTAAAAAGAAATGTACAATATTATAATTTAGATATGATTATTTCTATTGGTTATAAAGTAAATTCATTAATAGTTACTCAATTTAGAAGATAGGCAACAAACATATTAAAAGCTTTTGCTATTCAAAGGATATGTGTTAGACAAGGAAAGAATGAAAAATGGTTCTTTCATTATATGGTTTACTCAAAATTTGATTGCAGAATTGTTTGACGTAGGAAGAAGCACAATAGTGGTGAACTTGATGAAAATAACACCGTCGGAAAAAACGACATTGATAATTTTTTAAATAAAATAAGAATAATGGAAAATGGAAGTGATTAAAATGGCGAAAGATATGTACAAAAAAAGAAAAGAAAGAAAAGAAAAAAAGATTATGGAAAATAATAATGAAAATAAAACAAATATAAACTGGTACCCAGGTCACATGGCCAAAACCAAAAGACTAATCAAAGAAAATTTAAATGTAATAGATATAATCTATGAGGTAATAGACTCACGTATACCATACAGCTCTAAGATACAAGATATTGACGAGCTAATCGGTAATAAGCCTAAAATACTTATAATGACTAAATATGATTTATGTGATAAAAATGAAACAGATAAATTTATAAAATATTATGAAAATCTTGGCTATAAAGTACTAAAATGTGATTTAACATCAAGTGAAAAAATAGATAAACTATTCTTACTTAGCAACGAAATTTTGAAAGAAAAAATAACCAAACAAAAAGAAAAAGGCATAAAAAAAGAAACCATTCGTGCTTTAGTTGTAGGAATACCAAATGCCGGAAAATCAACCTTAATCAACAAGATAGTAGGCAGGAAAATAACCGTTACAGGAAACAAGCCAGGCGTTACCAAAAATCTAAGCTGGATAAGAGTAGGCAAAAATATAGAATTAATGGACTCCCCAGGAATTCTATGGCCTAAGTTAGACCAAGAACGCGTTGCTCTAAACCTTGCCAGTACCACTGCTATAAAAGAAGAAATATTGTCACTCGAAGACGTTGTTATCTATATACTTGATTTCTTACATAAGTACTATCCAGATATTTTAAAAGAAACATATAAAGTTGAAGATATATCCGATACCTATGAAGTATTTGAAACAATAGGCAAAAAGAAAGGTTTTCTCATGAAAGGTGGCTATGTCGACTATGACAAAGTAATAGACTTAATAATAAATGATATAAAGAAAGGAAAGGTAAAAGGAATTACCTTCGATAGAATAGAAAATGTTAAATAAAGAAGAAATAAAAAAATATTTAGACAAACTAAACTTAAAAAAAGAAGACTACACAATCTTAAGCGACACCTCATTAGTAATTAGAAACCTAAAAAAAGAAACTGAAAAAATAAATATATCTGTTTCAAAAAACATATTCGATAAATATAAAAATAATGATATCTTCATCTTAGATAAAAATACTCTAAAAAAAGATAATCTTGAAATGACATCAACAACTCTTGCAAACAAAGAACTAATCGATGATTACTATGTACAAGATTTAGAAAGCATTCTTATAGAAAAAAATAACTCAAGTAAAAAAGAAGATCAAAAAGACGCCAAAATAATTGACCTATACCTGTGTAGTCTTGATAATATGCGCTATGAAAAAGAACAATATAAAAAAGGAATAACCCTAATCGCTGGAGTAGACGAAGTAGGAAGAGGTCCCTTAATTGGACCAGTAGTCGCAGCCTCAGTAATCCTTCCTAAAGACTACGTTTTAAAAGGTTTAACAGACTCAAAAAAACTTTCCGAAAAGAAAAGGGACTATTATTATGACATAATAAAAAAAGATGCCTTAGCAATCGGAATTGGTATCATTGATAATGAAACAATTGATAAAGTAAACATTTATGAAGCAACCAAACTAGCGATGAAACAAGCCATTAATAATCTTAATATCAAACCAGAACATGTTCTAATAGATGCAATGAAATTAGATATTGAAACATCAGCAACTTCGATAATAAAAGGAGACTTTAAATCTCAAACAATTGCAGCAGCCTCAGTAATTGCCAAAGTAACTAGAGACAAAATGCTCTATGAACTAGATAAACAATATCCGATGTATAACTTTAAAAACAACAAAGGATATCCTACCAAAGACCATTTAAAAGCTATCGAAGAACATGGTGTTTTAAAACAACACAGAAAATCATATGGCCCCGTTAGAGAATATATAAATAACAAAAAATGATATCAAATTATATATTTAAAGTAATTAATGTTAAAAATTGATATCTTTTTTAAATTAAATAAATAAAATTACATTTTTTGAAGTAAACACACAAAAGTAAAATAAGTCATTGACATATTTAAAAAATTAATGTATAAATTATTACGAGGGACGTGATATATTGAAAAATTTAGTAATCGTGGAATCACCTAGTAAAAGTAAAACAATTGAAAAATATCTGGGAGACAATTATAAAGTAGTATCATCAAAAGGACATATAAGGGACTTAGCAACAACTGGAAAATATGGTTTTGGTGTAGATGTAGAAGACGGTTTTAAACCAAACTATGAAATAATAAAAGGCAAAAAAAGCACTGTAACAGAACTAAAAAAACTAGCTAAAGACTCAGACTTAGTCTATCTAGCATCCGATCCTGACCGTGAGGGAGAAGCAATTGCTTGGCATTTAAAAGACGCTCTAAAATTAAAAGACGATAAATACGATAGAGTAGTATTTAATGAAATAACCAAAGACAAAGTCCGTGAAGCCTTTAAAAAACCTAGAAAAATAGACGATAATCTAGTAAAATCACAAGAATCAAGAAGAATTTTGGACAGGATAATAGGCTTTAGATTATCAAAACTAATGCAATCAAAAACTGGAGGTAAATCAGCAGGAAGAGTACAATCTGTAGCCCTAAAACTAATTGTCGACAGAGAAGAAGAAATAAACTCATTCGTTCCAGAAGAATACTATACTATAACTGCTATTTTTAATGATTTTGAATCTAAATTATTTCAATACGATCACAAAGATATAGAAATAAAATCTGAAAAAGAAAAAAATGATATTTTAGATAAACTGACCAAAACCTTTGAAATAGAAAAAGTAGAAAAGAAAGACAAAAATAAAAAAGCAAAAGCTCCATATACCACATCAACATTACAACAAGATGCTTCAAGTAAATATAATTTTCCTGGAAAAAAAACCATGTCCATAGCTCAAAAGCTATATGAAGGTATCACTCTAGAAGACGAAACAACCGGTCTAATTACCTATATGAGAACAGACTCAATAAGATTAAGTGATGAATTTATAAAAAACACCTATAAATACATAAATGATAACTATGGTAAAGAATACGTAGGATATGTAAAACAAAGCAAAAATAAAGAAAATGTTCAAGACGCTCACGAAGCAATTAGACCAACTGACATTAATAAGACACCAGATAAAGTGAAAAAATATTTAAAAGAAGATGAATACAAGCTATATAAACTAATATACTACAGAGCACTTGCTTCACTTATGGTAGATGCTAAAGCTCTAACTACCACTATTATACTTAATAACAATAATTATCAATTTAAAACAACCGGTTCAATTATAACCTTTGATGGTTACTTGAAAGTATACAAGGACTATGAAGCAACTGAAGAAAAAATATTACCTGATTTAGCAAACTATAAAACTAATGTTGTAATAGCTAACGAAATAGTAGATGAGCAACACTTTACTAAACCCAAACCTAGATACACTGAAGCTAAGCTAATTAAAGAACTTGAAGAACTAGGAATAGGTAGACCATCAACTTATGTAAAAATAATTGATACTTTAAAAGAAAGAAATTATGTTACTCTAGAAGATAAAAAGTTTAAACCAACTGAAATAGGTGTTTTAACAACCCATAAATTACAAGAATTTTTCTCTGGTATCATAAATGTAGAATACACTGCTAAAATGGAAGATGACCTTGATCAAATCGCTGAAGGTAAAGAAATCTGGAATAAAATGTTAGATAAATTCTATAAAGAATTTGAACCACTTGTAAAAGTTGCATTCGACGAAATGGAAAAAAAAGAACCAGAAAAAACTGGAGAGCTATGCCCGAATTGTAATAGTCCATTAGTAATTAGAAAAGGAAGATATGGCGACTTTACAGCATGTAGCAACTATCCAGAATGTAAATACATAAAAAAAGAAGAAAAAAAAGTAGTCGAAGTATGCGACTGTCCTAATTGTGATGGTAAAATAGTAGAAAGAAAAACCAAAAGAGGAAAAATATTCTATGGATGCAATAACTTTCCAAAATGCAATACAGCCTTTTGGGATAAGCCTCTAAAAGAAACATGTCCTAACTGTGGAAACATTCTTCTAGAAAAGAAAGATAAAGTAGCATGTTCATCATGTGATTATGAAAAATAAAGCAAAAATATACTAGAAAATTATACTAGAAAAACATAAAAAAATTATAAAAAAAGGGTTAATTAAACTCCTTTTTTCTTTTTATATGATATAATTATTCTAAGGATGTGAAAATATGAAAGAAGTAGTAAACAAACTAATCGATAAAAACAAAACCATATCAACCATGGAATCCTGTACAGGAGGATGCCTTGCTAGTGAAATAACTAACCAGGAAAACTCATCGAAAGTATTAAAATTTTCTGCTATAACTTACAGCAACGAATACAAAATAAAAATGGGTGTAGACAAAAAAATAATTGATACCTACAGTGTTTATAGTATTGAAACAGCCCATTCTATGGCCTCAGCCATTTCTAATTATACCAATTCTTCATACGGTATAGGCATAACAGGCAAGCTAAACAAACAAGACGAAGAAAATCCTTATGGTGACAATAGCACAGTATATGTAGCAATTTTAGATAGAGAGAATAACAAATATTATGATTTAAAAATACTAGCAACAGAAAAAACAAGAAAAGAAAACAAAATGCTTGTTGTTAATGAAGTAATAAATAAATTACACGAAATATTATAAGGGAGGAAACTATGAAAAAAGTAATATTAATCGACGGAAACAACCTTCTTTTCAGAAGCTTTTATGCAACAGCATACTCTGGTAGTATTCTTAGAAACTCTAAAGGATTTCCCACCAACGCCCTTTATGGCTTTATAAATATGCTAAACAAAATAATCAATGAAGAAAAACCTTCATATATGATGATAGCATTCGATAAAGGCAAAACATTTAGACACGAAAAATACGACGGATACAAAGATGGAAGAAGAGAAACACCACTTGAATTAAAGCAACAATTCCCTGTAGCCAAAGAGATAGCTAGAACCATGGGAATAAAATGCTTTGAAATAGATAACTACGAAGCCGATGATATAATTGGAACATTTGCCAAAGAAGTAGATATAGATGACGACTTTATTGGAACAATCGTAAGTAGTGATAAAGACTTATTACAACTTATATCTTCCGATGTCGATGTAAAACTTTTAAAAACAAATGACTATATCAGAATGAATAAGCAAACCTTTTATGAAACATATGGCCTATCACCAGAAAAAATGGTTGACCTAAAAGCCCTTATGGGAGACGCTTCTGATAATATTCCTGGAGTAAAAGGAATCGGAGAAAAAACTGCTCTTAATCTACTTCATGAATATGGTACTTTAGATGGTATTTATGAAAACTTAGATAAAATAAGAAATAGCATTAAAGAAAAACTAATAAATGATAAAGAAAAAGCTTACTTTTCTTATGAACTTGCTACAATCTATAAAGAAGTTCCAATTGATACTAACCTAGAAAACATAAAATATGAAGGCATAACAAATGAATATATTCCTTTACTTGAAGAATACGAATTCTATTCAATAATAAAAAAACTAGATAAAAAAGAAGAACCAAAAAAAGAATTGGTCTATGAAATAAAACAAAACATCACTCTAAATGACGACTTTGCTTACTATATATTAACCAAAGGTAACTATCATGATCAAAACGTTATAGGACTCGCTATTTATAATGATGATACTTCTTGTTATATTGAGGGAGAAAACATAAAACAACTAGATATATTTAATAATGATAATATAAAATATACATACGACTTAAAAAAGAATATTACGCTATTTAAATACTTAGATATTCCTTTTAATAATAGAAATAAAGACTTAATGATCGAAACATATCTATTAAACTATAATATAAAAGATGATTTATCATATTTAACTAGTATATGCGGTGAAACAACAACCGAAGATGTAACTCTTTTAAAGAAAAAAGATGTAACAAAAGAAGACATAATAAAAAATACTATTTCAAAAGCAAAATTTATTTGGGATAATAAAGATAAATTCTATAAAGAACTAAACACCGATGAAGAAAAACTTTATCTAGACTTAGAACTACCACTTACATATGTCTTATCAGACATGGAATATACTGGGGTAAACATTGATTTAGAAGTCTTAGAAAAAATGAAAGACGAATTACAAAAATCCCTTGATATCTTATCAGACGAAATATATAATTTAGCAAATGAAGAATTTAATATATTAAGTCCTAAGCAACTAGGCACCATTCTTTTTGAAAAACTATCTATTCCTTATCCTAAAAAAATAAAAAACAATAGTTATTCTACAAGTGCTGATATCTTAAATAAATTAACTAACTACGAAATAGTAGAAAAAGTATTACTATATAGAAACCTTGCTAAACTTTATAGCAATTATGCCGTTGGATTAATCGAATATGTAAAAGAAGATAAAAGAATCCATACTATCTTTAATCAAACTCTAACTAGAACAGGTAGACTATCTTCAACTAGTCCTAATCTTCAAAATATACCAATGAAAACAGAATATGGAAGAGCCTTTAGAAAAGCCTTTATTCCAAGCAATGACGGTTATATTTTGTCAAGCGATTATTCTCAAATAGAATTAAGAGTATTTGCCCATATGTCAAATGCTAACAACTTAATCGAAGCATTTAATAATAATATGGATATTCATACTAAAACAGCCATGGATATATACCATGTAACCAAAGAAGAAGTTACACCACTTATGAGAAGAAACGCTAAAGCAGTTAATTTTGGTATTTTATATGGAATAAGTAGCTTTGGTCTATCTGAAGGACTAAATATAGATGTAAAAGAAGCAAAATCATTTATAGAAAACTATTTAAATACGTTTACAGGAATAAAAGACTATATGGAAACACTAAAGAAAAATGCCTATGACAATGGCTATGTAAAAACTCTGTTTGGAAGAACAAGAATAATAGATGAATTAAAAAATAGCAACTATATGATAAGACAAAGTGGAGAAAGAATGGCCCTTAATACTCCGATTCAAGGAACAAGTGCCGACATTCTAAAAAAAGCAATGATTGAGATATATGATGCCTTAAATAAAAAGAACTTAAAATCAAAAATGATTATTCAAGTACACGATGAACTAGTGTTCGATGTAGTAAAAGAAGAAAAAGATGAAGTAGTAGAAATAGTAAAAAATATTATGGAAAATACTTATAAACTAAACGTTCCACTAAAAGTAGATATAAACATTGGAACAAATTGGTATGAGGCCAAATAATGCCAGAATTACCTGAAGTAGAAACAGTAAGAAAACAACTACTTAATCATCTTAAAAACAAAACTATAAAAAGTATTAATATAATTCATAATAATGTATTTGAAAATCAAGACATAAATAAAATAAAAGAAGAAATAAAAAATCAAACAATAAACGATATCAAAAGAAGAGGAAAATGGTTAATATTTGAATTAGACAACTATAACCTTTTAAGTCATCTTAGAATGGAAGGTAAATATCTATATCGAAACATAAATGATGAAATAAATAAACATGAACTAATTATTTTTAATATAGATGATGCCTTTGAGTTAAGATATAAAGACACAAGAAAATTTGGAAAAATGTACCTTATAAAAAAAGAAGACTTAGAGAAAAATTCTCCTCTTACTAAGCTAGGCTTAGAACCATGGGATAAAAAGTTAACAACAGAATATTTAAAAGAAAAATTAAAAAATAAAAGTTTACCTATAAAAACAACTCTTCTAGACCAAACTATAATTACAGGTATTGGCAATATCTATGCTAATGAAATACTCTTTTTATCAAAAATAAATCCTCATAAAAAAAGTAAAGAATTAAATAATAAAGAACTAGAGTCTATTATAGAAAACACAAAAAAAGTATTAGAAAAAGCAATCAAAGAAGGAGGTACCACTATAAGAAGTTATACATCTGAAGAAGGAGTATCAGGTAAATTTCAAAATAATCTTTTGGTTCATAAAAGAGAAAATGAGAAATGTCCTAATTGCAACACCCCAATAAGCAATGATAAAATCGGAGGAAGAAGTACCTATTATTGTAAAAAATGTCAAAAATAAAATGAAGATTGACACTGTTACAAAAGATATATATAATTAAGTTATAAGATAG
>JABLTK010097322.1_pt1 | contig 13949 bp, 17 predicted proteins | sample 7160131 | NCBI WGS metagenome assembly JABLTK01 (sample SAMN14651221, study PRJNA627086) | human gut metagenome | isolation source: feces | host: Homo sapiens
ACCGGAACCCAACTTCACCAGCCTTTGCAATTCTGAACCCAGTAAAACTATAAGGAGCCAGTTTCACCAAGCTCGAATCGATAGGAATGATATCATTATTCTTCTCTTGTTGTGTTTGGTATATTGATGAACCCGCTGATCTCTGACCATCCTCAACCGTGTAAGTATTCACAGAATAAGTAGCAGGTAGTTCTGCAAGACGAGGAATCACACACAACACTCGTTTGTTAATGATTGACGTCGAAAGAGCATAAGCAATCCTCTCATGGATCATTGACTTGTTCATCAGATACAAACAAGCTCCTTTTGCCACACATTCATCTGGGTTGACCGATTGTTTTAGTTTACGTTCACCAAATAGTTCTCCAAGTTTCTGATGAACGAGTTTCAAACGACTCGATCCTCCTACTAAGATGACATGATCAATATCATTCTCAGTAAGATTCAGATTCGACATTGCTTTTTTTACAGTTTTGAATGTACGCTGAATATATTCTTCCAATATACAATTCAGCTTTGAGAGAGTCACTTCCATCTCAATATTATCCTCATTTTCTGCAATCAATGGTTTATACTGTGGAACAAAGGGAGATACATACATACTCTCAGACACTGCAGATAACGATTCCTTACATGCTTCTGCAGCCGCTAGTAACCGACGACGATGGCGCAGTTTGACATGATCAGGCATAGTTGAAGGAATCATATCCTCACTATATTTTTTTAAATACTGTTCTTCAATCCACCGTAATAAGGCTTCATCAAAATCCGCTCCTCCCAGATGGGGATCTCCTTCATATGTGTCAACATGATACTCTCCATTTCGAATTGATAAGATGGAAACATCAAAGGTACCACCACCAAGATCATATACAAGAACACGGACGTTCGTTGCATTGTTATCTAAACCGTAACAAATAGCAGCTGCTGTTGGTTCGTTTTCAATTACAATACGGTTTTCTGGTACACCTGCATCAACAATAGCTTGATACGTTGCAGTTCGTTGGTTATTATCAAAATGAGCTGGAATAGTAACACAAACTTGTGTAGCTTTCCTTCCACACTTTTCCTCTACAGTATCCAGAATATATTTGATAATGTTAGAGGCAACCATTCCTGGAGTTATGGTCCTTCCATTATTAAGGTTGAATACTGGTTTCCCAAAAATACTCTCCACAGGCTGACCACAACTGTTAACCATCACTTGAACTTCAGGACAGTCAAATTCTTTCCCAATGAGTCGTTTGGTATTATGAATGACACAAGACTTCGGTAATCTGAGGTTCTTCTTTGCAATACTTCCGACAACAGTCGACCCATCTGATTTGTACTCAACATAAGAAGGGAGAAGATTTTTTCCATTAGGGTACTCTAGACACTGGGCTCTTCCTTTCCACTCATAATAGCAACAGGAGTTTGTAGTTCCCAAATCAATTCCAACTCGGAGGCTCATTTGTTGAAACTCGTAAACTAAAAATGTGTGATTAAATTATACTGAATGCTATTCCTGGTATTTTGGGAATTCTTCTTTTCCACTTGGTTGTTTCTCTAGATGATTGCTTGAACTAGGAATGATACCCAAAGACGTACCTGACACAATTCATTCGTTAACTACTGTTATTATATCTTGACTGTCTTTTTGTCAATACTACTTCTAATATAATGTCATCATCACAAAATATTGTTTCGGCCTTTGTAAAGTGAGTTTTACGTTGTCGTCTGAGAATCAGATATGAAAACGATGGAACCATGTTCTGCAAACTCTGTAAAGAGAAAATCGTATCTGAGGGAGAATGGAATCAACATTGTCGATCTAAGAAGCATATTAAGGTTTTGATACTATAATTTATGTAATTTAAATAGATGATTGAGTTATTGAAAGAAAAAGCGAAAAGGAACAAGAATCTTGCGAAATCGAAGAAGTGAGAGATTTTGAATATGAATTTGATTGTACAGAGTTGCAGAAGTTGTACCTACGCCAGTGACAACTCCAGATAATCAGTTGGAGGAAACAATCAGTTCATCTCAAACCACTTCTCTTCCCGCAGACTTCTTCGATAATCGGCTCGAAGGCGTTTTAGCTACGGGTATAAAGCCAAAGGATGCAGAAAAGCAGTTAAAGGAGTTTTAGTACACAGTCCTTTCTAATCTGTAGGAAAGAGATGAAAGAGTTTAATGAGTTTTTGGAAGAGCAGATAAAGAGTGGGTTGCGTTGAGACGGTATGAAATCTAGAGGGTAAGCAAGAAGAAGAAGAAGTTCTTGCGAGTTTAGAGGATGGCGATAATGCATTCCAATTGCAGGCAGAGTACTTGGTTGCGATGATTGGTAACAGATAGAGCGTATCGAATGCTTCTGGAGAATATGAATTCAACAGACGAAAAACTTCCAGAAGAAACACTACGAGAGATTCACAGTATCATTGAAGAGAGTGGCGGCGAGTCCACTTACTCTATTAGTAAAGATGAAATGAAGGTCATTGTGAAAGAAAAGAAAGATGCCTCAAAGAAGAAACGAAAAGCAATGATGCAGCCAATCGACGATTTGGATTGGAGAAATTGAATCTTGTTTCGTTGTATCAATTATTTTTATAAGGGCTTTCTAGTTGAATCAACTTAGGTGAACACGGTAGAACTCGTACAAATGGAACCAATAATAAATGAAAGAGAATGACAATATTATTGCAGCACCATTCATTGATATTCCGAAGTGTAGTTCACTCTGGTTTTTACTAGATTGTTCTTATTGACAACTTGATTACATCATGGTATGTATTGTTATGAATACTGAGTTGAGTTCTTTTGATTGGATTGATTCACTAACACTTCTTTAGTCTTCCAACGGAAAGAAGGTATTGGACAGAAACTTGATATCTAATTGATAGAAATGGAGCAAGGGAAAGGTGAGAGATACTGTCGATAACAAGGTCTACTTTGAGAAGGCCGATTACGACAAGCTTCTTGCTGAGGTTCCTAAGGTATCCAGATTTGTCTTAGTGTTGATTTCCTAGATGAAACTCATCACTGTCTATACTATTGTTGATCGTCTGAAGATGAACGGTTCCTGCGCTCGTGCTGGAATCCGTGAGCTAGTCAAGCAGGGAAAGATTGTGGAAGTTTCCAAGCGTGGACACTACATTTTGACCCGTAAGAGCCTTTCTTTATGCTTATTGTTAGGAAGCCAATAAGTTGCTGTCTGAAAGGTGATGTAGTCGTGAGGATTGTCCTTAGAACTTTTTTGATTTTTTGTTGAATATTTCAAATTCACATCCAGAGTATCTTCCAATTGTCGGGGAAATCCGAAATGCAATGTGTTTTAACAAAGAACATTCGATCGAATCTTGTGTGTCTCAACACACTTGAAACAGAACATTTATTCTATGAAATCTGTTTCTTTTGTATTTCTGCTCCTTGTTAGCTTAGTTGCAGCTGGTGAGAGACACAATATTGTTGTTAAATAGACTGTGGTACTTTTGCTCATTACTGTATGAACTATGATACGCATTGGGGAAGTGGGAGAGAATAGAAAGGATTAGTTGTAGAGTATTCAGCACTCTCTAAGACAAACATCAAAGGTTTTGTCAAATCTCTGGAGCTTACAGAGTACCGCTACAACGGAGTCGCATGTACTGGAGCTCCTTTCTTAGTTATTACAACATCGTTGGCTTGAGTGAATTGCCTGAGTTCTAGTTATTCACTCAGTGTACAGAAAGGACAGAAGGATACGAGTGAGTTACTGAGTGTACAGCTTAAATTCTAGCGGCGGCAACGTACACCATGACGATCAAAGACATCATGTTGCACACTGAAAACGCTACTGGATTAGTAGACTGTGGGTTCCAGTCTACTCCAGCGATTACCGAAAAGCCAATTTCGTTATCCACCATCGAGTTAACACGCAATGGCCAACCTCATCTAACCGTAGAGAAGGAGAGTATTGGATCATTATCCAATTCTACACTTACTTTCAGTGGAATCATCTTCAAGGGTATTCCCGCGAGTCCCTACAACCGTGTGAGTGATGATGGATGCTTTAATACAACGGCACTCGTGGGTTGGATCATCGGAATTTCAGTAGTTCTTGTAGTGGTTATTATTGCAGTTTTTGTGATTCTCGTTCAGTTGCATAGATCGTAGATGTTCGTAGTTAAGTTAAGATGTAGAAGAAGTAATAATTTGTATGCTAGTTATAGTGGAACTGGTAACGTTAAGCAGTTGCGTTCCTCTCTTTCATATGATTGTTTGTAAGAAACACTCCACCTATTGATTATTGTGAACTCGTTTAACTCCTGTAGAGCCAAATCCACCAGCACCTCTACACATTATGCATCTCTCTCTATCCGAACCGTTCTGTGTCATCCAGAGAATCCACTTCAACAATGGGGGCCATACAAATCCTTTCGAGAATTAGTTGGGCAACTCGGTCTCCCTTCTTCACTATAATTCACAATCAACACAAGACCAAACCTTCAAAATCTGTGTCTGCAAAATTGAATAATACGATCCCAAGAGGACCTCGGTAATCACAATCCACTACACCTGCACCAACATCAATAAACTTCTTTAAGGCAAGACCAGATCGAGGAGCTACTAATAATACACAAGATAAAACAAATACCAATTCGTCCATAACAGTTATGAGGAATGGCAACAGAAAGATCTGTCGGAACAAGTGCTTTTTGATGAGCAGGGATGACAATGTCAGCAGCACTACAATAGCAAGGAGACAAATCCTTTACCTAAAGAGATCATAACCTGCAGAATAAGGAGATCCACGAACAGGTGTAGTGGCATTCTCGCTGAGCTTTTTAATATACAAGGTTTCCTGTTCCATTTGGCTTGGTTTTGAAGAATAATGAGCAACGAGCATTCTGCCGCCAATAGATGCCGCGTCTTTCACAAAAGGGACAAATTGCAACATTTTCACGAAAGACTGGCAACAGATGTGAATAGGAGGTTTAGTTTGAATGATGACCATTCATCCTAAACGACCCAATAGGTGTTTAATAACAATTAAATCATCATGACCCCAATCAATTACGAGTAATGGTAAACATAACCTTGGCACCATTAATCTCATCCTCATCTGCCTTAATGACTACTTCAGATTCAGGTACAGGTAAGTTAATGGTAACAGAGCAATCCAATCTCTCCTCAATCGTCTTTCTGTAGGCTTCAATAACCTTAAGAACAGACTCGTCCTCAATCTGCGTAAACACTTTGATACGATCTGTAGGCACCAATCCAGCTGCTTTTCGAAGTTTCTGGACACGGTTGATGAACTCACGCACCACTCCTAGCGAGCATACTTCTTCATCTTGTGTCGTATCGATAGCAACAATGAATGAGTGATCACTCGATACACATCCTTCGTAACACTTATCAGGAGACACAAACTCTCGCTTTACCACTAATTCATCCTCAGCCAACTCAAATCCAGCCACCATTAGCTTATGATCCGCTTCCAGTTTCTTCACATCATCTCCAGTCAGTTTAGCGAGCTCTGATACAACCGACTTGAAGTTCTTTCCCAGCTTTCGCCCAAGCACGCTGAACTCTGGTGAGATACTGCACTTACACCACACTGACTCATCGTGATCATAAATAACCTCAAGACAGTTCAATTCCTCCTTCAGATAGGACTCCAAGGATTGAATATCTTCAAGGACCTCATTGTCAGCAGAGCAGAGAACGATGCGACGTACGGGCATCTTCAGTGAGATTGTTCGTCTCTCACGCAACACACGACCCATCTCAATCGCCATCATCAGACGAGCCATCTGGCGTCGAATCACAGGATCATCACAGCATGCATAGAGATCTGGCTCTGGGAGCATGACATAGTGAATTGACGCAGCACGACCCAGAGCGTCCACAGACACGTTAGAGTTATCCACATCCTACATGTGAAGCAGAGTTTTCGAACGAACAGGATGAATACGACGGAGATTCTGGTAGAGATACTCCGTGAAGAACGGTGTGAATGGAGCCATCAGACGGCAGAGAGTTAGCAGACATTCATACAACACACACAAGGAGATGTAGGACTCGTCCTTATTATCCTTGTTACACTTGCATCGGCGACGGTTGAGTCGCACGTAACAATTAGTGAGCGAGTTAATGAAGTCAACCAAACGAGGAACCACTGTATAGAGACGATATGCCTCCATCTCTTGACGGACGAAACAGATCAACTCTTGTGTAGTAGCCTATAATCAAGCTCCATAGCCAATACTTACCAGCAACCATCGATCCATCACATTCGTACTGTGAATAGCTTGCTCACGTGAAGGTTTAAACGAACATGAACATTTGGTCTCCCACAATTCAATGTTCTGAACGAGGAATCGGTATGCATTATACCAGGGGATCAATACATCCTTCAGTACTCCATGCACACCTGATTCCTTAAATCGTAGTGGTTCTGCACGGACAACAGGTGAATTGATGAGATAGAGACGAATAGCGTCAGCACCGTACTTGCTAATCACTTCCTGAGGATCAGGATAGTTCTTCAGTCGCTTGCTCATTTTCTTTCCGTCTTCTGCCAACACCAGACCTATGAATCATTTCTTCATCTCATTCAAACCGTTCACAATGAGATTCTGAAAAGCAGGCTTGTTGAAGAGAGCAGTGGAAAGAACCATAAGGGTGTAGAACCAGCCACGAGTCTGATCCAATCCCTCAGCAATAAACTGAGCAGGGAAGTTAGCTTCTACATCTCATTATCACATCACAACGTTACCAAATACTTCCTTGTTCTCGAAGGGATAGTGCTGCTGAGCGTAAGGCATTGAACCTGACTCAAACCAGCAATCAAACACCTCAGGAACACGGTGAAGGAGTCCCTTTCCTTGTTTGCTGGGAATAGTCAGATCGTCAATCGTATCACGATGCAGATCTGTTACTTCCACACCAGTCAATTCCTTCAATTCTTGAATGCTGCCAACCACCACCATCTCTTCACCATCATCACTAGCCCAAATAGGAAGAGGTGTACCCCAATAACGATTTCTAGACACATTCCAATCACGAGCATCTCGGAGCCAATTATGGAATCGTTTTTCCTTCACGAACGCAGGGACCCAATAAGTCTTCTCATTGTTGGCAAGAAGCTGTTCCTTGATGGAAGTGACACTTACAAACCATGAACTAATAGCACGATAAATGAGAGGAGTATCAGAGCGATAGCAGAATGGATAGCTGTGAATGATGCTAGCCTTCTGAATGAGACGACCTTCAGCTTTCAATCGATTCATAATATCATTATCACAATCTTTCACATAGCGCCCTTCATAATCAGGCACAGAACTATCGAAGTGAGCACTCAAGTCAATTGGACAAGGCACTTTGCCACCCAGTTCCACAATACCATTAGCAATACCAACACGATAATCATCCTCACCAAATCCAGGAGCACAATGTACAATACCAGTACCACTATCATCTGTGACATATGTATCAGCAATGATTCTAAAGGCAGTTGTCCAATCCTTGAAATAAGGGAAGAGAGGGAGATAATGACGACCAACCATCTCCTTACCCACACAACGCTTCACAATCTCAAACTCACCTCCTTTGTATCCCTTCTTCAACATCTTAGGATAGAGAATAGAGAGACGACTCTCAGCTAACCAGTACAATCGACCAGTAGCAATATCCTTGATCTCAACATATTCAAAATCAGGATGAACAGTTAGGGCCATGTTGCTGGGAAGTGTCCATGGTGTTGTGGTCCAAGCAAGATAGTACACATCTAGAGATAAGCTAAAAACACAATAATGACTCTCTTCATCTGCTGCAGAGAAGGCAATGACAATGGCCGGATCTGTGACATCCTTGTAGTTCTGATTCGCTTCAAAGTTCGACAAAGGAGTACCCAGAGCTGTGCTGAAGGGCATCACACGATAACCACGATACACAAGACCTTTATCCCACAGGGACTTGAATACCCACCATACAGATTCCATATACCAGGGTTCCATGGAACGATAACCATGTTCAAAATCGATCCAACGACCCAAACGATTCACAATAATCTCCCATTCCTTGCAATATCTCGATACAATTCCTCGGCACTCAGCATTGTACCTAGAAGTTAAAGAATGACGAAACAACGCACTTAGCAATACCAATCTTCTCTACATCCTTGGCGCAGGTGATACCAAGCTTCTTATCAATTTCAAACTCGACAGGCACTCCATGAGTATCCCATCCAAATCTGCGCACTACATGGTGTCCAGTCTGATGAGCATATCTCGTTACAATATCCTTAATAGTTCCAGCAAGAATGTGACCATAATGAGGAAGTCCAGTAGCAAATGGAGGGCCATCATAGAAAGAATACTCTGGTCTTCCTTCTGAAAGCTTCAAAGAGGTTTCAAAAGCATCAATGGACTTCCAGAACTCAAGAACCTCTTCTTCAGCTTTGGGGATGTTGATATTATCAACAACAGGCTGTAAGTGTTTTTCTTTCGTTTCCATGATCAAACAAAGTCTATTTACTGAACAACAAAAAACCAACGAGAAAAATCCCGAAAATTCTGGTCGTTGGACAGAAATCGTGGGATATTATGGCAGTGAAGAGGAGAAAATACCCTCTATTCATGAAATGATAAGTATGGATTGTCCCCAAAGAAGAATGTGATGAAACTATACATTGTATGGATCCTATCTATCTATTCAGAATCTATATATCGAGTGAGGGATTCAAGAGCCGAAATACCGGTTTGATAGTGTATTCTGTTCTTGATCATTTCACATGTTCTGTTATAGTAAAGTCGTTAAACGACTTTTACTGAGTGTGAAACCAACACCTTTACTCTTTAACTCGGTTCGATCACTTGCTGTTCGTTCCGGCTTAACTCCACGAAGCAAACGAGAGTTTATTTCTTCAGATGCTGTTGATAAGGATCAGTTAACACCTGCATTACAGCAGTACTTTAGGTTTAAGGAACAATACAAGGGTAAGTATGCAAGAATCTATCAATTTGTAGACTATGTTTTGTTTTTCCGTTTGGGAGATTTCTATGAGTTCTTTTTTGAAGATGCCATAATGATCTCACAAATCCTTGGGATCGCTCTGACGACGAGAGGAAAGTACCAAAGTAGGTGTTCCTATGGATAAATAATCGAAAGATAAGGACATCCCTTTGTGTGGTATTCCCTACTTCACTGTTGACAACTACGTGAAGAAGATTATTCGTCGAGGTTTGAAAGTGGCAATTTGTGAACAAACTGAGGTGATGTTCTTGTCATTCGTTGATGTCTAGACTCCAGAAGTAGCAAAAAGCAAAAAACGAAAGAATTCGGTCCTTAATCGATCAGTGGTTCGTCTCATCTCTGCAGGAACCCTCGTCGAAGACTCACTATTGAGTCCTCGTCGTAGCAATTTCCTCTGTGCTCTCTCCGATGCCACAGAAAGTCACCACTATGGCTTCTCTGTTGTGGATATCAGTACAGGAGAACTAGCTGTTCATAATGTTTGTGAAGCTCAATTGGCGAGTCTCCTTGCTCGATATGATCCTCGCGAACTGTTACTCCCATCGACACTCCGGAATAACCTCCCTCCGTCACTTCGGTCATATCTGGGTGCTTCGAAGCCAATGTCAGATAACGGCATGAATGAAGAAGGAGACTCTGAGTGCGTTGTAACTTGTCTTCCAGAAGATTCATGGAGTGATCAGGGTTTGGCTCAGCTGATCTCGACGCATCCTGAGTTGCAGGCTCTACAACAGCCCGTAGAGAAGGGATTGTTATCACATATGGAGATGATGTCTGTAACAGCTCTATTACAGTATATCAACAAAACACAAATGGGATTATTCCCGCGATTATTCTTGTCTGAAGAAGAAGAACTAGGAGTATTAGAGTTGGATCGAAATACACGTGATTCTCTGAATCTGATTCGAGGAGTTCATGACAGTACTATTGGGAGTGTAATGAATGTGCTGGATCAATGATGAGATTGAGACTTAGACATTGGATCACACTGTAACAGTGATGGGTAGCCGTCTACTCTGTAATCGCTTATCATCTCCTCTAACGAATGTGTCTGAAATAAACAGTCGATTAGATGTATCGAAGTGATTTGTGTTATGATCAGATTCTCTCATTCTTTCTCACTCATCCATATATTTCAACGGCTCTAACACCTCTACTAAAGACGCTTGGTGATTCTGAACGATCATTTCAGAGACTCTTATTACGACGAGGTTCACCTCAAGATTTGGGAGTTATTCGTGATATGCTTCGATGTTGTGAGTCTGTGAAACAAGTCATTCAAGGTAACCCAGTATCATTCGTATTCTATTTAGACAGTTTCAAATATTCAAAGAATCCAGTTCTGGAGAATCTGGTTAAGCAATTGGAAGATGTAAGTTCTTCTCCCTTGTTATCTGCTCTTTCTTCTGCTCTTGTAGAATCACTTCCATTTTCTATTGCTGATGGAGGATTCATTGCATCAGGATATTCAGCAGAACTGGATGAGTGGCGCGCATTAGCGCAAAATGACACAGAACTCCTGAAACGACTTCAAGAAGAATATAAAGCAAAGACAGGGATTTCCCGTCTAAAAGTGAAATGGACGGATGCACTAGGGTTTCATGTTGAGGTCCCAGCATCCACACCACTAAATGACTCAACCACATTCTTTCCTTGTCAAATGCTGAAGAGTCACATTCGATACAAGACTAATGAATTGACGGCTTTGGATGGGAGACGCTTCCAAGCGGCAGAGCGAGTGAGAGCATTCGAACTACAAATCTTCGAGTCTCTGAAGGATCAAGTGGAGAAGGAAGGTTTATTAATCAGCCGATGTAATGCATCCCTGAGTATGCTGGATGTAAACTGTGGATTGGAAAAGGTATGCCGTCAGAATGGATATGTTCGACCTCAAGTGGATGACTGTAAGAGAATGATATGGGGTTAAGAGTAGCGTCCACATTGGATTTGAAGGATATTCGACATGTTGTCATTGAAGATCTCATGATGCGACAAGCACGGGGAAAGACATTTATTCCGAATAGTATCAGCATGAACTGTAATTCGTCTTCAGATGCTATCCGTACTTGTGTATTGACAGGTCCTAACATGGGTGGAAAGACAACATTCCTTCGATCAGTCGCATTGTGTGTGATTCTAGCTCAGATGGGTTGTTTCATCCCTGCTAAGCAAGGAGTAATTGGTATCGTGGATAAGATTTACTCTCGTGTTGGAAGTGCTGATGACATTACAAATGATCGAAGTACCTTCTATTCTGAGATCAGTGAGACATCAATGATTCTTAAGAATGGTACTTGAATGAATGGAATGTTACTTATAGCAACTTCACGTTCACTCATTCTTATTGATGAATTAGGAAGAGGAACCAGTGTTGATGAGGGTATTGCAATTGCTACCAATGTGTTGGACCATATCCATTCACAGATTCGGTGTCGAACACTCTTTGCAACACATTATCGACCTGTTACAGAACTTGCTCGAGGTTCCAATCATATGAAGAATTACAAGATGTGTGCTATCCCAACACCTTCTTCCTTGCTTCTTTCCTATAAATTGGAACCAGGTGTAAGTGACCAGAGTTATGGTCTATATGTTGCGCGAATGGCTGGAATACCAGAACAGATCATTCAAAAGTGTGAGGATTCTTTGAAGAAGAAACAAGGCGGGAAGGAGAAACAGATCTGTGATATATTAAGGAATTTAAAAGTTGAGGAAATGACTCCTCTTCAGTGTATGATGTGTATGGCAGAAGTGAAGGAGGCATTACAATCACAAAAAGTAGAAGACGAGAAGATAGCTTTAGAACGATTAGCTGAGCACTACACCAAGTAGAAATGTTTGTCAATAAACAGAATCGTCATAATACAACTGTATATCCTCATAACTCTACTTCGTACTCATCTACATTTCGTCCATCTGGTAGATAACACAAATCTTTGATTAAACCCCAGTCACCCTCTGGAGTACAAAAGCGACCTATATAACCTTCGTAAGCTCCAGGACAATCTATATATGCATACTGACCAGCAGGTGTCTCTTTCCAAGTGTCATCCCCTTTGCATTCTATAAATCACACAGAAAAGATGATAGTACTGCACATATTCACTAAACTACTCCAAACAGCCGAAGGACCACTACTAGTATTCTTGTAAAGGCAAATGCGTCGATAATACCCAATTCCATTACAGTATTGTACAGAACTCTCTCCAATTGCTTTTTCGGGCCATTTATAGCCGTTTGACTCTTCTGCTGGACATTTCAGCTTTGGCACTGATAGCCATGAAGAAACAGCTAAAAGAGCAAGCAGTAGAAAGAAATTATGCAATGCAATCCTCATTTCTATTGACTGTTCTCCATATGTAGGTATTTGCATATGCGAAAAGGAACTGGAAATCTGAAGTCAACAATTCAGGGATATTCTCTCTCGATCAGATATGGTGATCCATACGAAGACAGTGTATCTTTTGTGTCGGAGTATTGCATGATTGCCTCGTTTTTGTTAACACTTGGATTACTTGGTTTAACTTGGGCTACTTCCGATGACTATGATGAAGAGCAAGCTTTGAGGATGTGGAGACTCAATTCGCTCTCCTATTGCTCTCAAGAAACTCTTTCAGTAGTATCCATAACTTTATATTATCGTAGAAAATGGATTGTGATGATTGTATACGATTTTCCACTTCATTGTCCTATGCCACAGTCATTTCTGAGCCGCAACTCAGTCTCTATGGATTTGTAGGGTTGTGGGAAAAAGAAGATAGTGTGTACTTTCTTGTCTGTCAATGTAGTTATCATTGTTTTCCGTGCCTCGCAAGACTATGTCAACTTCATTGAAAATCTGTCTTCTCCCATCCTAACTTCATTTCCTGTTTGTAATGGATGTGCAGCCTCTCGAACATATTTGTACATGTATGCATCGGTTCGTTCTCGCGTATTTTATACTGTTTGATCTTATTTCAGATTCTTTCGTCTATCATTGCGTTGCTTAGGGAGCACCCAAAGGCTCATATCCTCACAACTGGTCATTCTCTAGGTTCCATCTTTGCCACATTTGTTGCTATTGATGTAAAAGCAAATGTGAGGCATTATGATTACAATGACTACCTTCTGAATCCAAATGCCTACACTCTCTTTCCAAATGACACAGGAGTTGAACGGGGGTTCTATTCGTATAGTTCAACAATCAGAAGAAAACGTAGTGATTATGACCACAACATTCAAATTGCTTCTGTGTACACTTTTGGAATGCCACGAATAGGGAATAGCATTCTTGCAGATTTTATTCATTCAGAGATTCGTATATCATTGTCTTATCAATTCTCCATTAGCTCACTTCTATCGGATCACTCATGGATGTGATGTTGTAACTCTTTTGCCTCCAAGACAAATGAAATTTGTTCATACAGGGAATGAGGTATGAATTGCTATCGTTATTTCCTGTAGTACTGGTATTATTCGAATTCCAATTTCTATGTCCACTGTCCGTATCCTGAAAGAAAAGAATGTATTAATTCGATTCGTGTGCCAAATATGGACGACCATGGAAGGTATATGGGAGAACTAAAAGGACATTGCTACTATGCAAATCGATATATTTATTTGTGTACAAACAATTAATAGTTGTATACACCCTATTGAAATGGATAACTGAGAGTCAAAACCATGTAGGACCGAAACTGGAGGAGGTAAACCACTCTTGAACGCCTCATTAGACAATTGAAATAACCCACACTGCATTCTTCGCAGTTACCGAAACGGAATTCCGGTTTTCCTTTGAAATATACTCTCACCGCGATTTTTTGGTGGATTTCCAATGGTCCAGTCACTCATTCATTTTAGACATTATTCATTTATTGACTAATGGAGTTTAGTGATCTTAAGATTTGTGTTGTAGGCCTCGGATATGTGGGTCTTCCTATGGCTGTTGCATTTGCCGATAAGGGAGTTAA
>JABLTK010025238.1_pt1 | contig 13944 bp, 20 predicted proteins | sample 7160131 | NCBI WGS metagenome assembly JABLTK01 (sample SAMN14651221, study PRJNA627086) | human gut metagenome | isolation source: feces | host: Homo sapiens
GACTGCCAAGCTCCCCAGCCAGCACTTCTCATGTGTGCCTGGTATGAAATTGTACCGAACTTATCGGTCTTGTTCTGGAATGCTCCACCCGACTTGATTTCTCCATCGACAGGTTCTGTCTTCTTGGCTGATGCTACTGGTGCTACAGACGAGATTCCGAATGCTTTAAGGATTCCTCTTGCCAAGTCATCGATCTTGGAATTGAATTTGTTGAGATCTCCCTGGTTTGTAATGAATCCATTTTCCAGAAGTCTGTAGCTGTAACCTTTCGCAGCTGCGAGATTGACGTTGGCAAGATGCGCTCTGCCTACTACCTTATTTGCTCTGCCAGGGAAGAATGACCCGATGAAGTTAGCAAGTGCTGTATCATATGTGTCTGGATTATATCCTTCTTTAATAATTACATGACCACCTTTGGCTGTCGATACATTGCTGTCCATATGAAGTTCCAGGATCTGCCAATCCTTTGAGATTTTGAGTGAGCTGATACCTTTGTCGACGTACCAGTTCCGGCTTGTATCTCCAAGAGTAACATTACTTCCTCCGTATGCTACAATTCGTCTTGCAAGTGCCCGGACTCTCTCTGCCTCGGTGTAACCGTATCCAACAGCTCCACTGTCACCGGCTCCGTGTCCGGCTATTAAAAATAAATGTGCCATAATTGCTCCTTTCTGTGCGACGTCGCACAAATCTCTAATTTGCAAATACCCAATCTTCCGCAAGCATATCTGTCTGAGACGGTGTCCACGGCACTTTATTTTTAGGCGCATAAGGATTTTCTGTCTGTAATCCAGTAGTGTTGATATATATGAACGAATGCGTCATATAATTGAATGCTTCAATAGTTGTTCTTGCTGTAACTCTGTCGTATTCTTTCACTTCTTCACTTAGTTCAGAATACGGAATCATATCCGGGTGATCTGTAACTCCCTGTTTTTTCTTTTCTTCCCACCATGCGTTATGCACTGCTTCTGCAATAGTTTCAAGATTGACTTCTGGCGAATACATTTCCAGATAGATTCCTTTACCATTCCAACCTTTACGAGCAACCTTGAAACCTCTCTTCAGATATTTGATTGCCTCTCCGAACGAGAATGTATTCTCGCCTCCGAGTTCTGGACAATTCTTTTCGTCGGCAACAATCCAATCGTCACTCGCAATATTCTTAAACGTATACTCCGGTACCTGTGTCTCTCGGATATCCATTTCTATACCATCTTTTGTATGCATGATAATTGTTTTCTTTTCTTTGGACCAATACCAATATCCGCCCCAGCTTGGCAGTTTTACTTTCAATCCACTTTCCATTAATTTAAAGGCTTCGCTAAAATACATAGGCTTTTTTCCTCCTTTTAAAAAGAGGACGATCACTCGTCCTTCGAATTCTTATCTTCCTTCTTATCTATATTAATATTAATCTGTTCTTCCACCTGCGATCTGATATGTTTAACCAGTGGCTGCAGGAAAGCCGGAATATTTACTCCCATGTCCTGAATATTTTCCAAAATCGAAATGATTTCATTGCAGATTAGCCACATTGCCACTACACATGCTATCAGGAATGTAACCGGCATTGGCTTTCCAATCGTTGTGGCTGCATATAGTAACAGTTCGTCAATTATTGCACCTACTACCACTAAAAGCCACATAGAAACTTTTTTAAAAATACCTCTTATGCTCTTATAGGAATTAATATCCTGCGACCTGTATTTGCTCGCCATCAAACCCGTAGCGTAGTCTATCAGGTTACATGTGACCAATAATATTACCGGCACCGCCAGAACACCCAGGAGAGCCGATATAAAGGCGAATACCGCCGTGAAAATTGCTTTGATATAATTTGCCTGTTCCATTTTCATATACCTCACTTCTTTCTTATTATATTTTTATGTATAAAAATAAGACCTTACGGTCTTGCTCTGATCTCTTTCAGTTTCACTGCCTCACTTTCGATAATGCCGGCAGAACATAATCGGAATGTCCTGCGATTAATCCGGAAAACTCTCCATCCTTGCTAAGGCTCTGACCAGCCACCTTAAGCTGTAATATTCTCATTTAGCCCCCTTTGGAAGTGCACACCAATTAATAAGCATTGATACGCTTGAACTATACCCATTAACAGTTCGTATTGTCATTCCAGTCGTAGATACATCTTTAACCTGCACTGCAAAAGTTTTGGTGTTTTGTGAGCCACCAGATAACGTTAATAGTACGAACGGTGCTTTCGAGAAAGTTTTTCCAAATTTCACAGTTGTGTCTTTATAACTATTCGCCGATGTTTCGATAAGAGCTGTGGTTCCGTAGACCGGTAATTTAGCTGTCAACTCCTTATTTGTCTGAGCAATCTCCAGCATCTTCGTTACTTCCGTAATATTAATTCCGTCAAAATGAACTTCAAATGCCGGACAATCGTCCACAAGATCACCTTCCTGTAAATTTCCTTTTGTATATTCCGGAACTGTCGGATTAGACTCTGCCGGCGTGCCCATAATCACGATCCATTCATTCTTTTCTGTATTATCCTCTTCATTTCTTGTGTACCGGTTAACAACCAGATCTATCCTCTTCATCCCCTGTGAACCATTTGTAAGTTCCACTTCTTCATAAGTCCCGATTTTTACAGAAGACACATTTCCATGATGGCACATCATTCCGCTTCGGATTTTTAACGAATTGTTGGACACCAACTCTGGCTCCAAGTTTTCTCCAGATGGCAATATACAACTCCCATCACCAACGATTCCTTCAATGATCTGCCGAAACTGTTGGCTTGTAACATGGGGTTTCCCGGTTCTTCCACTAACTATCTCCATTATCATTCTCTCCTTCCAATTCGTATTCTTTGGATTCAATCCTATTAGTAATACTGTAGATGATATTTTCTATTGGTTTGCTCGAATACATCCCAGTAAGATAATCCCGCCCTCCTACAACATCACCTATATCTACATCGATTCCAAGTTTTGCTATATCAATGCCAAACATTTTTTTACTGCACAAATCCTGTAATTTCTTTGCACTCTGACTTTCCAGTTCATCTGTTTCTGTCGATGTATTTTCATACACTTGTGCAATTTCATCTAAGCCTGTATAATACTGTGTTTTCTTAAAAGAGCCATCCGGCCAGACGTAGAGGTGAAATACATTTCGGTCCTGCAATTCACCTTTCCCAGTCACGATCAGGTGATTTACTCCATTTCTTTTATCTTCCATCGTGTAATTAAGTCCACAATCCTTAGACAGCTCAATCTCATCAGAATAATCTGCGATCGATACTGCTTCGATCAAAATATATCCCGGAATTCCTTGTTCACGCTTATGCCGAATACTCAATCTATATCCAACAGATTTCAGCATCTTTGTAATTCCTTCCAGTAATGTACAATAACGATCGAACTGATAATTACTTACTGTAATGCCAGTGTCTGCACCAGACACAACATACAATCCGCCAAATTCCGGTTCTATCAGTTTCTTAAGAATTGCATTTAACTCCCCGGACACCACCTTGTAATCACTTCCGGCCGGCGGCTCTATTACTTTCATTGCCATGCGTCCACGCCATGTATAGCCTTTCAGCTCTACATAATCCAGAGTTGTATCGGTCAACACATCTTCGATAATTCCGCCAAATTCTGTATCTGGCACGTACACAAGATTTCCAAATGTCATATCTCCCGTCCAGTTACACCGGGCAATCTTAATAGAAAATTCCCGATCTTTATTGGCATCAAAAGTGCAATTTGCATCCAATAATGGACTCGTTCCTATTTCTCTGCTCCTTGTCGCCAGAATTACCATGCTGCCTCCTTCCGCTTCAGAAACACATATAAATCTATTCCGAAGTCTCCACTCCAATTTACCGATATCAATCCGGATGGGATTTTCTCAAATACGGAATAATCATATCCACGGACGTCAAACAGATTCGCTATTGTTCCATTGGAAAGATATTTCATGATCGTCTGCTCCGAGCTGTTTATAATCAAATATTCATTCTTCTCTAACGTAGTAAGGACTTCATATGGATAACCATTCATTAATACCTTAGGATTTACGCATGGCCCATATATGACCATTTCAAAATCGGACGGAATAATATGATCAACTTCAAATTCTGCGGTCCCTCTTTTCTCATTCATAAAATCAAATGGGAAATCACAAGAAAAATCCAATCCGCTATCTGCAGCTATTTCTTTTTGCGGGAAAAATCTTTTTTCCAAGACTGTGATCCAAGACAATTCCGGAGCAAGGAATGTAAGCTCTACCTCCGTATACACATATCCTTTCCATCCCGTTTTCTTGGTCTTATAAATCTGACACGGCAAGAACGTATCATTCACATATAAACGCCCGTAATTCCCTGTTTCAGCATCCACAGAGATGATTCTATACAGCGTTTCCATGTTCTTCGTGAACTCTTCTCTCTTTCCAAATACGTCCAAGGTAATTACCTTTTCATAACCATCCTCTGTCTCTTCCCATGTACTGTCAAACCAGTCCGCATCTATTGTACGAAAAGGTGCCCTGGTCAACCAGAGCACCTCTCCCTTACTGTTCTTATAATATGCCTTTATCATAATGCCGGCACCGCTCCTTTCGGTAATGGCTCATCAATTCTCTTTGTTCCCAGATAGATTGGACGCTTCGCCATTTTTTCTGCAGCTCTCATCTGGATTTTTTCTAACCGGTCATAATCGATATCTTTTCCTCCATCGAATCCCGGATAATTCTTTACTCCTCCAACTGTTTTGTCTGCAGTTCTCGCCGATAATGCAAGATCTACGGATTTCTGTAATCCAGATACTGCTCTCTGTACTCCTACATTCATGGACTTGATTGGAATATTCTTTTCGAATCCGATTCCCATACCAAGAGCCATCATCTTACCTACCTGGTCGCGGAATACTCGAGATGGTGAATGAATTCCCAGTGCGCTCTTAGCTGCGTCCAATGCGCTTTTAGCTGCACTCTTGGCTGCTTTTACAATCACGCCTCCAGCATTTGCCAATCCACTTGCAATACCCTTTACGATATTCATTCCAACACTGCCCCAGTTCACACTGGTAAATGCATTCCTGATCTGGCTTACCATACTTGGGATCTTTCCGATCAGGGCCGGTATTCCTCTCACCAGACCAACAGCAAGCTTACTTACGATCTGTACTCCGGCAGTCAGGATTTTAGGAAGATTTGTTATAATTGTCGATGCAAGCTTTCCTATGATAATCGGTGCTTTGGCTGCCACTATCGGAATCGAATTGGCAATTCCGCTTGCAAGACCTTTCATTAACTTAAGACCAGACTGTATCAGCTTTGGCAGATTTCCCGCTAAAGAGCTTACCAGCGTCATAATCATCCGCACTGCACAAGGAATTAACTGCGGTAGTTGTGCTCCTAAGCTTCCTGCTAATGTAGATATGATACTCACTCCGGCACTGACTAATGCCGGCAGATTCACCGTAATTGCATTTAGGATTCCCATGATCAGCGTTGCACCCTGAGCAACCAATCCAGGTAATGCTGCAGTAATTCCATTTGCGAAATTCGTGATTACTTCCGGTCCTTTGGTCTGTGCGAGTAATAGCAACTGATCAATCTGTGTACCAAACTGACTGTAGATCAATCCCATACCAGCAACAATGATTGCCGCTCCTGCGCCGATGTTAATCAGCTTAAAGAATGTCGGTGCAAATGTAGCTGCTTTAGCCAGGATTGGTTTGAAAGCATTTCCGATAATACTGCCGTATCCAGAAATTTTCGTTCCGACATTGCCAAGTCCCTGCATCACTGCAGAACCGATGTTCTTAAACGGCGCTGTAAATTTTCCAATCGCTCCGGATATAGGTGACGCCAATTTTGATAATTGATTTTTAATGCCTGCGCCATAATATCCTACCCGGTACGATACCTTCCCAAAAGCGCTACTTATTCTATCTCCCACGCCTTCAAAAGGAATTTCTAATGCATTGCCAAGGGCCTTGAACATTCCTCCAGCATTGTTTAATGACGAAGATACACTCTTCACCGTTCCAGGTATTTTCCCTATCTTTCCGACAGTCCCATCAATAATTCCATTGAATCCGCCAACTGCAGTTTTTACAGTGCCAACAGTCTTTCCAAGCCCTAACAGTCCCGGAGCTATTCCAGTCAGAACAAGCGCTGTCTTTCCAAAGTCTTTCAGTTCTGCAGATGACATCCCTTTTGTCTTTTCTGCCAATCCAGAGATCGCATCTGTAAATCCCTGAATCATCGGAATCTTCTGGCCGATCTCATCCACAAATCCGACAAAACCGCCTGAATTATATGCATCATTCAAATCAGAGATTACAGACACTGCAACTGCCGCAACTTCTTTCAATGGCTTTTCCAAAGATTCGTAGATGGATATTCCAAGTCCTTCCAATCCAGATTTTAAGATTGTAAGCTGACCTGCAAGGTTATCCTGCATGGTCGCCGCCATTTCAGCCGCCGCGCCATCTGCATTACCAATTGCAGATGATAACTTATCGAAATCGCTCTCAGAGGCATTAACAATAGCTAACAATCCGGACATGGCTTCCTGACCGCCAATAGCTGCAGCTGCTGCCGACTGTTCGTCTTCTGGAAGTTCTTGTAAAGAATCACGCATATTCTCCATCACTTCCATCAGTGACTTCATGGATCCATCGGAATTTTTCAGTGAAATTCCATACTGATCCATTGCCTCAGCAGCTTCTTTCGGAGGCTTTGCCAGTCTCGTCAGGATACTTCTGAGTGTCGTTCCAGCTTGCCCGCCTTTAATTCCTGAATTAGCCATCAATCCAATCGCCATAGAAAGATCTTCGATGTTGTATCCCAATGCTCCAGCCAAAGGCGCTGCGTATTTGAATGTCTCACCCATCATGGAGACATTTGTATTAGCATTGGAAGATGCCGCTGCCAATACATCAGCAAAATGTCCAGAGTCAGACGCTTGCAATCCCATCGCAGTCAACGCATCCGTTACAATATCAGATGTCGTTGCCAGATCTTCTCCGGATGCTGCTGCCAGATTCATGATACCCTCAATACCATTGAGCATATCACTGGTCTTCCAGCCAGCCATTGCCATGTATTCCATAGCCTGTGCTGATTCTGTAGCAGAGAACTTTGTCTTGGCTCCCATTTCCTTGGCTTTATCCGTTAATTTCTGGAAATCTTCTCCAGTGGCTCCTGATATTGCAGAGACTTTAGACATCTCTGCCTCAAATGCAGCTCCAACTTTTACCGCTGCCGCAATACCAGTTCCTGCAGCTGCTCCCAGTGCGGTAACTGCACGTGTCGCAACCTTTAAGCCGGATTTTCCAAGCTTTCCAAGCTTGCTTATACCGTCATTAAATCCTTTTTCATTTATCTTGGTATCAAAATTTAAATAGCCGTCTGCCAATACTATCATCCTTTCTGATAGCACGGCTCAACGGCTCACATGTGCTTTATATCTTTATTTTTACTTCTCTCTTACACTCCCGACAGTTAATATATACACCATCACATTTGGCGGTATCATCGTATATCAATAACTTCTTACCGCAACAAGGACACCGGAACCACTTTCTTTCTGTCGGGATCTTAATCATATGCTCCATCACGCAAACATATCTCCAATCTCATAATCTGTCATTTTTCTCTGATTCTTCTTTTTCAGCGCAACTATCTCCTGTATCTTTTTAATTCTCTTACGCTCGTCCTTATCTTTAATTGTCCGGAGATCTATGCTCCGGTACATAATTCTCTGTTTGATCTCTGTCTTTTCCGGAAGGCCAGCAAACAATGTCTGGAACTCCCACCAGTGCATATACGGAATCGTCTGCAGATTAATTCCATACACCTCTCGGAATGCACTGTAAATACACTCTGCATCTTGTTCAAAAGAATACAATTGCTTCGGTGCAGATCCGGTAATACTCTCATCCTCTTCTGCGTTTTCTGTTTTCATTGCCAGAAAATCACCCAATGCATAAACTGCTGTTTCCAGATCATCCGGAATCCCATCTATGTACCATTGTAACAACAGTCGGCACTTTATCTGCCAGGGGATATCCTCGTCTTCCACCAGTTTAGCAAATCGTATCCATTCACGAAAATCTGTTTCAATTTGGTAAGCTTCACCATTCACGCAAACTGTATCCGGAAATTTATCGAACAAAATATTCATAGCATACTACCTGTTGCCATTACGGTAATAAGTAACATTTCCCTTATTCTGCTTCTTTCCATGCTGCTTATTATAATTACGTCTCTGCTGTCTGTTACCATGCTGCTGTATGGTATATTCACTGTATCGTCCATTCAGCTTTGTCGCTTCGTCATTTTCGAATTTCAGCAACTCATCCGCAGCATCAAGACATGCATTCAAGCTGATTTTCCCCTGAAACATTTCTTCATGTGCACCTTCTCCGATAATTCTGTCAAAAAAATTAAAGTAACACTGGCATTGTGCACGAATAATATCTGCAGTCTTTCCAGTTTTGGGTACACGTGCAGCTTCTTCTTTCATTGCTTGTTTCGCATCTTCAAGATTTTCCAAAAATAGTACATCTGTAAAATCAATCTCTGCTTCAAGATTTCCAAATTTAAAAAGGCTCATCGGCTCACTCTCCTATCTTTTTACTCTGCTGCAAACGTACACGTCTGCCAGCTATCTGTTGTTGTGGCAGTTCCTTTAATGATTTCCCCGGCTGCTTTCAAGCTTCCCTTGTAGATCAGTGCATCTGTTCCGTCACCTTCCGTATCCGGGATCACGCTCCAGTCACGCTTTCTTGCAGTACAAGTATTTCCCTCATCTGCTTTTGTTTCAAACAGATCCACTACCACTACCGTTACCTGTGCATCCGATCCAAGCAGTTCATCATCTGTAATCGTTGCAAGTTTTTTCTGTACTGCATCATTCGTGTATAAGTCAAACTCATAATCCATAGATGGCGCATATCCTACCACGTCAGATCTTTCACTCGCTTCGTCTACATACTGCCTACTGTATTCTGTAGAATTCTTTCCATCTGACAGCGATGTAAAGCCCGTCATTCTGGTATATGTCTTTCCATCACCTGTAACATCCATAAACGCAACACGCTTATGTCTGCCTACTAATTTCTTTTTATTTGTATCTTCTGCCATCGATACAACCTCCTATCTGTATATTACTCTGCAAATCATCTGATACCGCCCCAGGTCAGCCTCTGCACTAAACAAATAGCCGGACTGCAACACGTCTACTCTGGTAGCATCGTGACCGTCCAGCTCTGGGAGAATATCATTCATGTTGTTACTTTCGACCCACTCTTCAAAAGCCTGATAAAAGCCACTGTTGGCAATACCGGTTCTAGCATCACCGTCATACGCTTCCTTGCTCGTGAATGCGAATTGAAACTGTTTCAAGCAGGTCCCATCTGTGTATCTCTTGTAGACAGGATCCGCTCCGATCGGATCAATGGAATACTCCATTCCATTACCTAAATAATCAATATTTATCTTCCGATCATCAATATCCGGATTCAGCATAACATAATCACGGATACTCTGAATAATCGGTTTTTTACTCTCTTGCAATCCTCTCTGCTCCTTTCAGGATTGGTTCTTTATGGCTTGCTTTCATAGTTTCAAACCATCTTGGCTTACTTTTATTTTCATAATACTGCCGGCGAGCATAAGGCGCTAAATATTCGATACTTCCGGATCCGATCACTGTTCCAAGTGTTCCTGATTTAATCAGAAATCCTGTTTGTCTTGGTGTAAGTGGATTCATATACCTCAGGCATTCTGAATCAACAAACTGTTGCGCTTTTGAAAAGCTCTCAGCCTTTCGCTGCGCAAATCCTGGTGCCCACTCTATTTTTGCCGTTACGCTTCCATTCGCATCAGCTGAAGTAAACACACTTCCGCGAGGGGTTGTAATTCGAAATTCTTTTTTCTGTGCCATTTACTCTCCTTCAATTCTCCAATGTGGCAACCCACCGAACCGGTTATCTGACCAGGACAACACTTTGCAATGTCTCAACCGTACGTCTTTCAGATCAGCTGGTCTTTCAATCTCCTGATCATACTCACCGAGCACAATTTGATCATCTGTTTGGATAGTCCAATGTTCTTCCGGATCTTTCAGTTTTGCATACTCTTCCGGCGGAAGATACTGATCCGCATTCTCTACATCTGCTGGAATACGGATCTTATATACTTCTGCACTGTTTAGTCCGGAATCGCCGACGGATGCTTTGTGGTTAACATATATATGCACATTTTCAATAACGGTTCCATGCCAGGTATCGAAACGGGTGAGTGGATCGTACCTATGGTTATAGACAGTAATCGTTGCATTCGTTAACACAACAGCATCCCACCTTTCTTGACAACCATCCAGTTGGAAGTAAGTATGTAGACGCTGCTTTATACGCTTTCTTTCCGATCAGTTCCTCAATCGTCTGCCCATCCGCTTGTTCGACAGCATATGAAACACTGTATCCATCATTGTTTTCAGATTTTACAGTACCTGCTTCTCTTTTCTTTTCACAAGATGCATACACATCCGCAACTGCACACACAGCATCTTTTACTGCCATGTTCTCAGTTGCAAATATATTTCCACGAATATACGTCAGCTTTCTAATATAGGCTTCGGCTTTGCGTTCTGCAGACGGAAATTCCTTTTCAGTAATCCCGCCTCCGTACTGATCTGCATAATATCCATAATCTACATACATAGGTTATTCCTCCCTACTCTCCCGCTTTCAGAATCGAGAACGGGCATCTCTTTGTCTTATCTTTTGCAAGTGCATTGATAGGATTTGGAACTTCCCAACCCATACGCATAACTGCACGAAGTGCAACCATATCGTTCTGCATCAGGTTGTATGCGATAGTTCCGTCTGTATTCTGTACAACACCTTCTGTAAACAGCTTGAATGTAATATCCTGTCTGATAGAATATACAAGCTGCGAGAAATCTCCGGAGACCATCAGGGCCTTAGATTTATCCCATGCTCCATTGATTGGGAAATTCATCGGAGAACCATCCAATGCATACTGCGTAGATCCCTGCATATCTGATTTAAACAGTGGATCGCCGTTAGCATTCTTTAATCCTCGGAGCTTTGCCCTCATAGAAACATCAGCCATATGACCATTCACTAAGTATCCGCATTTTTCAACTTTGTCAAGAACGCCTTCTTCCGCCATAATCTTATCGTACAGTGGATTAGCAGAACCAAGCGTTACTACACTTCCAGCTTTTGTTGCAGTAGTTACTATATCATCTCTCCAAGTAGACGGTTTATCTACTCCGAATAATGCAGCTCCATCAATCTTTGTTCCGAATGCTTCTGTTACCCTCGGTTTCACCTCTCCCCAAATATCATAGTCTGAATCATCTAATACGGACTCTGGAATCGGTACAATTACCGCAATTTCTTCCGCAATAATAAACTTCTTATCCCATGCCTGCTTGGTCGTTTTCTTCTGTCCTGAATCACCGTTCACAAAATAAGCAATTGGCAGCATATCCAGTACTGGCATCTTGTACTGCTTACTTGTCATATTTGGCAGCTTACGTCCTCTTGAAAGAACAGCTGACTGAGCAATAACACCCTGAATGATCTCATTTGATTCCTGTACTGGAATCAAAGATTCTGCACCGCTTCGATCGATAATGTTGACATCATTCGCAAAAAGCCTTAAATTCATTCTGTTTTTATTCATCTTCTACCTCCGTTATCTTCTCGCTGCAGCACGGATACGATCATTGATGGAAGCGTTCATATTTCCACCAGAACCTTCTGAAGAATTTCCAGAAGATGTGGAAATGCGATAAGAACCGGCATTTCCTGTAAATTTCGGATTCTCCTTCAAAAATTTGTCTGCAGCTTTTTCAAATGTTGTTTTATCATCTACAAGTTTCGATACCTTGAACATGACATAATCCAAATCTTCTGATCTAACGCCTTTACCAGATAAAGTCTTCTCATTCTCCATCTGCTGTACTTTCGCCAGCGCATCATCAAGATCTTTCTGCAATTTTGTAGCATTTGGCTGATTAGCTGCACGTTCTGCTTTGAAATTATTGATTGCCTGTGTTACCTCAGATTCTGTCATGCCCTGATTTCTGAAAAAATTGGCAAGAGCTGTCCGCTCAGACCTCTCTACTCGTGCACCTGCAATCTCTTCCAACTGTTCATAGGTATATGTTCCGGTTCCATGTGCTCCGGATGCGCTCCCAGCGGATCCCTGACCGCCGTTTCCAGTCCCAGCGTTTCCCCCCTGATTACCAGAGCCAGCTCCGCCGCCGTCTTCAAAGAGCTGTAAATTCATTCTGTATCTCATGTTTCTACCTCCGTTTCGCCTCGACAGGCTCCCGAGCTTTTATATCGTCTTCACGTTTTGGACATAATAAAAACACCCTCTCGGATGTTTATTTTTGAAATTCTATGCAGTTGTATTCCCGGTTGACATCTGTAAGTCCCAGGAACCATGAATCTACCAGAAGTTTCCCGCCATCTGATAAATTCTCCCATCTGATTACTGTCATTCCGCTTTCCGCCATTGCTTGAACTCTGTCGTGTGTAAGATCTTGTAACGAATTGATCAAGCTGCAAGTAAGTGCCGATACTGCAGCGCATGCCCGGTCAATACCATCTGAAGCTTTTCTGCAAGCATGGCCAGATAAACGAATACTACGCTCTGTTATTTCTACATTTATCATACTTTCTCCTAAAATTACGTACAAAAATACCACCGGTCATTTTCGACTGGTGGTAACTACATGGATAATATTTCTATATCCTCCCATAATTTATTTAATGGTATGTTGTTTATTTTGTGCTTATCGAGCATCTCCTGAGCATCAGAATAAAACTCAGCTTCTCCTTCAGGGCACTCACATATAAATGGTTTATCATCTCTCCATGAAATATTATATCTTTTCTCAGAGAGAGCGAGCTCAATATCCAATCCTGCCTCTATAGCTTCTGTCAACTCAGATAGATTCTCAAATTTTGCATATTTTTTGTACTCAATCATATTCTGATCACCTCTTCTCAAGAATATCCTTATTGGCAATTTCATGCCCTAATTTAAGTGGATTATCATGCTTTGCTTCACGTTTCAAATTGCCTTTTTCATCAAGATACCAGTTATGATAATGCGGTACATCCGGATGTTCTTTTGAATTTCCGTGATCCGCCATATCTATATCTAATCTTGGTCTTCCATCATTTCCATAATATCTACGTCTCTGCAAGACACCGTCTTTGTAGTTATCAAACACGCTATTCGGAGTTCCTTTATACGGGATAGAATGGACTTCTCCTATTTGTTTTTTCTTTAGTGCTTGATTCTGCCATTTTACATCTGTAAATGCTTCACTGATAGCTTTCCATTTCTCATTATCATTATATTTCATCTGGCCAAAATTAACAAGCGAACCAATAGAATCTCCCAAAACTTCCTTATACCGCTTATACTGAGCCACATCTTTGGATGCATTCTCGATCATTTCACGCGGGAACAATGCATTCTGTCGTTTGCTATTCGTTGCCACTCGACCTTTCGTGTCCAAATAAATACGCTCACGTTCTTCAGTAAGCTTCATCTTCCGGCAGAATCTGGAATACTCATTAAGCTGTCCTTGGTACTTTGCTTTATGCAACAGAATTTCATCTGGATCCGCCTTGCCTTTCTGGAGCAAGCGGACCTTTTCTCTCTGTGCTCTCATTGCTACTTCCATCTGCCGCTGTCTCTGCTTAGCCTCATACAGGGTATATTCCTTATCCCTAAATTTCTTCGGTTCACTCTCTTCCAGATTCTTGGCATCCAACCATTCATCTGTCCAGTTACGTTCTGACAGTCCGGGAAAGAAAGGATAGTACTCGTGTCAATGGTAGCAGTTCCAACCTCCTAATCCTTCACCGGTCCCATAACCTGTACTACTGACAA
>JABLTK010153797.1_pt1 | contig 13931 bp, 15 predicted proteins | sample 7160131 | NCBI WGS metagenome assembly JABLTK01 (sample SAMN14651221, study PRJNA627086) | human gut metagenome | isolation source: feces | host: Homo sapiens
CGGTAATGAAAAATGCTGGCAATAAAAAAGCCGGTAATAAAATTGATGATAATAAAAAAGCCGCTAATGAGATTGGCGGACTAACAGTGACTGAAAGGTTACAAACAGGAAAAGGAAAAGCTTGATCATATGGAGATAATAAGTTCAAATTCCAATAAAAATATTAAGGAGATAAATAAGCTGAATAAGGACTCTGCATACCGTAGAGAGCGGGATGTGTTTGTTGTGGAGGGCATAAGGATGTTCACTGAGCTTCCTATTGACAGGATAGAGTCAGTGTATTTCTCCGAAAGTGCATTTGCAAGGTATGGGGAAGAGCTGGGATATACCGGTGACGAGCCTTCTGTATATGTGCTTAAGGACAATATATTCCACAGCATATCCCAGACAAAGACTCCCCAGGGGCTTCTGGCAGTGGTGAAATGTTACCATTATGAGCTTGCAGACATTCTGGATCACAAGGGTGAAGCAGGTATGTATCTTTTGGTTGAGTCCTTACAGGATCCGGGAAATCTCGGTACCATAATGCGTACCTCGGAGGCGGCAGGAGTTACATGCCTTATAATAGGCGGAGCTTCCTGCGATCCCTATAATCCTAAGGTGGTTCGTTCAACCATGGGAGCCATATTCAGACTTCCATTTGTATATAATGTGGATCTTCTTGAGGCGGCAGAGCTTCTTAAGGAGAAGGGGGTCGTTATATATGGTGCCCATCTGGCAGGGCAGAACATATATGACGAGGACTTCACAGGCGGTACAGCATTTCTTATCGGAAATGAGGGAAATGGGCTGTCGAAGGAGCTCAGCAATAAGGCGGATAAGCTCATAAAAATACCAATGTGCGGAAAGGTTGAATCCCTAAATGCGGCAACATCCGCGGCTCTGGTATCCTATGAATGTATGAGACAGCGAATGAAATAAAAAAATGTGATGTGACGACATAAGGAGTCGAAAAAATACTTCGTATATATTAAAATAGTCTTGGAAAAGGCTGTAGATACAGGTCGATAAGTATTTGGAACATTCGGCAAAACTAGATTGTTTAAGGCAGCATAAATCTTTTTCCCGGAGAATATTCTTTAAGGTAAACAAAATACATAAGGAAATACCGGAAGGGAGAAAGAAATGACGGAAAAAACTTTAAACAATAATCAGGTAGTTGTAGCAGGGGAGATCGCATCGGAGTTTGTGTTCAGCCATGAAATATTTGGTGAGGGCTTTTATATGGTAGATCTGGTGGTGAGCCGCCTTAGTGATGCCTATGATGTTATCCCACTTATGGTGTCAGACAGACTGTTTGACGTAACAACTTCTCATGTTGGTGAAAAAATTATGGCAAAAGGTCAGTTCAGATCTTATAATAAGCATGAGGAGACTAAGAACAGACTTATATTGTCTGTATTTGTAAGGGAAATAGAGACTCTTGATGAGGAGGAAGCATGGGACAGCAAGCCTAATCAGGTATTCCTTGACGGTTATGTGTGTAAGGAGCCTGTGTACAGGATGACTCCTCTCGGAAGAGAGATAGCAGATATATTGCTGGCAGTGAACAGGGCGTATGGGAAGAGTGATTACATACCATGTATCTGTTGGGGAAGAAATGCCAGATTTGCAGGCAGGCTTTCAGTGGGTGAGCATATTGCCTTATGGGGCAGGATACAGAGCAGAGAGTATCAGAAACGGATAGCAAATGACCAGGTGGTGAGCAAGGTCGCATATGAGGTATCCGTGAGCAAGATGGAATGCCTGGAATGATAAACGTGTGCGGGGGAATTACGAAAGATGAAGAGCAGGTTGAATATTGGTGTACTTATTGATGATGTAAATGCGGTTTTTTCAAATCAGGCGATAAAGGGGCTGAATTTGGAACCGTGGCAATAGATGCAGATCTTTTTATAATCCCGGGAATGTACCTTGATGACAAGGATATTTCCGGGAAATTTATTACAATATTCCTTGTGCTAAATGATATTGACACTGACCCTTTTTAGTGCTATAGTATGCACTATCTAGGGATTACTAGAATAAATTAAAGTAGAGGTGCGAAGTTAAAGAGTATCCGGTTTGATGTATATGGAGCATTTGAGAGCCGGGGAAAGGGAAGTTCGCCGAAGGGTATGTCAGCCCATAATGATATATTCTGGTTGTGCAGTTAAGAGCTGTATGACTGTCATCGTAAGATGGAGAGCTACTTAATAGGATAAAGATATTCTATAGGTCGGCTCACGTCGACCTATTTTTTATTGCTGTAAGAATGCGGAAGATATTGTTATATGGCAGTATTTTGACATTTTTTCAAAAGCATACAGCATTATTTTGCATGTAGTAAAAATCGTGGAAAATGTATAATAAAAAACAGGTAGACGGAATTATTGGCTCGCATGAAAAGCGAAGCAGTTTATAATATTTAGGAGGTTTTTATTATGGCAATATTTACAGGTTCAGCAGTTGCATTAGTTACTCCGTTTAAGGACAACGGAGACGTTGATTTTGATAAACTTAAGGAGCTGGTTGAGTTCCATGTTGCCCACAAGACAGATGCTATTGTTATCTGCGGTACCACAGGTGAGGCAGCAACCCTTTCACATGAAGAGCACCTTGAGTGCATTAAGAAGTGCGTTGAGTTCGCCGATCACAGGATCAAGGTCGTTGCAGGTACAGGATCAAATTGTACGGCAACCGCTATCTACCTTTCCACAGAGGCAGAGAGCTATGGTGTAGATGGTCTTCTTGTGGTTACACCTTATTACAACAAGGCTACACAGAAGGGACTTATCGCTCACTTCACAGCAGTTGCAAATTCAGTTTCAGTTCCTATTATTCTATACAATGTTCCTTCAAGAACAGGCTGCAATATCCTTCCTGAGACAGCAGTCGAGCTTGCAAAGACAGTTGACAACATCGTAGGTATCAAGGAAGCATCAGGTAACATCGGTCAGGTTGTTAAGCTTGCTTCACTGGCACAGGGATGTATAGATATTTATTCAGGAAATGACGATCAGGTTGTTCCGCTTCTTTCACTGGGCGGAAAAGGTGTTATCTCAGTAACAGCAAATATAATCCCTGAGGATACACATGATATGGTCATGAAGTTCCTTGAGGGCGATATAGAAGGAAGTCTCAAGCTTCAGCTTAAGGCAGTTGAGTTATGCAATGCATTGTTCTGCGAGGTGAATCCTATTCCTGTCAAGAAGGCAGTGGAGCTCTTAGGACTCTGCGGAGGAACCCTTAGGATGCCACTTACAGAGATGGAACCTGCAAATGTGGAAAAACTTAAGACAGCAATGAAGAATTATGGTATACTTGCTTAATAATTGTTGAGAGCGGTACACAGATTCGAGGATATTGTGTTGGAATATGACATAATATAAAGTAAAAGATCGGGTAGGTGTTTCCTACTCGATCTTTTGTTATGGTAGCGAGTCAGGTGCAGCAGCCTTGCCGCAGGCAAATTAGAATGTTGCTGTAAGGACAGTAAAAAAATACGGAGGACAAAATAAATGGTAAAGATTATTATGCATGGTTGTAACGGTAAGATGGGACAGGTTATAACAGACATGGTGAAGAATGACGATACTGCAGAGATAGTTGCAGGAATAGATGTGGTAGATAACAGGGATAACGGATATCCTGTATTCACTGATATAGACGCCTGCGACGTGCCTGCTGATGTTATCATAGACTTCGCAGCAGCAGTGGCAGTGGATAAGCTTCTTGATTACAGTGTGAAGCATAAAATACCTGTTGTACTCTGTACCACAGGCTTGAGTGAGGCACAGATCGCCAAGGTTGAAGAGGCAAGCAGGAAGGTTGCAGTTCTTCGTTCAGCCAACATGTCTCTTGGAATAAATACACTCATGAAGCTTTTAAAGGAAGCTGCAAATATATTTGCACCGGCAGGCTATGATATTGAGATCGTTGAGAAACACCACAACCAGAAGGTTGACGCACCGTCAGGAACAGCCATTGCACTGGCAGACTCCATCAATGAGGCAAGAAACAATGAGTATGAATATGTATATGACAGAAGCCAGGTAAGAAAGAAGAGAGACAAGAAGGAACTGGGAATTTCGGCGGTCAGAGGCGGCACTATCGTAGGTGAGCATGAGGTTATATTTGCTGGTGTTGATGAGGTTATAGAGTTCAAGCATACAGCTTATTCCAAGTCGGTATTTGCCAAAGGTGCAGTTGAAGCAGGAAAATATCTTGCAGGAAAGTCTGCGGGATTATATAATATGTCAGACGTTATAGGTTAATTCCTGTAACAATAAGTAAATTGGAGCGTTTATATGGATTCTAATAAGATCGTATTATGTGCAAGTTCAAAATATGAACAGAAGTATTATCTGAACCAGGATTTTATAGGCCTGCCTGATGAGATAAAGAAGGAACTCAAGATCATGTGCGTATTGTTCACTGAGGATGTGGGCGGAATATTTACATTGTATTTTGATGAGGACGGCGGACTGAACATAGAGACCGAAGCAGATGAATATGACGTGTTATATGATGATATAGGCAGTGCCTTAAAGGTAAAGCAGCTCAGAAAAGAGAAGCAGGATTTATTTTCAAGTCTTGAGATGTATTTCAGAGTATTTTATCTTGAAGAGTATCAGGAGTAAGGAGAGAAAAGATAATGTTACTTGCAGTGGATGTGGGAAATTCAAATATCACTATCGGTGTGTTCGATGGCAACAGCCTGGTACATACCTCAAGAATGACAACAGGTATTTCAAGGACTTCAGATGAGTTCGGTGTATTCCTGGTGGAGCTTATGCAGATGAAGGGACTGACTGTTGATATGATCACAGAGGTTATCGTGACATCGGTTGTTCCGGACGTTATGCATTCTCTTACAAACGGAATAAAGAAGTATTTTAAATCTAATCCTCTTATTGTGGAGCCGGGGATCAAGACAGGTATAAATATTGCCATACCTAATCCGAAGCAGCTTGGTGCCGACAGAATAGTTGACGCGGTGGCTGCATATGAGATCTATGGTGGACCTGTAATAGTTATTGATTACGGAACAGCTACCACCTATGACCTTGTAAATGAAAGCGGAAGCTTCGTGGCAGAGGTTACATCACCGGGTATAAGGCTTAGTGCAAATGCACTGTGGAAGGGAACTGCCAAGCTCCCGGAGATTGAGATAAAGGTTCCCGAAACTATCCTGTGTAAGGATACCATATCCAGTATGCAGGCAGGTGTATGTCTCGGACATATCGGTCAGACTGAATATATAGTAAAGCGTATGAAAAAAGAGTCGGGATATAAGACTGTAAAGGTTGTTGCTACAGGTGGTCTCGGAAAGATGATATATGAGAATTCGGATTGTATAGATGTGTATGATCCTAATCTTACTCTTCAGGGACTTAGAATTATAATGGACAAACAGAGATGATTTTCAAGGACAAATTAATTCTGGCGCCAATGGCAGGTGTATGCGACCTGCCATTTCGTCTTTTATGTAAGGAAAAGGGCTGTGACATATTATATACAGAGATGATAAGTGCCAAGGGCCTTTATTACAACAATAAGAACACCGGACCGCTGCTCATGACAACGGAGAAGGAGAAACCTATAGGTGTCCAGTTGTTTGGCTCAGATCCGGAGCTCCTTGCGGACATGGCAAATAAAATAGAGGACAGAGGCTTTGCATTTGTAGATGTGAATATGGGATGTCCGGTTCCTAAGATTGTAAATAACGGTGAGGGATCAGCACTTATGAAAGATCCAAAGCTCATAGGGGATATTGTAAGTGCCATGGTGAAGAAATGCAGACTTCCTATTACCATAAAGATAAGAAGCGGCTTCGACGAGGAACATATCAATGCACCGGAGATTGCACATATTGCGGAGGTAAGCGGTGCCAGTGCCATTGCCGTACATGGAAGGACAAGAAGCCAGTATTACAGCGGACATGCGGACTGGGATGTCATAAGACAGGTTAAGGAGCGGGTGACCATACCTGTTATAGGTAACGGAGATATAAATGATGTGTTCGATGTTATAAAAATGAGAGAACAGACCGGCTGCGACGGTTTTATGATCGGCAGGGGAGCAAGAGGCAACCCATGGATATTTGACGAGATCAAGACATATCTTGAAACCGGGGAGATAAAGGCAAGACCTGATCTCCACGAAATAAAAGACATGATGTTAAGACATGCAAGGCTCATGATAGAGTACAAGGGGGAGTTTACCGGTATCCATGAAATGCGTAAGCACGTGGCGTGGTATTCGGCAGGCTTTAAGGATTCTTCCAAGCTGCGTAATCTTATAAACCAGGTTGAGACCTATGATGAGATGGTGGAGCTTCTTGATCGGTATATAAAATAGCAATATACAGGCTCTGGATATACAAAACAGGTGTCTATGGGGGTTGACCTGGTGTTGGGAAGATTATATAATTATTGGTACGGTTGTTTTGACTGCGTCACGATTACTTCGTGACTGTGATGATTGTGTCTGGTTTGACAGGCGAATGTTAATAGGCTGAGGTTCAGATCAAAACGGAGGTAAAGGCATGAAGAAGTATAATAGTCCTAAAGCAATGTTAAGTTCAAGGATTAAGAAGACCGGTATAGGTATCTGTGCCGGTGTAATAGTTGTGTCTGCAAGTATTGGAAGCCTGGCGGCATTCAAGGCGGACGACAAGCGTGTCTATTCCAAGAACAAAAATATGTACATGTCAGAAGCCGGAGCTACGGCGTTGGAGGATAATAAATTCGATGTGCAGGTGGCAAGCTATACGGACGCCAACCCCGATGGTAATTTCAACGGCAAGGCAAGGATAGATGATGACAGCACCTTTGAACTGGCAAGTGCAGAAGATCATACTACAAGAGATCATGTGGATCACAGAACAGGTGGTGCACTTATAGATACACCGGATAATCCTATAGAAGGAGCTACGGAAGAACCTACAACCCAGCAGTTTGTGTTTATACCAGCGGGAGGAAGTACCGGCGGTGGTAATTCCGGAGGCGGTAATTCCGGCGGAGGAAATTCCGGTGGTGGTAATTCCGGCGGCGGGGGCTCAGATGGGACTACAGAAGAGAAAAAGCCTACAGACGGAATGGAATATCTTGGTGAATATACCATAACTGCTTACTGTCCATGTGAGAAGTGTACGGGAAAGGTTGATCCTGACGGAATCACAGCCAGCGGTAAGAAGGCTTCACCTAATCATACCATAGCGGCTCCGACGGAATTTGAGTTTGGAACCAAGTTGTACATAGATGGTATCACATACGAGGTAGAAGACAGAGGCGGTGCCATAACCGGAAAGCGTCTTGACATTTATTTTGATACCCACGAGGAGGCACTTGCTTTCCCTATGGGAACCTATGACGTATATCGTCCAAAGAATTAGAAAATTTGCCGTGAGCTTATGCAAGCGGTATAACATCATATATATAAGGAGAATTGGCAGATGGAACTTATTTACAAAAGCACTAGAAATGCAAATGAAACAGCAACAGCTTCACAGGCAATATTAAAGGGTCTTGCAAATGAGGGCGGTTTATTCGTGCCTGATTCAATACCTGCGCTTGACGTGTCACTTGAGGCACTTGCAGCAATGGATTACAGACAGGTGGCATACGAGGTTATGAAGCTCATGTTCACTGACTTCACAGAGGAGGAGTTAAAGGCTTGTATCAATTCAGCATATGACAGCAAATTTGATACACCGGAAAATTTTTAGAGCCGATACGCCGCGCCTGAATGCGGCGCGGCGGCATATTAAAAACCGCTTGAATTATGAAGAAAAACTCCCTATTTCAGTATAAATGGTTCCTTGTGGGGCTGCTGTGGGTCGCTTATTTTCTAAACCAGGGTGACCGACAGATTTTCAACACAGTAATTCCCCTTATCAAGGCGGACCTCGGTTTGACCGACTACGATATAGGCGATGTTGTCATGATTTTCACAGCTGTTTATGGAATTTTGGTTCCGATATCCGGATTCCTCGGAGATTTAATATCCAGGAAATGGATAGTAATATGGTCTTTGCTAATATTTAGCGGCGGCACGCTCTGCACCGGCCTTAGCGGAGGAATAGTGCTTATGATAGTTTTCAGGAGCGTTGCAACAGGCGGCGGCGAAGCGTTCTACTTCCCTGCGGCAACTTCCCTTTTAAGCCAACTGCACTCCCACACGCGCGCGACGGCGCTTTCAATACATCAGACTTCGCTTTACGTCGGAATAATAGCTAGCGGATTTATATCCGGGTATATCGGGGAACATTACGGATGGCGGGCGGCTTTCTACGTATTTGGCTCGATAGGCGTTGTATGGGCTGTCTTGTGCATATTTGCAATGCAGAATACCCCTATGCCGGCGCCTTCGGAAAGCAGCGATAAGAAAATCGAAAAGACGAGCTTTTCAAAAATGCTCGGCGCGATTCTAAAAAAGCAGACTTTTTATTGCCTCGCGCTCGCCTTTGCCTGCCAGTGCTTTGTAAACGTGGGCTACAACACATGGATGCCCTCGTACCTGCACGAAAAATACGAAATGTCGCTTTCAATGGCGGGCTTAAACTCGATGCTCTGGCACTTCGCGTTCGCATTCTTCGGAGTTATGATAGGCGGAAAACTGTCCGACGCATTCTCGGAAAAATTCAAGCAATCGAGAATGTGGGCGGAATTTTTGGGGCTGTTTCTCGCGGTTCCGTTCATATTCCTATGCGGTTATACGGACAACTTCTGGATATGTTGCGCGGCGATGGCGGGGTTCGGCTTCTTCCGCGGCGTCTACGACTCCAACCTATTTGCCGCGCTGTTTGACGTAATAGAGCCCCGCTATCGGGCGACTGCCTCAGGGCTTTACCTGTCGTTCGCATTCGTAATGGGTTCTGTGGCGCCAAAGCTGATGGCCTACATTAAGGAAATCGCAGGTTTCAGCGCCGGAATAATGTCGCTCTCGGCGGCATTCCTGCTGGGCTCTGCGTTTGTCGCGGTTTCTATGCTCTTTTTCTTCAATAAAAATTATTGCGAGGAATCTGAATAACTTTAAGCAAAACAAAAATGATAAAAGAACTGTTTAATTTAAAAGGCAAGACGGCCCTTGTCACAGGCGGCGGGCAAGGCATTGGAAGGGCGATAACGCTCGCTTTGGCCGAATACGGGGCGGACGTAGTCATAAATTATAGGAGCCACTCCAAGCTCGCCGAACAAACTGCGGCAGACGCTGAAAAATTTGGCGTGAAAGCGCACCTATGGCAATTCGACCTCGTCCGCGCCGACGTCGGAAAGGCATGGGGGGATTTTTCCGAAGCAAACGGAGTCCCTGCCGACATACTTGTCGCAAACGCGTCAATGCAGGTTCGCGCTCCGTACGATCAAGTGACAGACGAAGATTTTGAAGCCCAAATAAACGTCAACTTGCGCTCGACCCTGCGACTGATTAAGGAGGTAGTCCCGCACATGTCCAAGAACCACTGGGGAAGAATTCTGAATATCGGCTCAGTCCAGCAGGCGAGGCCGCACAAAGATATGTGCGTATATGCGGCATCAAAAGCGGGATTGGTAAACCTCGTAAAAAATCTCGCGCCGCGCCTTGCGCCGATGGGAATTACGATAAACAATCTTGCCCCGGGCGCTATCGCCACCGCCCGCAACGTCGACGCCCTCGCGGACGCCGACTATAAGAAGGCCGTGGAAAGCAATATTCCCCTCGGATATGTTGGCGCCGCAGAAGATTGCGCGGCAACCGCGCTTTTGCTTTGCTCCGACGCCGGAAGATACATAACAGGCGCAGATTTCTTTGTAGACGGCGGATTAAGCCTTCGTTTCTAACTTTTTAACAAACCTCAAACACCAACATTTAACACACAAAAAAATGAGCGTAGACCAATATAAAAAAGAAGTCGGAATGATGAATCTCGAAAAGCTAATCGAGACGCGGGAATACAAGCCAACATGCGATTTCCCAATACCCGCAAAAGAGCTTTTAGCGAGATTTGAAAAGCTTTACACGGGAGCGGTAAACGATGTGATGAGGGAATTTTGCCTGTTGAACCAAGCCTTGCCTTGGTACATAAAACCCCTGCGCGAATACAGGACTGTCGCCGGATTCGCGTTCACAGTCAAGAGCGCGCCAAACGTAATGATCCGCGGCGAAATGGAGTTCAGGACGCAAATGCTTGACGAACTCGGCGAAGACCACTTTGTATTGTGGGACACGAGCCGCGACGAAGAAGCGACTCTTTGGGGAGGCGTAATGACCGCAACCGCAAAGGGCAAAAAAGTAAAAGCAGCCTGCATCGACGGCGGCATACGCGACACCCACCAGATTCTTGAAGCCGATTTCCCTATATTCTACAAATACAGAATATCCAACGGGAGCCTCGGCCGCTGCCTCATAACGCACTACCAAGTTCCGATTTTAATAGGCAAGGCCCTCATACGCCCCGGAGATGTGATTCTCGGAGACATTGACGGAGTTCTCGTTGTCCCCCGCGATGTTGCCTACGACGTGCTAATCCGCGCCGAAGAAATTAAGAGCAACGAGAAAAAAATCTTCGGGTGGGTAAAAGAAGGGCAATCCATACAGCAAATCACAGAAAAGGGCGGATACTTCTAATTGCCCTGCAACCCTGCATTTCGGCGGGGAATCGCGGAAATGGTTTTTATTAAAATCCATTTTCTCTCCCCGCCGAAAGTGTTGGAAAATTCCTTCAATTAACTGCAATTTCACAAGACAAAAATTTGCCCTGAAAGGCATAGTTTAAATAAGCTTTCAGAAAATTCCGCACGCAAAAAACAGTTATAAAATCTGTTTTATTAGTTGTAAATTTGCCTGTTGGAATTGAGGCGCGGAAATATTTTGAGGAAAATCGAAATTTTATCTCCGAAAGGCCGGCGGGCTTATAGCGTGCTAAAATTGTAGGGCTTTTTTATGGGAAAACTGCCGTTGAGTACAATAGCTGATTTTTGCGTGTGGGAATAAAAAATTTTCAGCACTTTCATACTGAAATTGTGCGGTTAACTTTTTGGCTTTGTCTTATATGACTTTCATTCCAGACTGGTTTTTGGTTAAATTCCAATGCTTTATGCCTGTAAAAAAAAAGCTTCCGATAAAACTTTTGCATATTTTATTGCCACACTAAAGAGTGCCGCCCGCGGGAAGAAGTAAATTATCTGAAAATTCCCGCGCAAATTGCAAAAACTTTACAGTTGAATCCATCGCATTTTTGTCTATTTCAGCACAAGATTTTTTGTGCGGACAATTTTGCAATAACGTTTTTGCTTCAACTGCTAATTTATCGGCAAGGCTAAAATTTTTTAGGGAAAATTTGGTACTGCATTAAAAAAGTTTGCCAACAATAGCCGAAATAAAATTAAAAAAAGCGATTTTTAGCGTCGGAAAATCTAAATTTCCCCTCCATTTTTTCGAGGCGTTCAAGGCAGCCCTTTACCAGCCTTGAACCGACGGTTTTTTGAATTTACAATAATTTGATTTACAATAAATTAAAAAATATTAAAAATGCGGTCGGATTTAGTTGACCTGCCGTTTAAATTATAAGATTGTCGTACAGATTGAATAGATAGGGTTCCGATGCGGAACTTTACCGGCAATCCTCGGAACAAAAGGGGCAATGAAAAAGCATATCCTCATTTTTTCGATAATTGTAGCGTCAGTGAAAATTGCTTTCGCCGACGTAGCGGAGCTGCCCTACCCCCTGCCCCTGGAAAGCTATCCGGAGTCCGCATCGCTCTGGGCAACGCTCTGCGAAAGAGTGAAAATAGCCCCCTTCAACCTGTACGCCACGGCAGTTTTCTTGTGCGCGGTAATCCATACCTTTTCGCATAGATATTTTGTGGATATCGCCCACTTCATAAAAAACGAATCGAAGGGCTCGGGCGTATTTTATCTGAGCGACGCAAGCGACGAAACGCGCGACTTGTTTTCAAAAATCTTCCATCTGCTCGGCGAAGTCGAAGTCATATTCGCGATGTGGCTGATACCGTTGCTCGCGGGCTTCTGGTACGTTTACGGCTGGGACAACATGTCGGCGTACATCGACGCAATGACATACGACGAACACAAGTTCGGGGAGCCACTATTTGTAATGACGATTATGCTAATATCGGCGAGTAAGCCGATAGTGGACTCTGCCGCGTGGGCGATAAAAAAAGTCGCCGGAATCGGCGGCGGAACAGTGGGAGCTTGGTGGGTTTCCACAATCTGCATAGGTTCGGTGCTTGGATCGTTCATAACGGAACCTGCCGCAATTACGATTTCGGCATCGCTGTTGATATCAAAGTTCTTTGAATTTTCGCCCTCAAACAAGTTAAAATACGCAACTTTAGGGCTACTGTTTCTGTCTGTATCTATTGGCGGAACCCTCACGCACTTCGCGGCTCCACCAGTGCTTATGGTGGCAAGAACTTGGGGGTGGGACACTATGTATATGATATCTACATTCGGCTTAAAAGCCGTCGCCGCCATTTGCGCTTCGACCGCCCTATACTACCTGATTTTCCGGAAAGAATTCGCGCTGCTCGAACAAAGGAGGAAGTCGGACACTTCAATAAGGGTATGCGAAATGCCGTCGCCCGCATGGCTTAGAGCGATTCATATGATATTTCTCGCATTTTCCATATTCTCAATGCACAGCCCCGTACTGCTCATTTTTTCTCTTATGACTTTTATTGCTTTTTGCGACGTCACGTCTATCTACCAAAAAAAGCTTCAATTCAAATCTCCGATACTCGTGGGGATATTTCTCTCGGCACTTGTAGTCCACGGAAGCCTGCAAGGCTGGTGGATAGAGCCCGTTCTGATGAGTTTAGGCAACAGAGAGCTGTTTATCGGGGGCATGGCGCTTTCGGCGTTCAACGACAATGCGGCAATTACCTATCTTGCATCTTTGGTGCCGGGCTTTACTGAAGCCATGAAATATATGATAGTCGCCGGGGCGGTGACGGGAGGCGGCCTAACAGTGATAGCGAACGCGCCGAATCTCGCGGGGCTATCCATTATGAAATCGCATTTTAAAGAGGGTGTTTCACCAAAATATCTATTTTATGGAACAATAGCCCCAACAACATTAGCCGCGCTGATATTTTACTTCAGCGCGTAAAACTTAAAATTTTCAGCAATCGCGCAAAAAAACATACCGGCGCACGGCGCCAAGAAAATAAAATGACCCAACAAGAAGACAGACAGGAATGGAACTCCTTTAAACGCGGCGCATGGACCGGCGGCACAGACGTGTCGGACTTCATACGCCTGAACTATGTACCCTACGAAGGCGACGATTCGTTTCTCGAACCCGCGACGGAAAGAACAAAGAAAATATGGGCAGAAGTGCTCGAGCTAATGAAGCAGGAGCGCAAAAACAACGGCCTGCTTTCGGCGGACGTTTCGACGCCGTCGGAAGTCGACTCCCACGGGGCCGGATACATAGATAAGGAAAACGAGATTATCGTTGGGCTACAAACCGACGCCCCCTTGCGCCGCGCAATAATGCCCTGCGGTGGATACAGAATGGTGCATTCGTCCTGCGAAGCCTACGGGTTGAAAGAGGACGAAACCGTAAAAAAGATTTTTACAAAATACCGCAAGACCCACAACGCGGGAGTCTACGACGCCTATACGCCGGAAATCCTCGCCGCGCGCAAGAGCGCGATAATAACGGGCCTGCCCGACGCCTACGGGCGCGGAAGAATAATAGGCGACTACCGCCGCCTTGCGCTCTACGGAGCCGACTATCTAATCGCCGACAAGAAGGCGCAAAAAGCCTCCAGCGACAATCTCGATATGACCGAGACAGTAATCCGCGAGCGCGAAGAACTTTCCGAGCAAATATACGCCCTCGAAGCGCTCAAGAGAATGACGCTCTCTTACGGCATAGATGTCTCGCGGCCGGCGGCGAATTTTATAAAAAGAATAATAGAGTTATTGTTTTTATAAAATTA
>JABLTK010012070.1_pt1 | contig 13903 bp, 17 predicted proteins | sample 7160131 | NCBI WGS metagenome assembly JABLTK01 (sample SAMN14651221, study PRJNA627086) | human gut metagenome | isolation source: feces | host: Homo sapiens
CTTGGCGGACAGTCTATAATTATGTAGTCATAATTATTCTGTATATCAGCCAAAAGTCTTTTCAGAATCGTTTCCCGAAATGACATTCCCGCCATTGCAATTTCCGTATTGGTAAGCCTGTTGCTGCTGCCGATGAAGTCAATACCTTCATCGGATTTGCATATGCACTCTGATACATCTGCATCCATAGAATTTTCCATAAGGTCGCTGATTGTTTTTGTCAGCGTTATTCCTTTGGGCGTAAGTATCTGTGTTGCATTATGCTGTGAGTCAAGATCAAACACTAAAACTTTCTTGTCGGCTCTCGTTAAAGCTGCCGATAAATTAACCGCCGTAGCCGTCTTTCCGACACCACCTTTCTTGTTGCAAATTACTATAGTTTTTGACATCATTATCATATCCTCTCATTGATTATTTTTAGACTTATAAATTAAATACGCTTGTCCTTTTCAAGAAAATGAAAAAGGGACAAGTTCCGAACCCCCCGTATCTACGGGTTTTCTTTCCTTGTCCCTATTATAACATGTTCATACCCGTCTGACCACTTAACACCGTGATTCATAGCCGTCTGTCCCGATTTGGTGTATTCGGGTACACGGTAGGTTAAAACAGTTGTGTGTTTATTGCATACAGGGCACCACTGTGTTTCATAGGTTACGGTTGCATTCATATCCAATTCATTTGTCCTGCTGTTTGTTTTGAGCCAATTATCTGCCGGGTCCTCATAATCACTTTTCTGTGCGGCAAAGACATTCATTGCAGGGAGCGTTCCCAAAATCATTACAATCGCAAGAAATGCCGATATTACTGATTTCATTTTATAACTGTGTTTTGTATTCATTATTTCTGATACCTCCGTTTTAGTTTAAGTTTATACCGCCGGTCTGTTCTTCTTCCGGCTCGGTATTTTGTAATTCTTCAAGTTTTTCTCTTGCCCAATCCGGCAAGTAATCGTCCTTGAGTACACCAAGGACTTTTTCTCTGTTCCACCTTGAGTGTTCTCCATCATACAGACAAGTCGCATACACGGCTCTGCCTGATGCTGTCGGTCTGCACCCGAATCCGCCTGTTGCAAGCCAAAGCTGATATTCCGGTTTCCAATATTCTTCTTTCATTGACATATGGTTTAATACAATGACCTTGCCTTCCATATCAACATTATTGTCTAAACAATGTTCTCTGCTGAAGAGATTAAGGTCGTTATATTTTTTAATAATCTTTTCTGCCAGAATATTCACTACCCCGGTATGTATTTGCGACAGATAGCCGTCTGCATACTCGCTCGTGTGAGATGTCATAAAATCCTTTGCCCATTCCTTAACCTCCGGCGACCATCTTCCGTCGTGCTTTGACATTTTCACCGTGTTGGCAATAACGAACATCATTCGCTGCATACCAAACTCTCTTATGCATTTATCAAGATAAGCTCCGTCTTTATCGACAACATTATCTTTATATGCGTTTGCATAAAGTCCGGTTTGCGGATTCTGAATGAATTCCATACACCTTCTGTTCTCATCACGGCTTGCTCGGTATTCCTCAACATCGCCGTCATGCTCCGCTGTCCTGTATGAATAACGGTAAAATTCCACCGCCATAGCTGTTCACCTCACATTCCGCCCATAGACATTCCTTCATCTTCGCTTAATGTCTCGTCCTGCCTTTCCGGTGCAGGTTCTTCGGCTGCATTCTTATGCTCTTTTGAACGCTCATTTGATTTAGTGCCTGATTTTTTACCGGAATTTCCTGATTGTACTTTTCCGTTTTTTTGAACATTTTTCTTTTCCTCATTTATTCGTGCCTCCATATTTTTGATTTCCTGTTCATATGTCTGAAGTACAGCATTGGTTATTTTTTCTCTTGCTTTACTCGTAACTGGGAACGCAACATCTCTGTACTCGTTACCGATTTTTATTGAAGGCATACATACAAACTTACCGTTTTCTCCTTCTCTTATTGTCAGACCTTTTACAACAAATTCATCATCGATTGATATGGAAGCATAGCCTTTGAGTGACTTATTATCGCCGTTTGTATTCAGTTTCACACTTGCTTTATAGTCCAAAAAAATCTACCTCCTTCTTTTATATAACTCATCATCCACTTCTTTTAACCTTTCACCGATTGCCTGTACCACATTTACGGTAACGGCATTCCCTGCCTGTTTATACACCTGATTATCGGAATTTACCAAGCATATCTTTTGAGCCTGTTCCTCACTGAATCCCTGCGCTCTCAAACATTCCTGCGGCATAAGCCGCCTTATCCGAAGTTTTTCTAAAATGCCATGTCTGTCTGTTGCGGTTATAGTGAACATCAGACCGTCCTCACCACGAAAACGAGGGCCGTTTTGCCTTTTATACAGCTTGCCGGGTGTTAAGCACGGCATAACGCCTTCGATAATGGCAGAGTTTTCTCCCCTTCTTTTTGTGATTCCGCTGTTATATCGGCTTTTGATACATCGAACAAGCCGTGTCAATACAGGCTCCTCGTTCATATCAATGCAGGAAACATCGTAAAGACCTGTCTTTCCGCCCTGTCCGCCTGCATTTGCCGCAAGCGTTATTCCGAGTCCTTCGGGATTGTACACTCTTTGTCCCTGATTTCCGCCAAGGATTTGCTTAACAGTCTGAGGGTTGCACTCTGTGAAAGGTAATATTTTTCCGGCACATCTTTCGTCAAGATATCCGACAAGGTACACTCTTTTCCGGGTTTGGGGAACACCGAAATCCGCGCTGTTAAGCACCTGCCATTCGATACCATACCCCAGGTCTGATAACGCAATGAGGATTTGCGTAAAAGTCCGCCCTTCGTCATGGTTAAGCAGACCGGGAACATTTTCAAGTAAAAAATATTTAGGTCGCTTTTCTCCAAGTACTCTGACAATTTCAAAGATGAGCGTACCTCTGGCATCTTCAAAGCCGCGTCTTCTGCCTGCGACTGAAAACGCCTGACAGGGAAATCCCGCACAAAGGAGATCAAAGCCGGGGATATCCTTTGGGTTAATTTTTGTTGCGTCATTATAGTAAACCTCACCTTCTGTATTAAAAACGGAACGATAGCTCATATCTGCAAATTTATCTATCTCGCAATGACCTATACATTCCATCCCCTCTATGCTTTCAAGTCCGGCGCGAAATCCGCCTATTCCCGAAAACATATCAAAAAATCGTATCATATATTTCTGACACCGGAGGGTTTATCCGCATACTGAAAATGATTTTACCGATTCGTTATTTTAAGTTTGATCAGCCATACCGGATTTTTCTCCGGTTACTCCTTTCAGCTTGTTTATAATAACAGGCAGCATCTGAGCCAATGTTTCATCCGAAATCTCATCAACCAGACTTTTGATTCCGTCTGTGTCAAGCGATGCCTTTCTGTGCATTTCACATATGCCGCTTTCACACTCACGCATCGGCGTTATGATGACCTGTTTTGAATTTCTCGTAAACCGCAGCAGAGTATCATCTCTTATCCCTAAGACAATTCTCATACATAACGGTATAGTTGTTCGTCCTTTTTTGCCTATACTCTTGTAATAGGTTTCTTGCATATATCTCATCTCCAAATAAAGTTAATTGTGTAGGTTCGCTTTTTCTTCGTTCATTTATATCAAAATTCGATATCAGCAGTTCCTTGAATACCTTGCCTGCGCTGTATCTCTGCGCAAGCGAGTGAGGACGGGATAACTCTACTATACAGCAGTCCTTATACAAGTCTTTTATAAAGTCACAGTCGTTATATGACAGCAAAAACTTTCCTTCTATGTGATGAAGGCACTCCGAAAGACGCAGGTGATCCTCCAGTCCGAAACCTACCTGATAAAAGCTTTCCGACATATAGTACGGCGGATCGGCATAGAATGCCGTATTTTTTCTGTCGTACTGTTTTATAAGGCCTTCGAAGTCTTTGTTCTCTATCACTACGTTTTTTAATCTGTCAGATACCGCATAAATCCCCAGAAGTGCATTTTCCAAATTAACAGGCTGACTTCCAAAGCTTTTGCCGCTGCTTCCGTAGCTGTAGCGTATCACCTTGTAAAACGCAACAGCTCTTTCCACATCGTAAAGCTCTGTTCTTCCCTGTAAGATTGTGCAAATTTGGTTTGCTTCTTCCACGGTTAATATTTCTTTTGCAACTTTTGTTTCCTGTTTTATGTAACTGCTGTCAAAATGCTGTTTCTGCAGAAACTTCTGCAAGTCAGCAAATTCCTGTCTGCTATTCAGCGGCAGATACCCTGCCGTCTTGAAAAATGAAAGAGGCATTTCCTTAATGCACCTGAACATATTGACAAGGTCTGAATTGAAATCGTTATATACTTCAAACTTGTCTCTCGGCTTTGCAAGCATTATTGTTGCACCGCCGCCGAACACCTCTACATACCTGTCACATTCAAGCGGCAGGCTTGCTATTATTTCATCTTTCAATGCCGCCTTTCCGCCCACCCAGCAAATCGGACTTTTGACATCTGTTCTGATTGGTATCACCTCCGTTTGATTTTTGACCTATCACACCGAAGGCGCATCTCTTATACGGTTGCCCATAAAGACCTCCATTCTTTTTTTTCGAAAACTAAAAAAGCGGCCGCACTGCAAATCAATTTGCAATACGACCGCTTTATATAATCTTACTGTTTATTCTATTCATTTCGGTTCTGTTCCCGTTCCTCTTTTCTTGATTCCTGTCCGCTTACAACAAACACGCATGTTGTTGCCAAGCCGAAGAATGCTCCGGCGGCGAATACTACTGCGTATAACATCTTACATTTCTCCTTCCGCTGTTTTTCTTTTTTATATTATTTGAATTTTTTAGCACTTCAATACCATATTTATTTACGATAAATGCGTTGGTTATGAGCATGACAACACTATCCTTCATAATCTCCGGCTCTGCCAAGTCCTCTATTGAAAGTCCGTCCGAGCCGTATAATATAAAGCGTATCGCCTGATAAATATCATACACATCCTCATCATCCGAGTGGGTATCAATCTTATCTGTCATAAGTTCATTGTCCGCAATAACACTCTTTGCCTGTTCCCATAAATATTCGTTTGCCGACAAGAGGAAAATCGCCGCAATGTTTTTATTTGACTCAATTATCTCATAACCGTTTTTTACCGCAAATTTATAAAAGTTATTGAATCGGCTTTTATGCCTGTCATCTGTAAATAACATCCTATAAACATCCCCTCCGTTAATTTCAATTATCTTTTTATATAATTTCTCTGCACTGTTTTCACCGAATGTATCTTCCAGCAGCCCATAATACCGATAATCAAATATATGATTATTTTTAAATCTGGGAATTTCCTGCATCATAGTTTCATACCTTGCAAGTCTTGTGCAGAGTAAGAAAAGTTTGCCCATCTACACCTGCTCCGTTCCCCCGGTCTGATAGCTTGTCTGCGTAAACAGCTTGTACCATTTTTCCACCGCATTAAGCTCTATATCAAAATCACGGAATGCGTTTTCAAAGATTTCAAGATAATTTACAATCTCAAACGGATCGTATTTTACCTTTGCAAGACACCATTCAAGGCTGCTGCAATCAAAGCCGCCGTCATCGCCTACGCTGTAATCAAGTGTATCTCTGAAATCTTCTGTCAATTCCTTTGTATAGTCTACAACCTTTTCTACTATCTCTACCACTTTTTTTAGGCGAATATCGTCATTTTCAAATAAATCCGTTATATCACATTTTTCTGTCCGTATCATCAAATCTATGTCATCTGACAATAGTTGAAAATTTTCGATTTCCTTCCTTATATCTTTTACAACCTCTATATTTCTTCTCATTGTATTATCCTCCTCTACATTTTCATATTTTGTTCCTGTTCGCTTTCGTTATTGAACCATTTATCCCAATCCTCTGCCGGGCAGTATCCGGCAAGTGCTTTTGAAAACTCCTCCAGCCGTTCACATTCAACATTGCTGCATTGAATCTGCAAACCGTAGCTGCCTTCATATATCTGCTCCACTCTTGCTGCAAGGACATCTGCCCACTCGGTTCTGCCTTCAGCGGTAAAATTGTCATATGACAAATCTTCTATTGTTGCCAAATCATGTTCAACCTCATTATGTACAATATGAACACTTGAAAGACTTACGCCCTTTAACAAATCACCAAGCGTTATATTTGAGAGCGTCTGATCAAGCGGCACTTTGGAGAATGAATTACCAACCGATGCAATGTCCGGCAGATATGTTCCGAGCATTTCGGGTGCAATAAACAATTTTGTTCCGTCTGCCCCCTCAAACATCATATTTTCATCTGTTACCTTAAATGTATAGATTTTGCCTTCGTTCTCATATCTGTCGCCGTCAATATAATAATTGTGCGCCTCCGGCAAAGTTTTTCTTGCAATTTCCTCCACCCTTTCGGTCAGCTTGCCGTATTCATCACGAAACCGCTTGGCATTAAGGTACTGTGGTTTTTGAAAGCGTTTATCATAGCAATAGATATAAAAGTCATAATTTCCGCTATCCGAAATCGTCCTTATATCGTACTCATAATTTTCGCTTTCGACAAACATTCCGTGCGAGTTGCTTTCGGATGTATCAAGCTTTAATTGTTCGTTCCCATGTACAAAGCTCCTCATATATGCCCTGTCGGTCAAAAGCCGTTCCCTCAAAAAGTTCATAACATCATTAAACTCTGTTTTAAACGGTTCTTTATTCAGCTTTTCATTTTTGTCAAACCATGATGTATAAAACTCATTACCGTTTCTTCCGAAGTCGCCTCTTAAATATCCGATCAACCCCTTCGACTGCTCCGCATTGTTATTGTTGAAAAAGTTTTCTTTTCTTGTATGATAAAAATTAAATCTGAACATTTTCATTTATCACTCCCTCGTATATTTTCTTATAGTCAGCATCTTCTCTGATATTTTGATGGATAATGTCAAGCACCATGCTTATAACCGCATCAGCTTTGAACTTAACCTCATTGTTATTGTACGGTTCCTTTTTTACGGCATCATCGAGCATATCCACACACTCGACAACCGCTATATCGTGGTTATCATTCAGTATCCTCAAATCGTCAATACAGACAAGTCTGATTTCATTCTTCATTCTTGAGGTCATCTCAGCCATATCCCGAATGATTTTATCCTTTATGCAATTATCTGCCGTATCGTCATAGCCTTTGCTCTTTCGGATTATATACTCCGCCAGAAGTCCTATATCTCTTAAAACTTCTTTTCCCACATCGCTTACCATTGATTTTTCACCTCCGTTACCGGTCAAAATTATGAACTTTGATTCACCGTAAGGCTTAACCGTTGACCTTTCCAAAAAGTCTTCGCCCCTTTTTGTGAAGTATGCGGCTTCATATTCATTGGCATCTGTTATCTCGCCGTCCCCGTAAACAAAGCTTTTAACATTTACTTCTACCGTCTCGGTGTCCGGATTGTCTTTCATAAAATTTTGATACTTTACCCAATTTTTAAGATTGGCTTCTCTTTTCGGAATTCCGCTGCACAAAAAAGTTTCTTTCGATCCGTTGTCTGCTGATACTGTTACCTGTGAAAATAAAACCGCCATTCTACATCCCTCCCATCAGCATTCCGCAATCTTCATCAATATCCTGCTCTTTTTCCGGTAACGATTCGGACTCCTGAACCTGTTCGCCCGCAAGCTCATCATACTTTGCTTTCATATATTCCGCCGGCGATATTTCAAGCGCCCGACCTGCCGCTTTATATGACGGGAGTCCGTTTTCATTCTTAAACTCCTTTTGTGTTGGAATTCTGTTATTTTTTTCGATGAAGCTGTCTATTGCCTCGCTGACTTCCTTTGCATCCCACATCTTCGGCTGATTCCGGTTTTCTTTATTCTCTTGATCTGATTCCGACTGTGCTGTTTGTTTTGCCTCCTGTGATTCCCGAAGTTCTTTTAAGGTCAAGGATTCTATATATCCTCTCTTTGTAGTACCCAACTCTTTAACTCTTTCGGTTATTGCATCAAACAAGTCATCATCAATCTGCACCGCAAAAACTCTCATCTCACATTCCTCCCATCGTAATTTCTTCGGACTGATTATCTTCATTTAATATTTCAACCAGTGTCGTTCCTTCCAACAAAACTGCACCGTTATCACAGAATTTGCAGTCATTGTTATCCATAATAGCCTCCGCATATTGCTCAAACATAAAGAAATCCGCAATATCCGAATGTATGTGATAATCTTCATTTTCATCTATTAAGGCACGTCCCAGGCTTTCTGCATCATACACATTATCATAATATCGGAAATTATCGATATTTTCTGCAAGCTTTATAATCGATGCACTGTCATGTTTGCCCGCAAATTCAATAACGGCCTCTAATTTATCAAGCTCATTATTTCTTTCGGCTTTTTCAACTGCCCACATAACATTGTTTGCCGCATAGAGATTTTCGCTTGATGCAATATCGCTGATTTTTTCAAACCACAAATTGTCCAATTCTATTTCCTTAATTTTAACGCTGCATTCGGCTATATTGTTTGTTCCGATCCGTTTCAATGCCTTGTCTATCGAAAGTGATTGCGTCGGAAGATACACATATTCTTTCAGTCCGCCTCTCTCCAATACAGCCGATATTTTACAACACTCATAACAGTATTCAGGAAAAGTATGACCATCATATTCATTTATGAACTTTGCTCCCTCATGTTCAAAGAGCATTCCTTTTTCAGTCATTTTACCTTTTCCTGAATTCATAAGCTCCCTTCCGATTTTTGCAAGATTAACATTATCCATTTCACCGGGATTCCATCCGATATGTACTGCCTTAAAATGTGTTCTGCCTATACTCTCCATACTGCTCATATCCTGCACAAGCGTGTAATTGTTTATGTTATATGTAACATTTATCATATCCATTACACTGCGCGACAGTCTTGCTTCACACACAGCCTCAAAAATATTTAATTCGTTATTATCAAAACTGTCAAGGCGCTTTGCGAGAAAGTTCAGTTCATCGACATCTACAAAATCTGTTATAAGTCGTTTTAACGGAGTATAGTCCGTTCCTGTCATGTACTGGCTTGTTTTTAGCTTATCTGCCACTCCCAATTCATTAAATCTTACCGACAGATATTCCTCATCACAAGGAAATTTTATGGTTGTTTGATTTTCGTCAAATCTAAAATTGGCTGAAAACATTTCCACTCCCTCCTCACATTGTTTGTTCTTGTACCGATTCTTCTGTCGGCTCATCTGACGTTTCTTCCGACTGTTCTTTTTCTCTGTTATAGTCCATTTCCATCATTTTTCCCAAACGCTCATTGAAATCCGGAACACTCTCCTCAATCTTTTCATACAAATTACTGAGCATTTCTTGTTTTTCCGCGCATAACCCATCGTGTTCAATTAACGTATCCTCAATACATCTTGCCATTTCAACTCTCTCATCTGCTGAATATATTTGATTTTCCTGCATCAGTCCCGAACGTTTTACGAAATCTTCTTTCGCGCTCATATAATCGCTCATGTAATAATGTCCGTGATCCAATGAATTATTTTTGTAGCTCCATGTCGTAAAATTATACTCATCGGAACTTGTAATTGTGCCGGCAAGAACAACACCGTTGTATTCAAGCAGCTTCTTGTAATCTTCGGTAAGACCATCTGCCGCAAGTTTCGGAGCATACTCCATTGCATTTACAAATTCTCTTACCTTATCTGCTGTTTTGCAAATTATATTATGAAGCTCATTTCGTTTTTCATCGGGAACCGCATTTACCGGATATGACACACCTCCCGACTGACGGATATGCAGCATCAATTCGCCGTCTGCAAATACATTAACCCTGTCATCTTTGAATTCGTAAATAACCCCCTCTTTCTCCGGCAGCCTCTTTACAATTTCCCTTAACAATAAATTTCTCTTATCCATTTCGGATACCTCCTTGCATTATGTTTTTGATATAAAAAAAGAGGATAATCTCTTTTTACAGAAACTATCCTCGTATATCTATTTTATTTAATTGTCTCCGGTTCAAATCCTATTCGAATTGAAACATATCTATATTGTTCAATAGCCTCGTATCCCCCGTTCAAATCCGGTTTATCTGCGGAGCTATCCATATTGTTCACCACAATTTTTGAGGTGAATTTTTTTCGGCTATATTGCCTTAAAACCTTCTTTTTGGGGGTGTCTCCCGTTCAAGTCCTGTCCGAAAACAGGGGATATCTACACAAATCCTTTTGAAATAAGAAATCTCAAAAGCCCGCAAAGGCGCAAAAAAACTGAACAATTTAGAAGATATCTAAATCGTTCAGTCTGTCTGGCTCCTCAAGTTGGGCTCGAACCAACGACCCTGCGGTTAACAGCCGCATGCTCTGCCGTATGATTGTGCAGCTGCGGCACTCTTACTTTGTTCCGATGAGGGCAGGTATATAACCGGTGCTGATTTATCAATTGATGGCGGTATGAAATTGTAAAAAGAAAGGACTGTTTATAATGAATTTTAATGTTAAAGAAGACATAATTGCACTTACTCCACAATGGAAAGGAGAACGACTTCCTGATGGCAGGCCTAAAGTTGAAGATAAATACTTGAAGGCTTTAAGAAATTTGACATTGGAAGAAGTTTGGAAACCCATTTTTGTAAAAGGCTATGAAAGCCAGTTTGAAGGGAGGTTGCATACTTTACACAATGATGGTCGAAAACTTATAGGCAGAGCTGTCACTACATCGTTTTGCCCGTTTCGACCGGATCTCGATGAGGTTACGAAGGATATAGGCAGAAATGAGAACAGAACAGGTACATATAATCAGTGGGTTATAGATAACCTTATGGAGAATGACGTTCCGGTAATTGATATGTATGATAAAATATACAAGGGTACTTTTCTCGGAGGCAACTTAACGACAGCAATAAAAAATAAAACCAACAACGAAAACGGAGGTGCTGTAATCTGGGGCGGAGTCAGAGATACCGAACAAATGCACAAAATTGAAAATACGCAGGTGTATTATAGAGGCATTGATCCTACACCTATCCGTGATTTTATAATGATGTCATATAACACGCCAACTCGAATCGGCAATGCCATATGTTTGCCCGGTGATGTGGTATTTGGTGCTGGAGGTGGAGTTTTGTTTATTCCGAGTCACCTGGTCGCACAGGTTGTAGGAGGTGCTGCCAAAACACAGGTTAAAGACCTTTTTGGATTTGAAATGATTACGCTCAACAAATTCACTACCGCACAAATCGATAAAAATACCTGGACAAAGGATATGCTAGATATGCTTATGGAATTTATAGAAACAGATGATCGAGCCGCTCAGTATCGTAATCTTGACTGGTCTGAAGAATATAATCTTGCTATTAATGGTGATCCCAATGACACACAATCTGCTTTATAATATATATAGCTTCATGCGCTGAGGATGGCGGCATATATAAATTTACACTAAATAATAACGGTATCCTGCAAAAAAAGATTATGTAAGTCTCAATCAGCCCATGTATATTGCTAAAAGCAATGATTTATTATATGTACTTTTACGAGCGCCATTTCATGACAGCATTGAAAGTGGAATGATTAAAATATCTGTCGGTCAAAAGATGAATTTAGATAGCCATATATTTCATACACATGGTATCGTTGCCTGTCATTTATGTGTTTTAAACGGTACAGTATATATTACAAATTATTTATCCGGAAATATTGTAAAATTTCCGGATATTGTAGTTACACATACCGGTAATAGCGTAAATCCATTGCGTCAGAGCACACCACACACACATTTTGTAAATTTGACACCAGATGGCAAATATATATGCTGCACTGATTTAGGATGTGATAAAATATACTTCTATGATGTGAATTTAAATTATATGTTCGACGTATCTGTTCCCGCCGGAAGCGGTGCAAGACATATCGCATTTTCAGATGATGGAAAATTTTTATATTGCGCAAACGAATTGTCCAACACTGTTTCCGTATTTTCATACGATGAACAAAGAACCAAATATTTAAAAGATTATTCCACCTTGCCAGATAATTTCAACAAAGAAAGTTCCGTTGCGGCCATAAAATGTAAAGGAAAATATCTGTATGTGTCAAACCGAGGTCATGATTCGATAGCTTGTTTTGAGATTTCAAGGGACAACCTGAAACTTATAGGCTTTTTTCACACCGGTGGAAGCTCTCCAAGAGATTTTAATATATTTGGTGATTACCTTGTTTGTGCTAACGAACAGACTGACAATATTACTGTATTTGAAATCAAAAATGGAGTTTTAATAAAGCAGTCACAGGAAATAAACATAAAAAATCCACTCTGTGTGATTTGATTTTCCTTTTATATTAAGATAAAATTTTTTGATTGTTTTTTATATCATTTGCCCCTTCTCTATACTATCGTAGCCATAGAGTTGCATATATTGCACTCGATGGCTACGAATAGGGTTTTATTATTACATTTTTAGTTGCGCGACTATATATTGCATCATAATTGCAGTTAAGTTTTTTACTCGTATATCTAATGCAACATATCATTTAATTTTTTTCTATTTTCCGCAGTGCGTGAATCTTCCAGAATCATATGATACATATTTAACAGCTGCTCAATATATATTTTTTTCTCTCCCTTGATATAATCGCTTAATATCCTCAAAACACGCTTTTCGTTTTCCAGCTCTCCGTCGTAATACTCCATGTCAAGATAGTCTGAAACACTATCATGATACAAGGTTCCGTCTTCTTCGCAGAAATATCCATATACCACCATATCGCATTGATTATCCGAACAGTTTTTGAAATAGTCCATTTCGTAATCAAATTTATCCAAAATAAACGGATACCTCTTATCATATTCGCTTCTTTTCATATATACAATATCACCGCATTTAAACGGAGAAGGCACCGGAAAGGCTAATGTCTGATATTTGAAATAGACTTCTATTTCTTTTACGGTATGTTTTGTATAATCATAGTAACTCCGCCAAATATGAAGTATTTCTTTGTTTTTATTCATCGTAACATATATTCCCTTATCATCATACAATTCACGCTTTGCCATTCTGATTAACGAGTCATCGACTTCTGCATTAATGCAGCTTTGGAAATCTTTGTATCTTCCCGCTTCCGAACCGTCATCATAATAACGTTCGTAAATATAATTTTCATCACTTTCTTTAAATTCCTGTATAAGAATTTTTTTGGATTTCATATATGTTTGAAGAAATTCATGTATGCCGATACGCTCTTTACTCCTCTCACCGCTTTTGGGATCATCAATGTCTATCTCAATCTTTTCGTCAGGCATTGTTTCGATTATTTCATTAAATGCCACAAATTTTTCTTCCAGGGTACAATGACTTTGCCGTATTATTGCCACACATTCTACCACCGAAAATTCGTGTTTAATTTTCCGGCAGTATTCTGAAATTGCTTTTGAGTTTATGTAATCATAGATTTTTTCTTTAAATGTATATTTCTCCATAGTTCCTCCTTTTACAAACGTTCTCTTATTCTGTTATGTCTTTTTCTCCGCAAACCGATAAAAATTTTATACACCTCCGTAAAAAGCCGAACGCTCTATAAATAATATCACAATACAAAAAATAAGTATATGGGGCTGCTGCTTTCAGTGCAGCAACCCCATATTTCCACCTATGCACGTGCGGCTGTATAAATATCAACCAAAAATTCCATAAGCGCTGTTAAAAACATCTTTATGTACTTCATTGCACCACCTCCCCTCACCGGTACACATAATCGGCTGTATATATGTATTCCTCAATTTCGCCGATTGTAAATCCTTCCTCCAACAGCTCGTCCACAGTATCTCTTCCATATCCGTTATAGTCTGCCATTTCCTTGAGCATTTCAATATATTCCGCCTGAACATCACTCTCCTTATCATCTCCGAATCTACACCAATCGTATATTCCGAAACA
>JABLTK010043577.1_pt1 | contig 13901 bp, 16 predicted proteins | sample 7160131 | NCBI WGS metagenome assembly JABLTK01 (sample SAMN14651221, study PRJNA627086) | human gut metagenome | isolation source: feces | host: Homo sapiens
CTCAATTAACGCGGAATCGCTGCTCAATCTCAGCGGAATCCATGCTCAATTTCGCCGGTTTGGCTGCGCATTTTCAGCGGAGTATGCACCATCACGTTAAGAGAACTAGTGGTTATGAGTTGCATCATGTTGTTCCGTTGTCATGGGCGGAAAGCTTCGAACAATATAAGCTATTTGATAGATGGATTAACATGGTCTATATCGATGCTTACAGTCATGCAAAAATCACACAAAACGGGAACAGAAACATATACATGGACACAAAGGGCGATAATATTGAACTTACCGATGGGTTTGGCGGCAGAGTATTCTTAATTAACAAAAGAAGCATTCTATATGACACAACAAAAAAAGAAAAAATGCTCGACTATAATCGTCAATTGAGAAGCACTTTATAAAGTGCTTTTAGGTGGCATTATTCTTGCTAGTAAATCTCACCTGAATTACATTATTCTATAATTAATAACAAATCGGCTCACATATGAATTTTGCGAGCCGATTTGTTTAATTAAATCATAGAGTCGAACCCGTAATCCCGTATAAGCAAGTCCGCCTGAGACATACTCTCCATAGCTTTCATGAACTCATTTCCAGCATCAATCATATTCTGGGCCATGCTCCAATCATCCGGAATAGGGATCAACATCTCCTGAATATGCCGAGGCTGTAAATGTTGCTGTACGGAACCGTATTCATCAAGAAGCATTAAAGACAAAGCCGTATTCGATGCGAAATACGCTAACAGGTATGCTCGCAAATCAGGGTTCTTAACCCTAATCCTCACTAGATCATCGCTAACTATATAGTTGCTTGCTAGATCTTTTGTGGCATATGTGACTTTGCCGATTGTGCCAGAACGAGATATTAGAATATCGCCTTCTTCAATCTTTAGCATCTCAATACATTTTTTCTGTGACGCATTTGCCTTGGCAGGATCAAGCCATTTAACTGTAAAACGCCTCAATTCTAGAGCTGCATTTGCTGTTAAATAAGGCATTAGTGAGCTCGTATCGGTAGGGTTATCAACCTTAATACTTGCCGAATTCCATCTAGGGCCAATATAGATCCTAATACCTGCTTCTAACTGGCCAACTGTCGTAGTTGCCCAACCATCCTTATTATCGTACTCTAGGACTGCATCAAGAGCGGCATTGAGCTTCGGTGAATAGTGTTGCGGATTAATATTCAAATGATCCTTTAGGTCGCTTCGCTTAATCGAGAAAATATACTCAGATTGCTGATGCTCGTTACCGTTCTTAAAGTCGATAAATGCATCGGCTATATCGTTCAGGTCATGGTTGAGCTCGTCGGTCTTATTACCGTTGCCATCTAGAATAAAGACAGAGTTGCCCTTGGAATCTTGACCGATGCGCTGCGACATTGCCATGAAGATGCCGTAGTCCTCTCGCGGCGCTTCGCCCTCATTCGGCTTGTTAATAAACAGTATGCACGTTCTAACGCCCGTGTCTGGCTGGAAGGTATCTTTATGTAGCGTGACAACACCGGCAATTTCGCATCTTTCAAGCAACCATTGCCGATAAGCTTCGTAGCTGACATTATCCAAAATACCTTTCGGTAGAACGATGCCCATTCTTCCGCCCGGCTTTAACCAGTCAATGCATCTCTCTAAGAATAATAGTTCAGGCGCCTGATGCTGAAGAATATCCGAGTCACTGTTGCTGAAATAGTATTCGCCGTCATCGTTCTTTTTGAAGCTATGACCAAAGACGAAGTTTTTGAGCAAAGTCTTATCTGAGATCTGCGATTCAACCTTCTGTCCAGAAAAAGGCGGATTTGTGGCTATGACAGATGGAGCATTGCTTTTTCCTTTGGCGCATCGGGAAACAATCCAAGGATCAAAATTGGAGTATACATCCAAAGAATTACCCCTGGTCATACCGCTCTGGCCATCTCCGGTCAAAAGCATGGCGCATTTTGCTATTTTTACCAAACGGGCAGCGATTTCTACTAAGTAGACGCTGTCTTTTATTGTTGCTAATTGCCTATCTCTGACGGGAGAGTTTGGGGCAGTATTTGCTATAACCTTCCGGCGCAAATACCGAAAGATACTGGTCGCAAAACCGCCACTGCCGCCCGCTGGATCAAGCGCGTGCTCGCCAATTTCTGGATCGAGGATTTTAACCATCATCTCTATGACAAGACGATTTGTAAAGAACTGTCCCTGCTGGCGTTTGAGATTAATATGCGTAAACTGTTCATAGGTCTCGCCCATCAGATCCCAATCGTCAGCATCATCATTCCTTGCCGCAAGGCTCCAGTTCTTTAAAATACCAACCGCTTCAGCAATGCAATCATTGCCAACCTGGATCTTCTCGTGTGGCTCAAATACATCCGGGAACTGGTCGGCATATTCACGAAACAGTTGCTGAATCGTATCCGCTGCATGCTTTCGACCTTCTGCCGTTTTGAAATCTGTTTCCGTAATCCAAAAGCGAGGAAAATCTCCCGGAGTAGTTTCGTCCTGAATCTTTGCAAGCAAGATTCGAACCATATCCATCGCGAGGTCGAAGTCCTCGTTCTCCATGCCACGCCCATATAGTTTGTTATGGCACGAAGACAAAAGGAATCTTACGTTATGCGGCCTAGGCAAAGTAGACTTGCTGGGAATAACATCATCGCCATTCCAATTCTCCCGGTATCGAGGAAGTGAGAGAATCTCGTCCAAACCTACCTCAGTGCCAGTTTTCTTTTTATATACAGCGAGACCGTCGCCGTTTGTCCACACGCCGCCAACAGCGGATGTATTGAAGATGTACGAAACGAGCTGAGCATAGCCCTCTGTTACATTCGGCTTCTTACACTCAACTACGAATAGAATGTTGCCTTGATCTTTTTCAAGACAGGCTTTCTTACTTACATATACGACAATGTCTGCCCGAATCTCAGAGCCGTCTACGGCGTCAGTCAGAATCTTTGAACCCTGCTGAATTGGAATTTCTCTCGCAATCTGATTTTTCGGATAACCATAGTCTGTCTGCAGAATGTTAATAAAACGCTGACGAACACGTTCCTCTGGCGTGTCTTTTAGCACTTTCCCCGATAAACAGTCGATAATATTACCATTTTCATCAAAAAGAACATCTTTGTTTTCCAAAAGAAGACCCCCCTCGTATGTTTTCTAGGTGAAATTATCCCTCAATGAATTCCATGATGTCATCGAGAGTACAATCAAGAGCTTTACATATTCGTCCGAGCACGTCTGTCGTGACATTATCTCCGTGTGTGAGCTTATTCATTACATAGTGGCTCACGCCAGCCATTTGCTCGAGATCCTTCTTCTTTAGATCCCGATCAATGAGTAGCTTCCATAGTTTTTTATAGCTTACATTCATAGTCCTTACCTCTCTAAGCATTACTCAGTAAACTGCTATTGCTTATTATATCACTTTAAGTCCGGAATTTCAATCGAAAGTTCTCGTTCAAAAACATTTTACATTTTGATAAAGCCGTGGAACTCCACGGTTTTGTGCCAGAGGGACGCCACGGCTGTTACTTCTTATTCAAAGTTATTAGAGACAATTATCCTCCAATCGCCAATCTCATTTTCCTGATACATCACGCCTGTCGTATCATCGAGCCCATATTCAGCTCTTAACTTCTGAATATTATCTCTCACCGACCATATATAGTCATATGATTCAATCTTGAATGCTCTGGTTCGAACTTTATCATATGCACTTCTCAACTCATCGCTTAACTGTCCCTCATCTACGTATTGCTTGCATATTTTCCAGAAGGCTACGGCGTTCCAGCTAACTTCGAACAGCTCTGTAACCCCCACTTGAGAGAAATCGTCGGAGCCGGTAGTGTCAAGGAGTTCAGATAACCGATTAAGGTTCTCAGCATATAGCTCGAAGTCAAATCCATCTATATGGGTTTTCCGAATGAAATCTTCTATCTCCGAAAATAGCTCACACCCCTCTGGAGTAAATCTCCTGTACGCGATCTTCTCTGGAAGTGTATCTCTTATCATTGAGATTCTGAAAGCTTCTGCTAGGAAGGAGAGGTGTTCTTTGCGCTCATATAACTTCCGTAATGTCCAGTACTCTCTCGTCGGGACTGTCCAGTCTGCATCAAACACACTATAAATGTCGTTAATTACTTTTTCAAGATTAGAATTACTCAGGAGAGGAAGCAAATGTTTGACAAAATACGAATAAACATTGTCTAGAGTTTCTGGCTCGGCATATTTGTTTACCTCAAAATCCCTTATAAAAGCATGGCAAACATCGGGCTTTCGCATATTAGAAAGCCGAGATTTTATACTTGGATCAGCAGCATCGAACGGATAAAACTTTGCAAAATCTTCGTCGGAGAAACCTGAACGAAGTAAGATGTGCAGATCGAATGCTTGGCGCGTCAATTTATCATAGACCGTAAAGCCTCGCATACTTGTATATTTAATTCTCCCGGCACACCTAGGGAAAACTATATTTTCAAATGCGGCGTAGTTCAGCCTATTGAAGCTGGCTACGTCCTTTTTATTTGCCATTATCTATGCCGCCCTTCAAAACTATTTGACAACTTATTCAGCAACTCTGCAACAACTTACTGATGACGGTTTTATGAGATAATCTCACCGAAAGAAAGAGAGAAGTGAACAAGAATGTTCGAGGTGCCTATATTATACCATTTTTCTCGCTTTTCTTCAATCCGCTGAAGCAAACTCGAGGGAGGAATTTTCCGACCAAGAGCTTCTTCTCGTTCATCAAGACAAACATTTTTAGGAGGTGTTCATAATGAGAAAGGATGGCTATGCTGGTTACCGTTCTCAGCTCGTCGAAAGTGAAGCATTCTACTTCGGCGACAGGATTAAGCAGATAGTGTCAGACTCATGCAACTAATAAAAAAGTCACCATGCGATGGCAACGATAGAAGGAGGTGTTCACTATGTATTATGGCAGAGTTTATACTCAGGCTTTTATTCGTCACCTGCGCGAAAGATATCCGGAAGGAACCCGAGTTGAACTGGAGTCATTATATGATCCTTGCAGAACTGAGCTGAGATCTGGCGATAAGGGAACTGTCAGGTTCGTCGATGCGTATGGAAAAATCTTCGTTGATTGGGACTGCGGTATATCGCTCGGGCTGATTTATGAGGATGATGTTTTTCGGATTATAAAATAATCCATACTTAGGCCAGCCCTTGCTGGGACTGGCCCTTTTAACGAAAACTGAACAAGATAATAAACTATTAATTCTTCGCAGAAAGACTGGCTTTCTTCTCGAAAGAGAGCTATCATGCGATGACTACCTATGGAAGGAGGTAACGCTCTATGAGCACATCCACATTAGCAAATACGGCGCAAGTCCTATTGGACTCCATGACACCGAAATTCGCAGTATCATATCTCCGTGTATCGACTCGCGGACAAGCCGAACGCGGTGGCGGACACGACGAAGGTTTTTCGATCCCCGCTCAGCGTGAAGCCAACAAGAAAAAAGCCATGTCGATGGGCGCAATAGTCGGCAAAGAGTTCGTTGATCGAGGTGCATCAGCTAAATCTGCTGACCGCCCTCAGCTCCAGGCAATGCTCGAATACGTCAAAGAAAACTCAGACCGCGTAGATTACGTAATTGTGCATAAGGTCGATCGTCTCGCCCGTAACCGTGACGACGACAGCGACATTATGCGTACATTGCGTGAGTGTGGCGTCCAGCTCGTATCCGCATCCGAAAGTATCGACGATACTCCTGCCGGTATGCTCCTACACGGCATTATGAGTTCCATCGCTGAATTCTACTCGCAGAACCTTGCAACCGAAGTCAAAAAAGGTCTAGGGGAGAAGGTAAAGAGCGGCGGCACAGTCAGCAAAGCTCCTATTGGATACCAAAACGTCAGACTTGTCGACGATAAGGGGCGTGAGGAACGAACCGTAATCCTCGATCCGGAAAGGGCTCCACTAATAAAGCTCGCCTTTGAAGAATATGCCACAGGAAATTGGACGGTGGCGGACTTGGCAGAGCATTTAGCTGCCTGTGGTCTCAACACTCGATCTACACCAAGAATACCATCGCAGCCGATTACCCTCAAAACGCTCCATAAAGTAATGGTCAATCCATACTATAAAGGCGTCGTTACATATAAGGGGATCGAATACAAAGGGGCTCATGAGGCATTGATCGATACTGAAACCTGGGATAAAGTTCAGTCCATTCTCGCATCTCGCATCAACGGCGAGCGGAATCTGAAACACCCGCATTTCCTAAAGGGCAGTGTCTACTGTGCATATTGCGGCGAACGCTTGATTGTCAGTAATGAAAAGAAGAAAGACGGAACCGTCTACCCATACTTTGTATGCAATGGCAGACACAGCAAACGCCGGAGAGACTGTAAGACCAAAGCTGTTCTGATAGATGTCGTAGAAAAAGAGATTGAGAAGATTTACGACTCTTATCAACTTCCGACTAAAGTACGAATTCTCATCGAAGCATACCTGCAAAAGGTTATCGCCGACGAAAAGCAGAAATACGAAAGTGAGCTTGACGGACTCAAGGGGCAAAAAGCTGCGCTGGAAAACAAGCGAAAGAAACTGCTTGAGGCACACTACAGTGATGCAATCCCCCTTGATCTTATGAAAACTGAGCAGCAGAAAATTGCGAAAGAGCTCGCAGCCATTAACCACGAAATCGACTTGCACAATATAACCTTTGAACAGATAAGTGCAAATCTTGATATGGTGTTGGACATCGTGGAAAACTGCGGCGAGGCATACCGTAACGCCAGCGACACTATAAAAAAGTTGATGAATCAGGCTATATTCGAGAAATTCTATATTAGTAATGGGCCGGAGGATGAATTTGGAGTAAAGCTCACTTTTAAAGCTCCTTACGATCAAATCCTTGATCCGATTAAAGAAGATCTCTCGCAAATCAACACCGCACTAAAACGCAAGCCGGAAGCCGTAGACGGACTCGCCGACAAAGCAAAGGGCCACATCCATGATTTCTTTGGATGTGGCCCAAATTTAGGGCAAAATAAAAATCCTTACTCGAACGAATCAGATTTTTTTAATCCGAATAGTTCGAGTAAGGACCTTATGGTGGAGGCGAGGGGGGTCGAACCCCTGTCCGAAAACCCGACGAAAAGAGCGTCTCCGAGCGCAGTTCGTGTTTTAGGATTCCCCTCGACGGACTCCCGCGAACAGGATTCCGCCTACGGTAGCTTCATAAATGCCGGCCCGCTTCAAAGCTTTATTGGGCCCGTTCCCTGCCTTTATGACGCCGATGACCTACGCCGCAGGAGGCTTAGGGTCGACGGTCACCGCATTAAGCGGCGACGGCGTAACTGTCGTTATTCGCAGTTATTGTTTTTCCCGATTTTATGGCAGATCGGGGCTGCCGCTCGCTTCTCTTCTCCCCTGAGTCCCCGTCGAAACCAAATACGCCCCCATGATGCGGGACTGCTATTTCTGGCGCATGCTGCGCTCGATTTCGCGGTTTGCGTCGCGCTTGGCCATGTCGTCGCGCTTGTCGTAGTTCTTTTTGCCGCGACACAGACCCAGCTGCACCTTCATGCGCCCCTTCTTCAGATACACGCTCAGCGGAATCAGCGTCATGCCCTTCAGAACCGTGGTCTGATCGAGCTTGCGAATCTCCGCCTTGTGCATCAGAAGGCGCTTCGGGCGCAGCGGATCGGTATTGAAGATGTTTCCCTTTTCATAGGGACTGATGTGCATGCCGTACACCAGCATCTCGCCGTGCTCAACCGCCGCGTAGCAATCCTTCAGGTTGCATTTTCCGAGACGAATGGACTTGACCTCCGTGCCGCGCAGCTCAATGCCCGCTTCGAAGGTTTCCTCCACGAAGTAGTCATGCCGGGCTTTTCGATTTTGTGCCGCAACCTTGATCTCCGAATCCGGCATCCTCTTCGCCTCCTGTCATGCATCGTTCATTATACCACGAACGGCGCCGGTTGTAAACCTTTATTTTTCGAGCATCGCGCGCAGCCACGCCGCGTCGCGCAGAAGCGCTTCGTCGCTGTCGTTTTCGACGAATTCCAGAAGCATGGGCGCGTTCGCGGCGCTTGCCGGAACCTGATTCCACATTTCCGCGCCGTCCGACAGCGGCAGGCGAACGATTCCCTTTCCTTCATGCCGCCACGTAAACGTGTGCACGCAGGTCAGCCGCGGCACGACCTCCTTCAGCGCCGCAAGGCGCTCTACCTCCGGCCAGTCCCAGCGCGGCTGCCAGTGGAACGACGTCTCGCTTTCCCGCATCAGGCGGCGCACGCTGTCGCGGCTGTCCGTCAGCGTGTTCGGGTGATATTCCAGCGATACGACGATGTTCCGCTCCGCCGCCTGCCGCACGCAGTCGTTCAGCGTGTGAACAAGCGTCTCGCGCTCCCACTCGTCCACCTCGGCGCTGCCCTTTCGACCCGCCCACACGCGAATCACCGGCGCGCCGAGCGCTTCGGCCTCATCCAGCCACGGCCCGAAGGCGTTTTCCTCCAGCCGGTAATAGCTGCCGTACGCGCTGGTGCGCAGACCCTCGCCCTCGGTCATGCGCCGAACCTCCGCGGCGCTTTCCGCGCCGGGCTTCACGTGCACGTCGCCGCCCCATTCCACCTGAGACAGCCCGGCGCGCTTCATCAGCGCCACGATTTCCCGGGGCGTTTTGTTTCGGAAGGTGATTGAAACCAGACCCGCGCGGTTCATGCTCTTTCCCTCTCTTCCCTCATCCGCAGAATTTTCATCATCCGCGGCCGGTTGTAACGCTGGATCACGATGAACGGCAGGTTGCCGATGTCGTACAGCAGGATGAACAGCGGCGTCCACTCGCACGGCGCGAACACAAGCGACGCCGGGCAGATGGCCATCAGCACCCAGTGCGTCAGCTCCGCCACACAGGTTTCCTGCACCAGCCGTGCAAGATGCACGCTGCTCGAGTCATTGCCCGCGAGCTTGCGCGTCATGCCGCGCACGACGCGGCTTGCGTCCGGCATGTAGCCCTTCCAGCGCGACACGCGCAGCCTTTTGAAAAACTCCGGCGTTTCGAACCGCCACGGTCGAAACGGAAATGCGTCCGGACGAAAGCGTCTCGGTATCGCCATGCCGACAATCATCAGAACGATTCCCACGATCACGCAAAACAGCGCGAAACGAATCAGTGCGATTCCAAACGTCATACACCCTCCGCCCGCGCAATGAACTGCTTCAGCCGGGCAATGTCCTTCGCGGCCGTCTCCGGGTGCGCTTCCTCGCGCAGCACGCTGATACCCGGCTTGACCTTCGCAAGCTTCCCATAAAAATATTCGTGGTCAAACAGACCGTCGCCGATTACGCAGGGACGGAAGCGGCCGTTTTCGCCAATCTGCACATCCTTGGCGTGAATGGCGACGATGCGGTCGCCGAACAGCGCAAGGCATTCGTCGATGATCTCGCGCTGACGGTCGATGGTCTGCGGAGAAAGCAGGTTGATCGGATCGAGCACGATCTGCATGTTGTCGCAGGCGACGATGTCCAGAAGACGGCGCGTGAGCGCGGGCGTATTCAGCGTGTGCACGTGCACCGGCTCGATGCCGACGAACACGCCGAAGCGCTCCGCCTGCTCCACCATGCGCAGCACGCTGTCGGTCAGGCGCGCGAACTGCGCTTCTCGACCGGCCTCGTCGCCCTGATAGCTGCTGGTTTCCGTCGCGACGATGTTCGAGCCCAGCTGCCGGCAATACGCCACCTGCTCGCGGAAGCGCTTCACATCGTACAGCCGCTTTTCCTCGTCCAGCGAAGCCGGGTCAATGTAGCAGCCCAGCACGGCCACTTCCAGATGCCTGTCCTCAAACGCACGCCGCACATCATAGCAGAATCCGGGATTCAGCCGTCCGTATTCCGGCTGCACGCCCTCAATCGCCTTGTGAAGCGCAAGCTGCAAACAGCTGAAGCCCGCTTCGGAAATCCGCCGCGCAAGCTCCGTCGCAGTGGTCGTACCATAGTCATGTCCGCGAACGCCGATTCTCATGTGGTTTCCTTCCCTTCTATCTGTCGTATGGCCCATGCGGCCATCTCGCTCTCACGCTCCGAATCCGAACGCAAAAGCTCTTTCAGTTCCCCCATGCAGTCCGCGCGGCGCAGGTTGCCCGCAAGCATCGCCGCCTTCACGCGGATGCGCGTCTTTCGCGCATAATTTCTCCCGATTTCATCGGCCAGCGCGCCCAGATCACCGCGAAGCAGCCGCCCAAGCTCCAGCGATTCGCTCACGTCCGCAGGCATTTCCCGCGTTTCACAGGCGTTGCGCAGGCACGCGTTCTGGCAGATTTCGCAGCCCAGCAGCCGGTTCTCGTATAAGGGCCGCAGCTCCGGCGGAATGAATTCGCCCTCCGAACGCGCGCGCAGGCATTTCTCAATGTCCACGCCCGCATCGGAAATCGCGCCCACGGGGCATACTCTCGCGCACGCGCGGCAGCCGCGGCACCGTTCATCCACGGTGCACATCACTTCTGGCAGCGGCTCGCGCTCGAACGGCGCGTCCGTCAGAATCACCTGCGCGTGAAAGCGCGACCCGAGCCCGTCCACGGCGATCAGCGTATTATACCCTTCCAGCCCCAGACCATACCGCGCCATCATGGGCTTGATGGCAATCTGCGCGCCGGACAGCGTGTGCCAGCCCTCCTCGCGCAGCTCCCGCGCCAGCACCTTCGCCGCCGCGTAGGCCTGATTGGACGCCGCGTAATACGCGGAGATCATCGCGCCGCGGCCGTTTTCCGCCGCCTCGCGATAGGGTGCGTAGCCCTTTAAAAGCAAAATGACCGTCTGCGTTCCGGGCGCGAGCGCTTCCGGATCGTCCGCCACGTTCGCGTTCAGACGATGCACGCGCCTGCGCGGCGCGTAAATCGGCCGCAGCGCCCAGACCCGGTCGAAGCCGAGTTCCCGCGCACGCTTCTCAAGCGCTTCGTTCGTCATTGCGCACCTCTTTCTCCGTCAGAACAATCCGCGAATCCACGCTTCCAGCGGCAGCGCCAGAATCGGAAGGAACATCGACGGCAGCATGTTCGCCACCCGCAGCCCGCCTTCCTTCAAAAGCCCCAGCATGTTCACGCTCAGCGCGATGATCATAACGCTGCCCACCGCCTTCATCTCGACGATCACATCCGCGCCGAGATACGGCTTGACCCACACGGCCAGCAGCGCGATCAGACCCTGATACAGCGTCAGCGGCACGGCCGCCAGCGCGACGCTCCAACCGTAGGTTGAGGTGAACATCAGCGCCGACACGCCGTCCAGCGCCGCCTTGGCCAGCAGCGTGGCGTTGTTGCCAAAGCCCGCGTCCAGCGAGCCGACCACAGCCATCGAGCCCACGGAAAACAGCAGCGTAGCCGATACAAAGCCCTCCGCGAACCCGTTCCCGCCGGAAAACATGCGCTGAACGCCGCCGCCCAGCTTTTCAATGCCGCGCTCGATGTTCAGCGCTTCGCCGATCAGCGTGCCGACCACGATGCAAATGATCATCAGCAGCTGGTTCTGCGTCTCAATCGCGCCCGATACGCCGATCACCAGCACGCACAGCGCAATGCCGTTCGTGATTGCCGCCCGCAGGCGATCCGGCACGCCCTTTCGAATGAAGCTGCCGATCAGTCCGCCCACGACCACCGTCGCAAAATTCACCAACACGCCCGTCATGCCGTTTTTCCTCCGGTTTCAATCAGCCCCACGCGCGCCGCATGGAACAGCGACTGCTGCACGAGTCCGCAGCGCTCTCCGAACATCCGCCGCGCCTCCCGCGCCAGAAACGCGGGCGAGCCGGTCACGCCGAACCAGTCGGCCATCAGCCGCTTCACCCACACGTCCACCGGGAACGCGTCGGCATGGCGGCAGCCGAACAGCAGCACGCAGTCCGCCACCTTCGGCCCCACGCCGGGCAGGCGCATCAGCTCCTCCCGCGCCCGTTCAATCGGCATCGCGGAAAGCGCGTTCAGCGGAAAGCCGTCCGCCACCATGCGCGCCGTGCCGATCAGATACGCCGCGCGATAGCCGCAGGTCACGCGCGCGCGAAGCTCCGCTTCCGTCAGATTCGCCAGCACCTCCGGCTTCGGGAAGCCATGCAGCGTCTCGCCCTGAAACGCGTGCGCTTCGCCATACGTCTCATTGAGCGCCGTGACCAGCGCGCGAATCCGCGCCACATTGTTGTTCGCCGAGAGGATGAACTGAAGCAGCGCCTCCCACGGCGGCTGATTGAGCACCCGCAGCCCCGGCGTCGCCTGAACGGCTCGCGCCGCGACGGGATACGACGCGCAGTCCTCCATGAGACGCGAATAGTCCCGCGCGTCGTCAAAGTACGCCCGGGCAAACGCGTCCTCGTCCGCGCTCGTGAGCACACGCCCATCCACAACCGCGGCGAACACGCCGCCGATTTTCCGCCAGTGAAACGCCTGCGCGCTGTCCATCAGCGTAAGGCGCAGATTCATCTCTCTCATTTGTTCTCTGTCGACGCTCGCCGAAACAAAAACCCGCGCCGGAGGAAAACCTCTGCGCGGGTAATTTTCGCTTTTCGCTTATTCGGCGGCGGCTTCGGTCTTCGGATAAATGCTGACCTTCTTCTTATCCTTGCCGTGGCGTTCGAATTTCACGACGCCGTCCATCTTCGCGTACAGCGTATCGTCATCGCCGATGCCCACATTCAGGCCGGGATGAATTTTGGTGCCGCGCTGACGAACAAGGATATTGCCCGCAAGAACGAACTGACCATCCGCGCGCTTGGTGCCAAGGCGCTGCGCGTGGCTGTCACGGCCGTTACGCGAAGAACCCATTCCTTTTTTGTGCGCGAACAGCTGAAGATTCATCTTGAACATGTGTCTACCTCCGTTCTCTGATGATGATCCGGATGGTACCGGGATAGTCGTTGGAAATGGCGGTCAAAGCTTTTTCGAGCGTCCGGAAAAGAACCTGCGCCTGATCGAGCGCTTCCTTCTTCGGCGAACCGGAAAGCATGCAGCGGAGATAGCCGGTGTCCTCGTCCGTTCGCGTCTGAACGGGCGCGCACGCCACTTCTTCCAGTCCCAAAACCGTCGCCTGCGTGAGCGCCGAAATGGCGGCGCAAACGATGTCCCTTCCCGATTCGGCGTAGCCGGCATGTCCCGCGGCTTCAAACCCGCACAGTCTGCCGTCTCCGTCCTCAAAAAATACGACCTTCGTCATGAAACTCAGCCGTTGATGGCGGTAATTTCAACCTTCGTGTAAGGCTGACGATGACCCTGCTTTTTCCGCTCGTTCTTCTTGGCCTTGTACTTATACACGATCACCTTCGCGCTCTTGACCTGGCTGACCACCTTACCCTCAACCTTCGCACCCTCGACAACGGGAGCTCCGATCACGGTTTCGTCGTCCTTGCCCAGAAGCAGTACGTCAAAATTCACCACTTCGTCCGCCTGCCGATCGAGCTTTTCCACAAAGATCACGTCGCCCTGCTGGACGCGGTACTGCTTGCCACCGGTTTGAATGACTGCGTACACGCGTTGCACCTCCTATACCCTAATCTCGCCCGGACGAGGCGGCACGCAAGCATGCCTTAGAAGCCACTCCGGAGCGGCTTACCCATGTATTATACACGATTCAATCTCCATTCGCAAGTTATCTTTTCGTTTTTCATGGGCGCAAACCGCGCCGAAATATGATCCTGAAGTTATTAAATGAACAAATTTCAGCCAAATACGCCCCATGGATTCCATTTGTGCGGAAGATATGCTATAATGAAGGGTACAGTGAGAGAATATTGCCTGAAAGGGACTGGAATATGCACGCATTGATTCTCGCATCCGCGTCGCCGAGACGGCGTGAGCTGCTGACGAACATGGGAATCCCCTTTACCATTCACCCCTCCGACGCGGACGAAACCGTGTCCGGCGCGCCCGAGGAAATGGTGCGAACGCTGGCGCTGCGCAAGGCCGC
>JABLTK010067193.1_pt1 | contig 13896 bp, 8 predicted proteins | sample 7160131 | NCBI WGS metagenome assembly JABLTK01 (sample SAMN14651221, study PRJNA627086) | human gut metagenome | isolation source: feces | host: Homo sapiens
AACCAATCCACAGCATCTAAACAATTATACCATAGTTCTTGGAGAGGAACTCTAAAAACTACTATATTTATTATACGAGGAGAAGTTAAGAAATGAAAAGCAATATTAATTATGCACCTATTGAATACGCAAAGCTTGCTTGTGATACGATGATGAGTAAATTCAAGGCGGAAGAACTTCCGCCGGAAAAGCTTTTTCATTATCATCAGGGAGTATTTTTGTCGGGAATGGAGAGAACATATCTTGCAACAGGAGAACAAAAATACTCGGACTACATTAAAGCATGGGTCGACAGCATTGTTTATGAGGACGGCTCAATACATGAATATGACAAAACAAGACTTGATGATTTGCAGCCGGGAATACTCTTGTTCAGGCTGTATCATGAGACGGGAGATAAGAGGTATAAGATAGTCATAGAAAATATTGCCGACATTTTGAAGCATTGGTATGTGAATGATGAGGGTGGCTTCTGGCATAAAGAATGTCACCCGAATCAGATGTGGCTGGACGGTCTTTATATGGCAGGGCCGTTCATGACTATGTATGGAAAGGAATATTCGGATTTATCGAGATTTGATGTAATGCTGACACAGACAAGGCTTATGACAAAGCATAATCGGGATAATGAAACCGGATTGCTTTATCATGCGTGCGACTGCTCGAAAGAGGAGGACTGGGCAGATGAAAAAAGCGGATGCTCGCCATGCTTCTGGGGCAGAGCAATGGGCTGGTATGCGGTTGCGATATTGGATATGCTGGATTATTTGCCGGAGGACTTTTACGGCAGAGCGGAGATGCTTGAATATTTAACGGAATTTTTAACCGCTGTCGAGAAATATCAAGACAAAAAAGAGGGCTTATGGTATCAGCTGGTTGATAAAACCGACGACCCCCAAAATTGGTTTGAAACCTCCTGTTCGGCATTGTTCGTATATGCTTTTGCCAAAGCGGTAAGAAAAGGCTATATATCGAAAAAATTCAAAGACGCTGCCGTTAAGGGTTATAACGGAGTGATAAACAAATTGATTATAAATGATGATAAAACAGTTATTGTTCCCGATATTTGCGTCGGAACAGGTGTGGGTGATTATCAATTTTATATTGATAGACCGGTTTGCGAGAACGATTTGCATGGAATGGGTGCATTCGTTCTTATGTGCACCGAATATGATTTGATGTGCAGAGAGGAGCTGTCAGAGTGATGAAAAAAAGTGTGTCTTTCTTTATGGCTGTAATAATGATTTTTTCAACTTTTGCCAATGTAAGTCACATCGTCAGTGCTGCGAGCGGTACGGTTATGCAGCATGATTTTGAAGATGGAGAAAATACACTGTTTGCGCTCGGAAGTGTGTGTGACGCCGAGGGAAGAGGCATCGGAAAAAGCGTAAGCCTGGTTTGCAAAGAGGCAGGCAGAGATTCGTTTAACACATCGTACTTTGAGGCGCTGCCGCTTTTTAATTCGGTAGCCGGATATAAGGCGTCGGAGCTTGAGGGTAATAACTTTTTTATTGAAACAGAGTTTGATATTCTGTCAAAGGACGTAATGAAGAAATTCGGTTCGATAAGTATTGCATTCAATTCGGACAGAGTAGTCGAACAATATAAAGACACAACCGGACATTTGCGCATTAATATGGCAAATGAGCGGATTAATGCGTATTTTCGCCGTAACAATGCCGGCGGACAGGAGGATGTAGGCGAATTTAAAGATAATAAATGGTACAGGATAAAGCTGATAACTCAGGTGACAGGCCCGAGCGGTCAGGAAACAAAGCTGCAAAAGGCTTTATACATTAACGGTACGCGCGTTTTGTCGGGAGTTACATACACAAGCGAAAACACCGGAAAGCTGCCGTACTACAATGCCTTTCAGATATGCTGTGACGGCGGTATCGGTTCAACTATTCTGGTGGATAATGTAAGCATAAAAAAGTATAACGGCGCAGAAAATGCAACCCCCGAAAATGACAGACTGATTTCGCTTATACGAAAAGCAGACAGAATGGTAAGAGATGCAGAGGAGGGTTCGGCAGCGGCGGGAACTTTGAGTGCGGAGGCTGACAAGGCGTATCAGGTATATACCTCTAACGCCTCAAAAGAGGAGGTCAGTGCAGCGGCAAACGAATTGAACACTGCTGTTGAACAGGCAGGACTTGACGATAATGACCTTGACATATATGTAAAGGAGGAGCCGTTTGTTCCCGAACCTATTGAATATATTATCAATACCGATTTTGAAAATGAAGACGTAAAACCGTTTGTCGGTGCGGATAAGGTATTCAGAGATGAGGATGTACCGTATATAGGAAAGTCGCTTTATCTGAGCGAAAAAACATCTTCCGTTAACCGTATTTCAGAAACGTTTACTCCCACGTATCTGTTAAGAAGCTCAAACCCAGCAACGGACGCATATACAAATGAGGGTGCAGGCTGTGACAGTGTAACGGAATTTGATTTAAAGCTTGACGGAGTTGTTGCCAACAAAAAGAGTTTTCAGGTAAAGCTGCATATGGATACAAGCTCCGACGGAACACCTATTCACAGACTGAATTTTGACGGTTCGACCGGAAAAATGCAAATCTCATTGCCGGGCGGTCTGACGTTTGAAGATATAACGGGTGAAAATTTTCTAAAAGACGACACCTGGTACAGAATTAAAATCAAATTGCACGCAACGGACACCAACGGCAATCCGACAAATACTTTGAGCATTTATGTTGACGGTGAATGTATTGCCGAGAAAAAGAAGGTTCAGAGTACCACTGCCGGAAAGACGGATAAATATAACATTCTGACGCTAAGCGGACTGGGCAGCGGAACGGGGGCAATGATTGATAATCTGAAAATTTATAAGGTTATTGCCGAAAAGAGAAACGAGCCTTTGGACTACGGAAAACCGCTGTCTGTTCTTCGTAAGGCTAAAACGCTTTTAAATACCGTAAGCGTGGGGGATAAACCCGATGATTATGACGAGCAGGAAATTGCAGCGCTTGAAAATGAATATAATTTGGCACTGGAAAATATGGAAAGCGCTCAAACACAAGCAGATGTTGACAAATCAGCCGTTGAAACAGGCAGATTACTGGCAGCGATAAAACCGAACGGTTATCCGGTTGATGTTGATGAACCGGTGTTTTCGGAGGAAAGTCTTGTCGGTAAAAGCAGCGTAAATATACAATATAACGTGTTCAGCAATAAATATGCGGAGGATAATAACACGGTTATAGCATTTGCGATGCTTTATAAAAAAGCAAGCGGATTTGATGAGGGAAGAATTGTAAAAACTCTGTATTCATCGGATAATATCGGTAAATCCTCAAATAAACAGCTAAATATCAATATGGACATCAGCCAATACACAGAGGAAGAAAAGGCGGATATGTACATAAAAACATTTGTATGGAACATGAACGGTCAGTATCCGCTTACAAGACCGGAGATTACGAAATACACCGCCGGTAACGCAAGACCGGTATGCGATAGCTTTGACGGAACGGTGAGCATAAAAAAATCCGTTGTCGAGGGCGAAACGCAAAGACGTAAAATCACTGTTTTTGTAAATTCCAAGCCAAATGCGGACGTAACTCTTACTGTTTTAAAGAACGGAAAGGAGTACAGCGAACTGGAAACATTAAATGCCGATAATGCGCCCGAAATTATTGAGTATGCGGGGCAGTGCAGAACGGACGAAAACGGAATTGCGGCATTTGAATTTTTCCCGAGTGATGATGATGCAGAATACAAAAGCAGAATATCCGGATATGAATACGGCGATTTTTACGATATGAGTATTTATGCAATCGGACTGGATAAAACGGAAGAAATATTCAAGGAAATGGCTGCGAGCAATAATATCGGCGAGTTAAGCAATATCCTGGAAAAATACAGAAATTATCTTGACATTGACGAAAATACTTATACCGAAGCCGTTTCAAAAGGCATTTCCGGCGGAGACATACTGCTTAATATGGATATGAAAACATATAAGAGAAGTGACATTGACAAGTTTACATCGGAGGTTAATTCTTATATGAAATCTCTTTCCAGAATAAAAAGTGCGGCTAACACAGACGTGATTTCCGATGCGATAGATAATATAAAACCGTTTATAGAGCGTAAAACTCAGTATTATGCAAAGACTGCGGAGCAAAGAAGAAAAATATGCACCGCGGTATATAAAAATCATGCAGGCATAAACGGATTAAGCGCGCTCCTTAGCGAGATTAACAACGGGATTAAAGCTTTGCCCGAAACTTCAAGCAGAGGCAATACCTCCGGCGGCGGTGGCAGCGGTGGCGGAGGATATGTTGCGACTCCGGCAGTTAAAGCGGAGGAAAACAGTCCCATAGAGGAGGCAAAAACCGACTTTACCGATTTGGATAATGTCAAGTGGGCAGAGGAGGCAATATCGGTTCTGGCTGCACGCGGAATTATTAACGGCAGGGAAAACGGAAGATTTTATCCGGAGGATAGTATTTCGCGTGAAGAATTTACAAAGCTTATAATTTGCGCATTTAATCTTGAAGATGAAAATGCTCAAAGCGAATTTTCGGACGTGGACAAAAATGCTTGGTATTATAAGTATGTGGCGTCGGGAGAGAAAAACGGAATAGTTAACGGAACAGGTGACGGACTTTTCGGCGTAGGCGCTCCGATAACAAGAGAAGAACTTGCAGCAATGATTTACAGGTGCGCCGTTTTGAAAGGAATTGAACTGTCCGCAGATGCCGAATATCTTCCGTTTGACGATGATGAGGCTATATCGGAATATGCTCGTGAAGCGGTCGAAAGCCTTGCTAAAAATAAAGTAATTAACGGTATGGGTGCAAATATGTTCATGCCGGCTGAACGCTGCACCAGAGCACAGGCAGCAAAAATGCTTTATGAAGTGTGCAGACGTATGTCGTAATGCTTGTTTACGAGAGGAGAATAGTCATGAAGAAAAATAATATATTTGTAAAAAGCATTATTTATATTTTGATTTTGTGCGGATTGTTTCAGAGTATGGCAGCTGCGGCTTTTGCAGAAAATACCGATACCGCGGAAGATAATACGGAAAAAGCGGTGTTTACATATCCGGAATATGAAATATTAAAGTATATCGGCGCTTTGGACGGCTTTGAAGATTACAGCGCAGATGCTCTGATTACAAAAGGGGATTTTTTGAAAATACTGATGAAAGCCACCGGTATGAATTATGACCTTTCGCCCGAGGATAAAATTCAATTTTATGATGTACAAAGTGAAAGTGAATTTTCCTCCGTGGTTTCCACCGCGTACAGCAAGGGAATAATAAAAGGCAACGGTGACGGAACACTGGGCGTTAACAAAAATCTGACGTTAGAAGAAGCTGCTGCAATGGCACTGCGTGCAATAGGATATGAAACGGCGGCGGAAAATGCAGGGGGTTATCCGACAGGCTTTAATTCAATCGCATTCGGCGAAGGGCTTATGGATAATGTCACTGCGTCAGTCGGCGGACTGCTCACATTGGATTCATCATTTATACTGGTATACAACATGATGAATATGGATCTTATGACCATAAATTCAACGGGAGATTACAGCGCCGACGAGGGCAAAACTTTAATGAATTCCGTATTTGATATATATATGACAGAAGGTATCGTGGAAGAAAACGGATACAGTAATATATATACCGGACAGAAAAACGAAAACGGTTATCTGGTTGTCAACGGCGAGATGTACAAGACGGACGAAAGATATTTCCGAAGCTATCTGGGATATAATGCTAAAATTTATTACGAAGAGGATAATAATGAGCGTAACATCATTTACGTTGGAGTAAAAAGAAACAGCATTAAAAGTCTTGACATAAGCGATGTTGCCGATTTTACCGCAAAGGAAGTTGTTTATTACGATAAAACCAAAAAGACATTAAGGCTTGCAGATGATGTAATTGTTATTTATAACGGCGGACTGCTGAAATTGCTTGAAAAAGGCACGGATATTCCCATAAACGGAACGATGGAGCTGATTGATAATAATCGTGACGGCAGATATGATGTTGTCAACATAGAAAGCTACAAAGTCGTTGTGGTGAATGATGTAAATGTGTCGGACGGAATTATTTACGATAGATACAGCATGGAAAGAACCGTTGATACAAGCAAATACGAATCTGTTGAAATTTACCGCAAGATGGGCGAGAAAGCCGGATTATCGGATGTAAAGAAAGATGATGTGCTGTTTGTGTATGCCGACAGCGATTTCAATTGTGTGCGTATTATCGTTTCCGACGATACGGTTTCATTTAAGGTTAACACGGTATCATTGGAAAGCAGCGATTCAAACAGATATTATACAGTTACGGATAAGGATGGCAACACATACAAAACCGGATTTGAATTTATAGAAAACGAGGGCTTGGGCGCAATTAAATCGGGAACGGAATATGAATTTTTACTTGACCCCTCCGGTAAGATTGCCTCAATAAAGGCTTCTGTGAATGAAACGATGAAATTCGGGTATCTTTGCAAATGGTGGCTGGATGAAGGGAAAGACAGCGTGTGCCTTAAAATATTTACGACAGATAATAAATTTGAGGACATAATGACAGAAAGGAAAATCAGCCTTGGCAGTAAAACGGGAAAGGTCACACAGGAACATTTTCTGGAACTGGTAAAAAAACCTCAGCTTATAAGATACCGTACGGGAGGGGATAACGTTATAAAGGAAGTGGAATTTTCATCAGACGATGAGGAATCGGATGGATTAAGAAAAATAAGCACAGTTCCAAACAGCGGATTTTCATATAATAACCGATATTATTCATCAACCGGACTTATCGGAGGACGTGTTCTGGTAAACGGAGATACGGGAATATTCATTGTTCCGGATGATACGGAATCCGGCAATACCGAGAAATACTCATATAAACCCTGTACATATCTTACCAATGAGCAGTATTATCCGGGAGCGGAGGCATATACAACCGTAAGAAATTCGGTTACCGCACGAATTGTTGTGCTGAAAAATCAAGCTCCGGTGCTAAAAAGACAAAGCCCCGTTATGCTTGTTACGTCTATCGGAGAATACTATAACGAAACAGGCACATATACCGGAATAACGGTGGGCGGTTTTCAGGCAGGCAATGATGTAAACTTTAAGTGTGCGGAAAATGTAATCGCTATGGCGGATGTAGGGACCGATACACAGGTCAGCATTGAACCGGGAGATGCCGTAAGACTGATACTTGATGATGACGGCTATGTCGCTCAGTTCAAATTGATGTTTGATGCGAGTGAACGCAAGGTTTACGGCGTTAACAACGGCGATGATACGGGAATTATATACGGTTCGGAAACCAGACATCTTTACGGAAAGGCATATAAGATTTACGGAAATTATTTAAAAATACAGCGCAGCGGAGACAGTACTCCCATGGACGAATTGTTCCCGTTAACAGGTTCGACACGTATATATGAAGTGGATATGAGCAAACAAGGCAGCAAGCGTTTTAGAATTGTCGGCAGAAACGATATTATGACTCTGTCAAGCGATTCGGAACTTTCCGATAATATATTTGTTCATACACAGTTTGAATTGACATCGTTAATAGTTATATATAAATAGCATACGGAGGTGAAGCCGAACAATTAATATCGGAGTTTTTATGAGGTTATTAAGAGAAAGGAAAGTTGATATGAAAAAACAATTTGTAAAAAAAGCGGCATTGATTTTAACGGCGGCAATGCTTGCGGGCATGGGTACTGCCTGCACAAAGGACACAACTCAGACCGAGGACGGAAAAACGGTTATATCGGTGGGAGGATATCCAGCCAAGGAGGGAAAAGATAAAGAAAGCTGGGATGCGAGAATTGCAGATTATGAAGCTGCAAATCCTGACGTAAAGATTGAACCGGATACATGGGATTTTGACTTAAAGACGTTCTATTCAAAGGCTGCCGGAGGACAGCTGCCGACGGTATTCGGTACAAACTATACGGAGGTTAAGCAGTGTATTGACGCGGAATATATAGCGGATATAACAGATGTTTTGCATAAACGCGGCTATGACGGTATGTTCAACCCAAAAGTTCTTGACATTATATCAAAAGACGGAAAAATATATTCTGTTCCGAGAGACGCTTATATGCTTGGCATGGCGTATAATGTGGATTTGTTTGAAGCAGCGGGGCTGATGGAAGCGGACGGAACGCCCAAACAGCCAAAAACATGGGATGAAGCCGCGGAGTTTGCGGTAAAAATCAAGAATGCCACAGGAAAACCGGGATTTATTTTTCCGTCGTCCGGCAATGTGGGCGGCTGGCTCTTCACAAATCTTGCATGGTCGTACGGAACGGAATTTATGAAACAGGACGCGGACGGAAAATGGAAAGCCACATTCAACAGCGAAGAATGTGCAAAGGCATTGCAGTGGGTAAAGGATTTAAAGTGGAAATATGATGTGCTGCCGTCAAATACCTTGATTGATAATGCCGAATATTATAAGCTTTTTGCAACCGGTAACGGAGCAATGCTTATTACTGCCGGCGATTGTCCAAAGCAGCTTGTAAAATACGATATGAAACCGGATCAGCTCGGAATGTTTGCACTTCCGTCAGGCCCGGCAAGACACGTAGCGCTGCTGGGAGGTACGCTTTATTCGGTATCGGCAGCAGCAACGGAGGAACAAAAGGACGCAGTTGTACGCTGGATAGAAACAAAATCCAATTTTAAAGCGACAGATTCATATAAGGATACCACAGACAAGGATTTGCAAAAAAATCTCAGCGAAAATCAACTTATCGGTATAAAGAGCATGAGCGCATGGAGTGATAATGCGGAATCCGCAAAGTATCTTAATGAGCAGATAGATAAGTATGCAAACAGCAATCCGAATCATGTAAAACTTTATAATGATTTTGTAAACAGTGATGTGGAAATCCAGGCGGAAGAACCTATATGCGCACAGGAGCTTTACGGTATTCTGGACAGCTGTATTCAGGAGGTGCTCACAAATAAAGATGCAGATTGTGCGGCGCTGCTTGAAAAGGCAAACAGTGATTTCCAAAAGGATTATCTTAACAGCTTTACCGATTAAGTCTGAATGCATGGTTTTGTCCGAACCGTTTCATTTCGGTTCGGACAAATTATAAATTTTTGTATTCTGAGTAAGTCGTCTAAGGTTAAGCATTTATGAAAGGGGTTCATTACCGGAAATGAGAAAATCACAAACTGAGAACAATATAGCGCTAAAACGCAAAATGAAAAGAAAAGCAATATTAAAGAATAATTTCGATGCGTGGATACTGATGATACCGATGATTATTATTCTGTATCTTTTTGTATGGCGTCCTACGGTAATGGGAGCAATATGGTCGTTTTTCAAAATGAAAGCATATACTCCCGATAAATTTACGGGGCTTGAAAATTATAAGGCTGTCATAACTCACAGCCAGTTTCTGCCTATGCTGTGGAATACGTGCAAATATGTATTCTGGTCATTAATCATAGGTTTTCTGCCGCCCATTCTTATTGCGGTAATGCTTAATGAAATGGTTGTTCTGAAACGAACAATGAGGATTTTAATATATATACCGGCAGTTATTCCGGGAATAGCATCGATGCTTATATGGTATTATATGTATTATCCCGATCAGACGGGACTTTTAAATCAAATTCTTGCCGTTTTCGGAATACAGCCGTATCAATGGCTCCAGGATTCAAATTTTACTATTATAGGTATAGTTCTGAACATGACATGGAGCGGATTTGCCGGAACTATGCTGCTGTATTTTGCGGCAGTGCAGGGAGTATCGGCGGAGCTTTACGAAGCGGCGATTATTGACGGAACAAATATATGGCAGAGAGCGTGGTATATAACGCGTCCGGCATTGGAGGGAATAATGCTTCTGAATGTTGTAAGACAAATTATAGCGGTATTTCAGACCTTGGAGGCACCGCTTGCAATGACGGGCGGAGGCCCTAACGGAGCAAGCACAACATTGTCGTATCAACTGTATCAGTATGGATTTAACAGCGGCGGCAGAGCCACCGGACAAGCTATGGCGCTGGGAGTGATAATATTTGTGATACTTATAGTATTTACGTGCTTTTACTTTGTCTTAAACAGAAAAGTCGAAGAAAGATATTAGGGGGCGGCAGCAATGGTAAAATTGAAAGATAAATTTAAAAATAAACCGACAGGTCTTATCAGTTCTTCTGATTTTAAAACTGTATCGGGAAAAGTAATATATATTTTATTTACGGTTATATTGCTCATAGCCTGCATAATATCGGTTCTTCCGGCAGTGTGGACTTTGCTTACCGCATTTAAAGACACACAGGAAATTTACAGCGCATTCTCTTTCTTCCCGAAGGATTTGTCATTTGCAAAGATAGTGCACCGTCTGTCCGAATCGTGGAGCATTTTGCAGCTGGGGGATTCGTTTGTTAATACGATTGCGTTATCGGCGGGAAATCTGGTGTTTAAGGTAGTGGTATGCGGCTTTGGCGGATATGTGCTTTCAAGACTGAAACCAAAGGGGACAAAGCTTGTATTTATGCTTGTTGTATGGACTATGATGATGCCTACTCAAATCAGAATGGTGCCGAACTACATAAGCTGGCTGCATTTCCCTTTTGCGAGCGGAAACGCAGGGGTAAGCCTGCTTGATACCTACTGGCCGATGTGGCTTGGCGCGGGAGCGGACACCTTTACGGTACTGCTGTTTAAAAACAGCTTTGACGCATTGTCAATATCGTATGTCGAGGCCGCAAAAATTGACGGATGCAGTAATTACGGGGTGTTTTTCAAAATTATGCTGCCATTGTCGGCGCCGATATTGATCTACGTATCTATAGTAACCCTGTCTGCCGCATGGTCGGATTTCTTTACACCGCTTCTTGTATTGGATAAACATACCGTTCTCCCTCTTAAAGTATATAAAATGTCGGGAGATTCAAGCGTTAAAATGAATACATATTTTATGGGACTGGTATTTTCGGCAATTCCGTCGTTTGTAATATTCCTGTTTTTTAATAAACAGATTATGGGCGGAGTAAATATCGGCGGCGTAAAAGGCTGACAGATTTTTTATAAATGAAAATACGTGATGCGGACTATCTCCTTTTTGGGAGAAAATCCGATTGCGTATAATTTATGCCGCAATACGGCGGCGGAACGGAGATTAAAATGAATAACGGTATATGGAATATCCTGGACTACGGTGCTGTAAGCAGCGAGGAGGTTAATCAGTCAAAGGCTATTCAAAAGGCAATTGATGATTGCCAAAAACACGGCGGAGGTACGGTTATAGTACCGGAGGGCAGGTATCTTACAGGCGATATAAGATTAAGAAGTAATGTTACCTTGCATCTTCAAAAAAAAGCACAGCTGATTGGCAGCAGAAATCCGATGGATTACTTCAATCACTTGAATGATACCTGCGAGCCGCTGTCCGAATCCCAAATAACGGACGCGCCTTATGTTCATTTATCGACAATACACGGAGAAACAAAGTATGAGGAAAATAAAAGCGAGTATAGATTTAAGCGTATTCCGGCAAGCAGGTGGAATAATGCGCTTATACGTGCGATAGATGCGGTGAACGTGGGAATAACAGGTGAAGAAGGCTCTTTAATAGACGGAAATAACTGCTTTGACGCACAGGGAGAGGAGCTTTACAGAGGCCCTCACGCAATTACGTTTTTTAACTGCAAAAATGTTGAACTTAAAGGCTATACCGTCGTAAACAGCGCGAATTGGGCGCATAACCTTTTATATTGCGACAATATAAGGGTTGAAAATATAACCGTTAATGCCGGACATGACGGATTTGACGCATCTGTCTGCAACAATCTTACAATATCAGATTCGGCATTTTATACCGGTGATGACTGCATAGCAGGGTTCGGAAATGTAAATGTTCTTGTGGATAATTGTATTTTAAATTCATCGTGCAGCGCCTTGCGCTTTGGAGGAACAAATGTAGTTATAAAACAATGTCATATATTCGGCCCGGGCAAGTATGGTTTCAGAGGTGCAATGACCGATAAAGAAAAGTCCGAATCAGCGCCCTCCTCCGAGCTTGCCGGAAGAAATATGCTCTCGGCATTTACATACTATTCAGATTACAGCCTGCCTATATGTGTTCAGCCGGGGAACATCGTTATTTCTGATTGCAAAATAGAAAATGCGGACAGATTTTTGCATTATAATTTTTCGGGAAATGAAACATGGCAAAGAAACCGCCCGTTAAAGGACATTACATTTAAAAATATTGACGCGGCAGGTATAAGTATGCCTCTTACGGCATATGGAGACGAGAAAGTTAAATTTGATTTATCGTTGGAGAACGTGAATATTGAAATAAGAAAAGAGTATGAGGATATAGATTTAATCAATGCCTGTAACTTTGATACAATTAAACTGAAAAATGTCAGAGTAAAAAATCTTTCCGGTGAGTGCATGGTAAGAACGTGGTCTGACGGAAATGTTACCGCGGAAAATGTACTTATGGATAATGCAAAGCATTTGGTTTTAAAAGCCCAAAAAGCTTTTTTTGCCGAATCAATTTAAAACAAGTCAGATAATCATATAAGTGATTAAAAAAATTATTACAAGGAGGACAATTAAATGTCAAGATTTAAGTTTTCGGTAGGACCGTGGAATGTTCATGAGGGTGCGGACGCATACGGTCCGGCAACAAGAGAAACAATTCCCATGGAAGAAAAAATAAAGAAATTCAAGGAGATGGGATTCGATGCGGTTCAGTTTCATGATGATGACGCTGTTCCGAATATGAATAACTTGTCAGATGAACAGATTATTGAAGAAGCTGAGAAGTTGAAAAAAGTGTTAGATAAATATGACATGAAAGCAGAATTTGTTGCTCCGCGTCTTTGGATGGATCCGCATACTGTTGACGGCGGTTTTACATCAAACAGTGACAGTGACAGGAAGTTTGCATTATGGAGAGCGTACAGAACAATTGATATTGCCAATGCTCTCGGCTGCGATAAGGTTGTGCTTTGGCTGGCAAGAGAGGGAACGATATGCTTTGAAAGTAAAAGCCCTGTCGAATCAACCAAAAAGCTTATCGACGCGATTAATAAAATGCTCGACTACGATTCAAATATAAAGATTATGATAGAAACAAAACCCAACGAACCGGTTGACAGAAGTGTTTGCCCCACAATCGGTCATGCAATGGCTATATCTGCCGCAACGAAAGACCCTTTGCGTGTCGGTGGTCTGCTTGAATCGGCGCACGCGATATTATCGGGACTTGATCCGGCAAATGAAATAGGATTTGCCATGGCGCTCGGTAAGCTTTGGGGAGTGCATCTTAACGACCAGAACGGTATGAAATTCGATCAGGATAAGAGCTTTGGTGTGGAAAATCTGCGTACTGCATTTAACCAGATAAAGGTTCTTATGGAAAACGGTTTCGGAAACAACGGTGAATACATAGGTCTTGACGTAAAGGTTATGAGAACGGAAAAGCAGGGGGGCAGCTATAAGCACCTTGAAAACAGCTTGAAGATTGCAAAAATGCTTGAAGAAAAGGCGGTAAAATTTGATTATGATTTTCAGGAAAAGTGCGTAAGAGAACGTGACTATGAGGCTCTGGAAATGTATGTAATGGAGCTTTTGATGAACAGCTGATATAGTTTGAGGTCAAAACAGGGTGAAATCCATAGTAATATGGTATTTACCCTGTTTTTCATCGCTTTTTGTCAGCCGTTAGGGTCAAATAAAATAGAAATTGGGCATAGGTTGTTTGTATTCATGCCCCCGATATGGTGGGCGGCGGTGCGCTGTCATCGGCATCGAAAAAGTATGATACGGAATTATATATACGCTGGGCAGAGGCAAATACATATTGTTCAATGATGCAATTTTCCATTGCGCCGTGGTGCGTA
>JABLTK010056115.1_pt1 | contig 13895 bp, 18 predicted proteins | sample 7160131 | NCBI WGS metagenome assembly JABLTK01 (sample SAMN14651221, study PRJNA627086) | human gut metagenome | isolation source: feces | host: Homo sapiens
AATATTTCAAGCATTGTTTTGCCTAAGCTGTCAAGGGTGACGGTAGGTTTTAACACACTTCTTTTTTCATATGCTACTTTACACTACCCTCGTCGTTATAGTCCATGTATCTTTCCAGTTCAGCAAAGTCCTTAAAGCTTTTATATAGCTTTTTATACGGATAATCAGTAAGTGCCGTCATTTTCTTCGCTGTCTTTGAGCGTTTTTCGTGTTTAAGCTGTCCGAAATATTTTTGATATACAAGTCCATCACGGATGATAAACTTATCGAAAATAATACGGTTATGAACGCTGACAATTTTGCCACCCGGAAGTTTTATACAATCTACTGACTTATTTTCATATTCATTTTTTAAGTCATCCGTATGATCTTCAAAATCCAGGTATTCAGGATTCTCCGTAGACTCGCTGTATGGTTCAAGAAGTTCATCAACCGCTTGATAAACTGCTCTCGCGAATGTATTACTCATTCCCTTAAATCTGCCAAGATAAATTCGATTCATAATTTTTGATCCGATGCTATCTTTATCACATCTTTCAAGAGCGGTCTCTAAGTCACTTATAGTATTTTGTATTTTACGATCTGTTTCTATATCGGTTTTAACCTCCGGTATATCCACTGTTACCAATGTTCTGCTATGCATAATATTTTTTCTTCCTTTCGTTTTTTGATATTATGCGGGTAACAGTGGAAAATCCATCAGTTACCCGCATAGCGTGTTTTTATACCCTTATATGTCGCTTAATCACTGATGTAAGCTTAGCGGGTAACTGTTCAAGATCGGTAATATCCATAAAGGAATCACCGTATATTCTTTCTATACTTTCTTTGTCGTCGCCTATGGCAGCGGCTATGAGAAGAACGCCTTTGCGTCCATACTCGTGTTTTATTCCGCGTAAATCCTCCTCGGCAGCTGTCCCATGATATCCGCTTGCGGCAGGCTGACCGTCCGACACCAAAAATAAAATTTTGATTTCTTCCGGTCTTTTGGAAAGCTGCTCTGCAACAAATCGGAGAGCAGCACCGTCGCGATTGCTTCCGCGCGAGCTGATATCCATGAGCCTATATTTATCGTCGTTATCAAAGCCTTCAAATTCGGCATATGAAAACAATTCGACGATTTCCGTATAATCTTCGGCATATCCCGTTGAATGACCGTATACCATAATCGGAATATTAAGGCTTTCACAGAAATCGTGCAATATGATTGCCGTCGCTCTTGCATAAGTAGAACGCTGGCAGGAACTCATAGAACCCGATTCGTCAAGCAATACGCCGATTGATATTTCCGGAATTTCATTCGGAAGTGCATTCTTGTAAAACACCTTACCGTCGTTTCGATACAACGAGTGAGCATCGAGCCGACGCCCCATGATCAAACCCGTTTGTTTACCGCCGCGTCGGTTTTCTTTAAGCTGTCTTACCAGAGAACCTTTTAGCTGCTTTGATATTTTAAGCAGCGGTTCTGCCACTTGGTTATAATATTCGATTAACTTCTCATCAACCTCGTTGATACGATTTACCCGAACATTTACACCGGAATGCACATTTCCGTATGAAATGTTTTGTGCTGCTTCGTTAAGCTCTTGCGTTCGTTTGCTTTCGAGTTCCTTACAAGCAGCTCGTTCAGCCATTTTCTCAAGGACCTGTTCAATATCACTTGCTGCGTTTGAGTATATTTCAGGTTCATATTCGTCATTTTTTTCAACCGAACCACCAATAGGATCCGAAACGCAGTCTGTCTGTTCGTGAGGAAGACGACCTTTTTCGGAAGATGTAACATCTTGCTTATGTCCGTCATACATTCCGTTGCCGCTATCAGCGTCTCCATCTGATATTTCACCAGTCGAGTTGTCTTCTCCGGACTGAGATTCGTTTCCCGAATTTTTCGTTTCAGTCTGGGAGGAGTCATTTTCGTCAGAATTTTCCTCGCCATCAGAATTTTCTCCTTCGCCAGAACCGTCATCTGAGTTCTCATCATCTGACTTTTCAGCCTCTTGGAGTTTCAAACGAGTTTTAGCACGGTTCTTTCCGGTTGCTGATGCGTTGGATTCGTTTCCTGCTGACTGCACGGGAGAAGTTTCACCTTCGGCAATTTCAGAAGATGCCGATATTGCTTTCAGCATTTCTCCGAGAGTTTCCGCAATAGTTGCAGTTCCTCCTGCAGCTTCAGCTTCTGCTTGTTTCTCCTTGCAATACTCAAGATAACTGTGTATGTAATCCCAGCACCTTATGAGTATAGTGTTGGTAACATCGAACCGCTCTTTTGACGAAGTTCCAAGCAGTGCTCTGTCAATATCCGAAAGAAGCGAGAAAACGACTTTGATACGCTCATCCGTAAGAGGTTCATCACCGTATTTTATCTCACCGAATTTCGCATAAGATAAAATAATCTGCAATATACTCTCGCAAATATGTGCATCTCCATTGTCCTCATACTCAATCATTTGCGTTACGGTATCCATAGACTCAAAATGCTTTTTTCTGACACATTCAAGACCATACTTTAATGTTCCGGGAAAGTTTGCAAGCATTCGGTTTTCTATGTAACCGTCTTCAACGATATTATTGATATGCCGCACAATAAACTGCACCATTTCGAGATTTTTTTCATCGGCTGCAATATAGTTCCAAATAGCACGCTCATTCATTTTATCAGATGAGCTTTTCAATATTGGGGTTGCCGGATACCAGTAATGCCCTGCAAACGCATTTATATGAGTTTGCCCGCCGAGAAAATCGGTATACAGGACATGTCCGAGTTCATGAGCAAACAATCCCGCCACAATATTGTAGCGGTTTTCTCTGCCTTTGGTTTTGGTTACAAACTTGTTGCCGCAGTTTATGCGGATAAACTCGTTATTTGTGCAGGCAATGCTGCCGTCTTTCGAGTTCCAATATAAGTTGACGCGGACACGGCGATTGTATTTATACCGTTTTGTTTGTGCCGTTGCAATGTCTTCAAAATGTCCTGCAAGAATACGGGAAGAGAAGAACTGCCGGTCTGTAATAGAGCTGCGTTTTTCGTTCAAACGCTGTTTTACTAATTTGTGATTCACCCTTGCCATTATAGGGTAGCCTCCTTTCTTTGTTTATGCTGTTGCTTTATGCCGTTTGGGGGCAAATTGAGGTTCAAGCACCGTTGCAATAAGTGCCTCTCGATCTGCCTCATCGGAAGTTGCTTTGCTGACAATCGTATGAAGGGCAGACTCATGGATATCACCTGTAATTTCAGAACTGATAATCCAGTCTATAAGGCTTCTCATACCGACATTGCCATCGCTGATGCCGGATTTTCGGCAATATTCAGCCATATCATTTACAACCTGTACCATCTGTGAAACCTGATACTCGTCAGTTGCACCTGTCACGCTCATGGCACGCTGGACCATAACCTCCGGTGATGGAAGTTCAACGTCCCGTACCAGACTCATTCTGTCTATAACAGACTGATTTAGTCCGCGGCAGCCTTCGTAGCTGACATTCGTAGTAACCACAACAACCGCATCAGGATGCCGTTCTATGATTTCACCTGTTGGCAATGTAATTGAACCGGACTGTTCAAGCAAAGAGTTAAGTCCGACAAGTACACCCGGCTGAACAATGGTTGTAGGTTCCTGCAACTCGACTACATAGCCGTTTTTGAGAGCTTTCAGGAAATCCGTTTCAGTATAGGTATATTTTTGTCCGCCTGAATTGCTGTTTTGAGCAGGCTTGGATAATTCTTTGATTTTATCCGTTACGATATCCAAAACCTTTCTCATACAGTCCTGAACCGTGGCAGTTTCATTTTTAGTACCTGTCAAAGCTTCATACACTCCCGCCGGATCGTAATCCATATCGTCAAGATCGGGAAGCTTTAATAGCTTCGATACATTTTCATAATTGATACCGCCCATCGCTTTAAGCTGCTTTCGCTGCTCGTCAATCACTGCATCGCCGGTTGCCATATCATCTGTTTCGGGAAAAATCTGACCTATAAAATCAAAGATTTCCGTTCCTGCGGAACAGGTGTATTTCACATACGGCAGATTAAGTCCGGCGGCAATCGCTTTCGCACCCATTGTCTTACCGGTTCCGGCAGGACCTCGAAGCAGAAAATTTCGCATCTGCATCGGTTTACCCGTTGTTTCTTTTGCGTGTTTGCAAATATCCACAACCTCTTCCGGAACTACATACCATTCGGGAAGCTTCGGGATCAGCGACTGCTCCTCTGATGAAAAGGTACGCTTATCAAATTCATACTGTCCCACAAAATCACTGAGTTCAACAACAGTGCTTGCTTTTTTAATGGGAGCAGGTCCGGTGTTTGCGAAAATAGTAAATTCGCCGGCTAAAACCGAAGTGGGAGTAAATGCTCCCGAATCAATCTGAGCCTGAGCCACACGCATCATATTACCGGCCTTGTCAATATTGGTCTTAATATGTGCCGTACAGGTTTCATCTTTGATTCTCCGATAGGCATTATCGCACAGGATCCCCATACTTTCGTTTGTAAGCGTGGTATCGGGAAATCCCGCTAAAAACTGATCGTAATATGTGTCAAAGTTTTCCTTGAACTCGTCATCATTCATAAGCACAGGAAACATCGCCATGATTACGGCTGCTCCGTCACGCCCGGATGAGTTTAGGGCATAAGTTTCCAAAACTTCCGTTGACTTATCATATACACTTGCCATAATAGCCCCGGAAACGCTGTCATATACAACGAGGTGATATGCGTCAGGATCCATTGCGGATTTGTACTCTGCAACAGTCCTATGGTCAATCACTCCAACGGCGCCGAGTCCGGAGCCATTCATACAGCTGCATACTGCATTTACGGCTTTAATTACTGTCGAACACAAGGTGGCCGTTGTTCCGTCACCGTATTTTGACGAGATACTGATTTTTTTATTTGCCAGCTTATCAAACGGTTCAGGGAGAGAACGGCTGAAATTGAATAAATTGTTTACGTATGTACTCATACTTTCTTAATTCCTTTCTGCATTTAACTGCGTAAGATTGATTTTAATTCCATCATCACTTATTGCAGTATGACTGACTCCGGCACGCTTTAATTCGGTACATATATTGTCCCAGCTTTCCGGCGTCGGTAATTCATCATCGGATATAAGGATTTCGGTAAATCCTTGCCCGATAGCCTCACTGCATTTTTCGTTTATGGAAATGATGTGAGTATCCACCCATTCAAAGGCAATTAACTCGTAGTTTTGTTTTTCGGATTCTTCTTGGGGCGGAATATCTTCAGTTTCTTTTTCGCTGCTGACACAAGGCTCATCATATCCGATGCCCTCGTATTCAATTCCGATAACCCGAAAATTGTGAAGCTGTACCTTTGCCCGTTTATATCCGCCTGCATGGTTAAGCAAGATGTAAAGCTCCGACATAATGAATATCTGCTGCTTGGCATTGGGGCTTTCCCAGATCCAGCGTGCATTCGGATATTCGTTTGTAACAAGCTCTGTAATCCGTCTGAGTATGACAGAATACGCAAGAGCCTGAACATCCTTTTCATTCGGAAGTTTAACATCTGTTTTTGCCTGCAGTGTTTCGGGCAAGGTATCATTTGTGCTGGTTTGAGGTCTCAGCAGCAATGTGATCGCAGCCGCAAATACTGCAAGCAGCATTAACAGCAGGATCGGCCATAATCTGCATATAAAAGCAAGCAGCATAATACAGCCGATTAAAATAAGAGCCTCATGTCCTAAATTGTTCTTTTTGTCATTGTTCATCCTGTGCGCTCCTTTCCGGAGTCTTTTCGAGGAAGATATATGACGATATGACCTTTTGAATCTTTACCGTCAATTCCGTCATTTACAACGGCAACTGCACGGAACGGACAAAATAAATCATTAGGAGAGTTTTGCATACCTGCAATAACACCCCCGAAAACTGTTTTTGTGCCTTGAATCGGAAGAATCGACATATAACCGCAAAATTTATATGGATCTTCAAATACTATAACGCAGTATTGAGTTTTCAGTCTGACGGATTTCACAATCATTTCGATTTCTGAATCCGTTAGAAAATCTTCGGTTCGCTGCCTTAATACAGTTTTGATTTTGTTTGCCTTTTCAGATTCTGACAAAGCACAAAACACATCGTTTGTCATAACAAAACCTCCTTGGAACGCAAAAACGCACATGAGTATACTTACGGTAAAGTAACCCATGTGCGTTTAATACGCTTGATTCATTGTGCTTACATTCCTTCGTCAAAGAAATCGCCTGCGCCGAAATTTTCATATCCTGAAAAATTATCGGGCATTCCCTGAGCCGGAGGAGGAGTAGGCTGACTGCCTGCACCGGACATATTTTGTCCGTTTGCGGAGTTTGTGTTCTGCCTATTCTGGTTATTACTGTCTTTATTTGAGCCGCCGCTTACGGTATACTCAATATCGTCAACAATAATCACCATAGCGGTTTTTGTTTCGCCGGTTTCCTTGTCGGTCCATGTATCTTCATCCAATTTCCCGATAAAGCTTACATATGAACCGTCTTTGAGCTGCATTTTCTTAATACGCTCACAAACCGCACCGAATGCTTTTACGCCGATATTAAACCAGCGAGTGTTGTTTTCGCATCGGGTATCGTAGACCTTTTTGCCGATACGGAATCTGACAGATTTTCCGTCCTCCGAATACTTCAATGCGTCCTGACCGTTATATCCCTTTGATACAACGGCGTCCGTTACAAATGCTTTTATCATAAAAAGCGCTCCTTTCCGCAGGTTTTTACCTGCAATAAAATTATTATATTTATTTCAACCTGCAAGCAGGCGGAAATCGTGGGAATAAATATCTGCGCGACTTGCGCAGAAAAAGAAATAAAAAAAGTGCCAAAAAGCACCTTAACAGTGCTGATTGACACTTTGAAAACTTAGATAACTTTGATTTTACGATTGAAAATCCTGAAACTTATGTGCTTATTATATCACATAAATGTTATTTCGTCAATCGCTTTGAATAAAGTTATGCCTTTTTTGCTTTGATTTCTTTTTTTACAAAGTCCAAAGCCACCCACGCCCGCTCTTTGTCAAAGTTGAATGTCCCGTCGCTGTTTGAGTTAGTTTCAATATACTCTCTGATCTCATCTAACATTTTAAGCAATGTCTCTCTTGTTATTTCCATTATTTCACCTCATTTCCTGCTTCCACTGCATAGTAGCTTAATATAACATATTCCGTGTCGTTTGCGTATACCGATGTTTTATCGGAAAGATAAATCTTTATTTCCACGCCTTCTTTAATGTCTTTAATCTGACTGTGAGGATATACTTTGACCGTTTTATCATCACAGAGCATCGTGAAATATTTGATTCGTCTTAAAAAGCGTGTTTTACAAACCGACTGGCATATGCCGGATACGCACATATATTCTTCCGCAACACAATTATACAACAAAATACTGCCGTTTGTAATCAGAAATACTGAAATTATTATAACCGGAAGCGAAATGTATATATTTCTGCTGTCTGCTATTAGTATATCATATAATATGAAAATTAGCACACCTGATAAATACCTAAGTAGAATTTGTTTTTTTAATGCTTTTGGAATTTTCCTGAGTTTTTCACGCATATGTTTCACCTCACAGCATAACGATTTTCTTTTTACGCAATAGCGACATAATCGTTTCGACGGTAGTATCACGGTGGGAAGCGTGTTCCATCTGAGCTTCCAAAACATTATCAAAAATATTTGCCGGAGTATATATTGTTTCTACAAGTGCCTGACGATTATCTGCATATAGTAAATCATTTTTAGGCTGAATGTGGTTTTCGCTGAGAAATACCAGCTCAGCTGTAGACAATCGTATTCCCGCAAAGTTAAGCCAGCGCATCATAGTTTTCTCCGCTTTTGTGAGAAAACCAGCAAACCCTTTCTTTGCCGGTACACAAACGCACCTTGTAAGGATCCTATACCACGAAGCTTGGCATTCTTCGGTTTCATATTCTGCTAATCCCATTTTTGCAAGATTTAATATATCACTGATTTCTTCATCAGTATCACAGGCAGCAAACTCAAAACGTCCGGCAAGCCAAAGCTTTGCGGCATTCCCCGAAACAGTATATGTATAGTCGCCGCGGCATACCTTAATTAAATTTTCCGTAGAATCTTTTTCTGCAATTCCTTTAGATAAGTATAGCATCTGCTCATCACCTCTGTTTAATTACACGAAAAAGAACTTCAAATTGCAACTAACTAAGCAAAACAAGCGCAACAACACATAATGTGATAGCTATGATGACACAACCTATCAGGATTACAAGCTTTTTCACCATAGTTTTATCCAAGCCCTGATGCAACATAACCGAGTCTTTTGGAGTTACATCATCATAATACCCGTCATAGTTATCCGAAACAGTTTCAGTTGGCTCTTCGACTATCGGCTCTGCGTTCGCTTCGCATTTTTTCTTGCATTTAGGCTTTTTCTCTTTTTTCTTTTCTTTCCTGGTTTTCTTCGCAGGCTTTTCAGTTTCTGTGTGTTGATTGAGTACAGTCAGATTTTCGCCGCATTCAAGACAGAATGAAATCTTTTCATCCGGCAGCACTGCACCGCAGAACGGACAATATTTCATAGATATATTCCTCCTGAGATCATATTAAAAAAGTGAGTCCGTCCCCGAACCCACTTATACACGATATTATTATAACACATAATGTTTTTCTTGTCATCGGCATAGATGTGCCAATTTTGTGCCAATTTATAAGCATAAACAGGCAAAAGAATAACGGCTGTATTTCAAGCCGTCATTCTTACAAACAGGTACACTATATAATCGAGTTGAACGATTGCGGACTTTCCGCATTCTGTCTCGGTTTGGAATTGGATTGAGTCTTAAATGAAGCAGCATAATATGCTGAAAGCCATGCCTCATAATGAGTTTTAGTCATTAACAGCAATTCGCTGAGCGAATCAAAGGTCATACTGACTGCCACATGATTTTCCGGCTTGTTTCCGAACCTCGGTACAATCAGTCCCTTTTCGTTTTCTTCGCCCGGACCGCTATCCGCAATAAAGAGAATATCGCATTTACTGCCGCAGATAATTTGCGCTGTTCTTGAAAGGCTCATGCCGTCATTCCTTGATTTACCCATTTTTTTGAGCCGTTCTGCAGATGTTCCGCCAAGACATTGATATAGCGGCGAACTGTCGGAGGCTTTTTTCTTGTTTTGAAACATATATTTCAGTTCTCCGCAAGATAATTTCCGGCACAGCTCCAACAATTCTTCGACAGATATGTAGATGTTAATTCTGTTCGTCTGACGACTGCCGGCGGGTTTGCTCATATCATATGAAGCAAATCCCAAATGTGCCTTGCCGATAGGAAAGCTATCATTTAAGCTTTCAACGAAACAGTTTTTTGCATCTTTTCGGATTATTTGATTATTTTTATAATCTTCGGACATAAGTTATTTCCTCCTGTTTTTTGACTTGTTTTTTTGCTTTTTCCATTTCTTTTTCTTAACTTTTTTGTGATACGCTGTTTTGGGCTTTTCGTCTTCATATTGAAGGTCGATTTGTTCCATAAGGGCCTTGATTTGATTGACATTGTTCTCAAATTGCTCCATAAAATCATTTTGTGTATCGTAAGTGCAATAAAGACTCGCAAACAGAGCATTCCACAAATATTCTGTTGTTTTCGGCATTTTAAAGTTCTTTTCTGCTTTTCTGCAAATTTTGCTGAAATTTCCGAGAACCATATTCCACTTTATATAAAACTCGTCCTCGATATCTATGCCAAACGAAGTAAACCATTCTCTGACCGTGTGAGTTACAGAGTCGTCGCCGCAATGGGGCGGATCAAAAATATATTGTATTTTACTGTAATCCCAAGGGCTTGACAGGTCGATTTTGGAATCACCCTCTACGGAAATCACCCTTCCTATTGGGAACATAGCGCATACTGTAGGTTTTGAGCTATGCACCATACATTTTTTATCTTTGAGCAAAGGGCAGCGTCGTAAAGTTCCTTGCGGTTTTAATCTTACAATCGGAAACCGTGAAGATTCACCGATATATGTATCGCAGTATTTTTCGACAACATCTATAGGCTGAAGTTCCAACGCCTTTGCGATATTGAATAGATCCTTCGGATTAAGAAGTATGTCATCTCTGTTAATGCAACACTTTCCACACATAGTACAGTTGAACTTAAACGGTTCGTCCAAACCGACTTTTAATTTTTTAAGGTTGTCATAATAATATTCCAGTCTTTTATCCATTATATTTTCCTCCTGTGATACCGTGAACAAGGCTTTATACCTCGTTCGCGGCAATGTTTTTATTTTGTTTTGAGTCTTTCGTTCAGAATTTCAATCAACTCTTTCATGTTTGTTTCAAACTGGGGTTGAAACGGTTTTGTCAGCTTATATGCAAAATGTCTGTATTTCAGCGTTTTTGAAAGGATAAATTCCCAATCGGAAATGCTATAAGGCTTTAATGCGTTCAGTATTCCTGCAATCCGGGGAAGAAGTAACTGCTCTGCATTTAATGCTTCCTTTTCATCATCTCTGAAATAATCACGCATCCAATCTTTCACTTTTACAAGAGAACCGTTAGGGTGATGACTGCGTTCGGTTGTGTAGTTATATAAAAACCCGTTTTCTGAGGGATATACCCAGAATGGATATAAACGACAGGTTTTCGGTTTTGATTCTTGAATACTGCAACGATTGCCCTTCAAAAAAATGCACGCGTCATCACTACCGATTGTTTTCAATGTAAATACCGGAAAGACTGTGTTTTCAAGCAAATACATATTTGTATATTTCTCGTAAAACTTCGATATTTCAAGTTTCAGATACTTTGACATATTATAGGCGTCAATAGGTTCAATAACAACTGTTTGAGCCACATGACGGCAGCATTCACCACAGCGCTTGCATCTGAACCGAACCCGGTCTGACAATTTGACTTCTTTTGAATTTTTTATTTCACACATAAACTCTGCTCCTTATAGATTTTCAAATTTATATCCGCTTTTATTGATCCATGTTGAAATCAAGCCAAGATTTTTGATTGCATCATTAGGATATTTCAGTTTTTTCTCATAGCCGTCATATTTATAGATCAAATCATTCGGAAGTTTATCTAAAAAATTCGTAATGACAACAAGCGGTTTATGAAGAAACTTTACGCTTTTGAAATGATATTCGCCGAAAGGGGTATATCGTATTTCATAACCCAGCAAATTATCATCATATCTGCATCTGAGAAGGGTAATATAATCACAGTGCAGTTCGTGCAGCATATCGTTTTCATCAAAGAAATAAACTCTCTTATTGATTCGGGTGATATTAACCTTCTGAAAATCGTGATTGACAATAGGGTTCATAGCCTTTTCCTTATCGAATTTAATTGTTTCAAATCCGAAGGGATTGCAATACAAAAACTCACTGCCGTTATCATTTTTGATTTCCAGAACATCTGAAACCGACATTGACCGTCCTCTGTATCCACTGGGAAGTGCAATATTAAATATTTCAAATACTTTTTCTGCGTTTTCAGCTTCCACATCTCCTTCAAAAACAATTTCGTAAAGTTCTGCCGGAAATGTATTGCCGAAAGTTACCCTTATGGCATTAAGAGGCTCAAATAAAAGTCTGTTATCATCCAATTCGGGTATCATCTGATAAAGTGTTATGTTCATAATTCTGCACCGCCTTTTTTCATAAGCATTTCAGTCGGCTTATTTTGAACAAAATACGGGTACAGGCATTTTTTGTCGTCCGGAAAAACATTGTTTTTATCCGGAATGATAACACGCAGAACCTTGCGTCCGGTTTCTTCAAACTCTTTTAAGCGAACCGTACAGTCCTCAAAAATGCCCTCGATTTCATCTCCGCCTTTGAATGTTCTTCCTTGCTGCACCCACAAACCGAAAGTATTAAGTATTCTTCTGATGTTTTCATCAGAATATTGAATAACCATTTGGAAATCCTTATGATTATACTTATCCATTCCATGAGTGTGTGCATTACAGGTGTACTCCATAAAACTATTTTCAATATCACCGCAAAAGGCACATGACGCACCATTACGGCAGCAGTGTATGATCCAGTCGATTTTAACTTTGTTACTCATACAAATTTTCTCCCTTCATTTTGCAGATTTAAATTGTATCCCTAAAAATGGACAAATAAAATGTGTATTGAGTATAAAACCCTAAAAAGTAGACAAGCAATTGTGGACATCTAAGCATGGAAATGATATAATAAAAATAATGACTTGGAGGTTTACAATGGCAAGGAGCAGAAGAAAATTCACAGAAGAGGAGATTAGAATTTTAGCATCTAACTCTTACACATACAGAATTACAGAAACAACAATACGATTTACATTGCCTTTTAAGGAAGAATTTTTAAAACGGTACAAAGATGGTTATTCACCTACTCAAATTGTTACTGATTTAGGATATGATATAAATATTTTAGGCAAGCGGCGAGTTGAAGGCATCAGAGATCATATAATGAAAGAGTCGGTATCAGCAGCAGGTTTGCACGAGGGGTCTTTGTTTCCGAAAATACGTCCCGGTTCAAGAGATTTCACATCCATACCACAGAGTAAAGCGATTGAATATATGCAGCACGAACTCATATATTTGCGCCAGGAGGTTGAGTTCTTAAAAAAAATTATTACTGCGGAAAACGGAAAAAGGCGGAAGAAATAATTATGGGTGTGCCGGGAAGAAAATTTGAAATTATTCATGAAGTAGTTTCTCAGGATAATAATAAATTAACGATAACAGAACTGTGTAATATCGCCGGAGTTTCGAGGTCTGGATATTACAGGTGGTTAAACTCGTATGAAAGCAGGAAGCTTCGGGATGAGCGGGATAGGGCAGACTTTGAACTTATTGTAAAAGCATACTATTACAGAGGATATCAGAAAGGTGCGCGGAGTATCCATATGAGACTATTGCATCAGGACCCTCCGGTAAGAATGAATGTCAAAAAAATAAGACGTTTAATGAAAAAATATGGTCTGTTCTGCCCTATACGAAAAGCAAATCCGTATAGAAGAATGCAAGCGTCGTTGAAGACTAATAACATAGCCGATAATCTTTTAAACCGCGAGTTTACTGAACATGGGGCAAGACAGGTATTGCTTACTGATATAACATATATCAATTACTCTGATAAGAGATGCTATTTGTCAACAATATTAGATGCATATACGAAGCAGATATTAGCATATGCTTTGAGCAAGTCATTAGATGTGGATTTCGTACTGGAAACTGTTAATATGTTGATGGAAAAGCACAAAATATCGATTGACACAGAAACACTGATACATAGCGATCAAGGTTGTCACTATACAAGTATAAAATTTATTCAAATAGTTAAAGATGCAGGACTCCGTCAGTCTATGTCAAGAAGGGGCAACTGTTGGGATAATGCTCCCCAAGAGAGTTTCTTCGGTCATATGAAAGATGAAATAGATTTAACAAAATGCAACAACTTTGATGAAGTCAAAATAATTATTGATGATTGGATAAATTATTACAATACGGAAAGGTATCAATGGGAATTGGCGAAATTATCACCGGACGAATACTACGAATATATAGTGACAGGAGAATATCCTCTGCCTATTTACTCAGAAGAAAATAAATTTATACATGGAGAAATTAACAATGATGATTAATAAAAATGAACTTAATAAAATTTTGCAAAATATGAGAATAGCAGCTTTAACAAAAGAACAGTATGAAAATATTCTTAATATGTTCGACTCAGAGCCTGATGCTATACATGAATGGACGGAGCAAGATATATATGAGCATATACGCAAAATGGCACAAAATTTAATATAAAATGTTAATATCTTTTCGATGCTTGGCTGGGCTTACACAAGCTTGATTGTCTACAACATTGGGTACACTTCA